>Ga0210036_1004078_pt1 | contig 13798 bp, 15 predicted proteins | sample CryGeymeta201515_FD_185469 | JGI IMG/M metagenome (GOLD analysis project Ga0210036, IMG submission 185469) | Groundwater microbial communities from Crystal Geyser aquifers in Utah, USA - Crystal Geyser metaG 2015-15 (SPAdes) (version 2) | ecosystem: Environmental > Aquatic > Deep subsurface >...
AAAAGCTAATGTGGAGACTACTTGAATATTAGAGTAATATTATGACTAGAGTAAAGAGACTAGTGGTGTGTGTGTATAGGAAGCAGGCATAGGCACACGACCTAATAGAGTAAGACCTAACTCCTGAGTCCTATGGCAGTCCACCTGGGCTTAATTTGCTACTAGTAGTCTAGCTAGCTAGTACTTGAGGTTTTTAATTATTAATCTACGGGTTCTCCTGTCAAACTTAAAACCGCATTTCTTTTCTACCGTACTCCTGGGAGTACAGTGGGAGTACAGCTTTGTACAACTGCCAATGCAAAGGAGGAGGTAAAGAAGTGAAGAGCCAGACTTGATACTACACAGTATAAGTAAACGCAATACAAACTATTGTACAAAATAAAATAAAAAAATCGTCTAAAAGCATTCGCACAGGTCTCCGCAATTGCTGCCGCAATCGATTGTGCATGGCACCAAGATGGCAGTCATGTTGGGAAGCTGGCAAATTCCACTAGGAACAACACCTGTCATTGGATTATGATCCACGAAAAAAAACTGGAGAAACTCCCAGTTGCCTACAGCTTCTGGAATACTACCTGTGAGCCCATTGCTAATGGCTGAAAACTCCCGCAGCTTCGTCAAACGAGCAAGTTCTGTAGGCATACTCCCTTGAAGCTCGTTGCTGTACAAAAAGAGTTCCTCCAGATTTGTCAGGCCACCCAATTCTTTGGGAAGACTTCCTGTTACATAGTTGCTGCCAAAACTGAGATATTTCAAGTTCGTCAGTGCTCCAATCATGGCCGGTATGGTGCCCTTGATGTTATTGAATCGGTAGCTCAGTCGGGTAAGCGATGGCAACTGGGGCAAGGTCGGAGGTAAAAGTTGCGTCAGAACAGCGGACAAGCCACAATTCAGCAAACCTAGTGACTCCAAATGCGTGAGAAAGACAACTTCTGGTGGCATGCGGCTTCCCTCGATTTCGTCTGGAAAGCCGACCAAACCAAATCCAAGGAACCAATCGAGATTGAGCTCTCGAAAGCGTCCGACCTTCCTCGGGTCGTTCATGTGGCAAGAAACCCCAATATATTTTCCATCTTCACCTGGATCTCCCCATGAGCATTCGTCCTTATCGTAGGACAACCAATCCTTCTTCTTGTCTTCAGGCCAATCCTTTCCATTAAAGGCATAAAAAAAAGACGCCAAGGCCACCAATTGAACCTTTTTCCAATTTTCAAAGGTCTCCTTCATGGCTAGTTCCAAAGGATGATTTTCTATCCAGGCCACGGCTCGAGCTTGAGGACCTTCGGGATCTGCTTCCATTGCAGCCAAAGTAAAGCTTGGCAACAGCGCCCGTACTGGACGAACAGGTCCTTCCAAGATACTAGGATCCCATGCCCAATCCACGGGCAAAGAAGGAGTTCTTTCTTGTGGATCAGATGAGGTTGACGATGAAGAAAATCCTCCCAATATGTACACGGCAACTCCCGTCACTAGCGAGATAAAGACAAAACACAGCAGGGAAACCAGAGCCAACTGGCAGCATGCAGATTGCCAAAAGCTATGTCCTTCTTCTTCAAAGTCTGCATCAAAGTTTTCTTCCGTTATGTGACTGGTTCGTTCGGTTTCGACGTCACCTTCTGTTAGGACACCCAAGGTGATGCCTGCTTGGTGCACGCCTTGTCGAAAGCGCCATCGACGTTGGGTTTGACGATGTTTGGATTGTTTGAGCGGGTTCCGGCGATTCGAATCACTGCTAACGGTCGACGTCGTTGCCGCTGCACTACTGTTTGCCGTGTCGCCAACTGTATCAGCTCTCGTACTGTTACTCGCACTACAACTACTGCTGCCCTCCTCTTCAGCCGTACTACACCTGGGATTGTAGTCCTGGACAGCTTCACCAGCAGCTGTCGTTTTTTGAAGACCCGACGAGGGAGGAACTGCAATATTTACGCTGTTGTTGCTGTTTTTCCCCGAAAAGAAAGGATGCCATCCTGAGGAGGATGCAGACGTTGACTCCGATCCTTGTGGGCCTCGTCCCCCATACTCTGTCTGTGAATGATCGTGTTGTTCTTGTTGCTCCTCAGATCCACCAGTGAAAGAGGGAAGATTCAATTCCAGACTAGGAGGACGAAAAATTGGTCGAGGTGTGGTATCGATCGTATGCAATCTTCCGGGCATGATTTCGCCGCCTATTCTTCGAGAAGGACGGCCATGGCCATGGCTATATTCCCTTTGTTGTTGCTGCTGCTGCTGCTGCTGCTGCTGCTGCTGCTGCTGCTGCTGCTGCTGCTGCTGCTGCTGCTGCTGCTGCTGCTGCTGCTGCTGCTGCTGCTGCTGTTGTTGATTCATGATATCATCAAAAAGCTTCTTCCTGCAGATCTTGACTTTTGTCGCTGTACTGCTGGAGATAAGTGCTTTGCCTATTTCATATTCGTACTCTGATCCATTGTTCACCACTTTAATTGCTTTATTGTCCATCATGCATTTTGCATGCGGCATTTGGCAACGAACTCCTCGTGCACAGGGGCATGTTGTTCACGAATACAAGGGACTGCTTTTAAGATTGTCGGGAGCTTTGGACATAGCTGCATTGATTGAAGAAAGGATGCTTTCTGATAAAAAGGCTTATGCATATTCTTTGTTATTTCAGACTGTGGAACCAGATGTGGACGCACATTGATTCAAACAAAAAGATCTTCACAACAACAAGAAAAAATAAAAAAAAAGGCGGATTATTATTACATCATGACTTCTGGTACCTGGTGCCTGGTACTCGGCTAGTTTCCCTGCTTCGTCTGTACTTCCAATTCCAAAATGTTCACAAGTGCCTCGATGAGCATGCACGGCAGAGTAAAGTATGCTTCCTCTCATCGCTCGACTTGGATAGTACGACGTGTACTATTCGTCATACTTCAAATTGTCCTTACAGCTACAGCAATTCAATCTCAGCAAATGCCTCCATCGGAATGGATAGAGGAGCAACAAGAAGGCAGCTGTGAAAACGGTATCCGGGCCTCCATCACTATTGTCAACGACAGCAAAAGCAATATCGATATATTTTGGACCGACCCGAAGAATCAACAAGAGACTAAAATTAATTTGGAAACCTTGGAATATCGGTCTGTAAGACCCTATAACGCGTACGTCGATCAGATACTGGAACTGCGAGAAACTCCCAGCAAAGATACGGGAGAGTGCGCCAGTCAAGATCAACGTTGTCGCAGAGTATTCGTAAAAGTGATCAGTGATGTTCCCACCGAAAGTAAGTGCAAAAATAAAAATAAATGAAGCAATCAACGGATTATTCGATCATTTGGTTTTGTTTGTTTGTTTGTTTGTTTTTTGTTTCTACAGGGAAAGCAAAAGCAATTCAAGAAAATCTCACTTACAAATAATGTTACCATGTCTGCTTCTCTCCACAAAAAAAATACTGCGAAATCATTTTCATATTTCGTTGCAAAACAGACGTGGTTCACATAACTTCCAAGTTTGAAGCCGTATTCGAAACCAGTGAATTGAGAGCCCGGGCCTATTTGGGAGAACTATTGGAAACTTCCATGGTGATTGAAAATCGTTCCGGTGTTGCCTTGGATATGTTTTGGGTAGATCATGATGGCACTCCCACCAAAATGACAACCATCCCAGAAACAAAAAGCCAAAAGCTAGAGTCGTGGGTAAACAATGAATTTATGTTGGTCGAGACGGGAGACTGTGAGCTCGAGTCGTCCGGAAAACCATGTCGGTCGACGAGATTCAAAAACTACGGAAATGATCCAAGTGAGTCATTTCAGACTTGTGTGTTTGTGGTTATGACAATGGTAGTTGCGAGGCATTGTAGCTTTTTTCGTGCACTGATACAAGATGTATTTCCCGTTTGATCCTCCTGTCTTTTTCACAGTCATTACAATTGGGACCGATTTACAGTCCAGAATGGGGGATGTCATTATATCCGAGGATTAGAACAGAGCATTATAGAGGGACAATGGAGTACGAAATGCGTTCATTTTGAAAGCGTCTTTTATGGCCGGAGATGATTTATTTGATAAATGGGGAAATATTTTTGTCGATTGGGGCTACTTATATATTTTGGGTTCACGGGGGAGAGCCATTTGGTACAATCCATCTGTAGTACTAGGTCTAGATAGTAGAATGCAAATCAGGCGGTGCTGCCACCTATTCATTTGTTTTATTATTCCTTTCCAAGTACCGTAATAAAGACCACCCCCGACAGCCCCATCCGATGGGAAGCTACGCTATTGCACACTCTAGTATAATTAGCCTTAACTCTAATAACTGTATCTTTTCTGGCCGCGAACACAAAGCCATAAAAACAGTTGGCATTATTTTTCTTACTCTACTCGAAATAATAATACGTTTAACAGCCTGCTAGGAACTTACTTTGACAGCCTCTCAAATTTTGGTTATGGCTGGACGGAGATAGCAGTTCCGCAATTATTTGATTGATTGAACAGATATAGACAGGTTTTGAAAGACAGTTGGTCATGGCCAGTGCTACGTATGCTACGAAAAGGAATTACCGAGCTTTCCTGCCAATTTGGTCGCTCTGGCTCGGTTTAACGCTTTTCCTCGGGTACGCTACTACTTTTTTCGTAACAGCCCAGCAGCGAGGTCCTATCACAGTGCACTTTGTGAACGATAGTGCTTTCAAAGTGGACATTGTTTGGTTGAACAATATGAAATTGATAAATGGCGACTTCGTCCCCGAGCAGACTGGTCCCCTGCCAGCCAACACAAAGTTGACATTCCAGGCCAATGTCAATGACAGGGTCGAGTTACACCAGGTCCAAGAAGAGTGCGCAAAGCACTCTGGTGATATGCAGTGCAAGAGTGAAATCTTTCGGGTAATGAAAGTCCCACAAAATGCTGTACAGGCTAGTAAGTACTACCAAACTGTTGTGGGTCGAAAGAATATCCCCCATTAATATCCCCCATTTGCAGAACAATTTGGGCCTGAACCAAGCCTCTCGCCAAAATATCCGTGTTTCAGATATTTTTATTTTAAACTCCAACTTTCAGGGCATGACGACCACCAATGAGGCTTGTGTTATGGCACTGTTTGGTAGAAACGAGACTCCAGCTAGGATGCGCATTCTCAACCAAAGTGGAGGTGATGTGGACCTCTTCTGGGTCAACTCCGAAGAGTCGTCTCTGGTTCCAATGAGCGACTCCTCCATCCCAAGTGATGGTCCACTTCCTTACTTTAGTGCCAGCGTCTTTCACCAATTTCTCATTCGGCGGAGTGATGGGTCCCGGAGTGTCACCTTTAGGGTGACAGATGAAGAACTTGGTACGTGTTGTTATCGGATATATCCTGTCTTGCCGAACAAAGAAAGCGTTCCATGTTATCTGTGTGCCTGTTTAAATTTGTCCTCTTCGAAGTATCTATTTAAATCTGACATCTTCACATGGCTTCTAGACGTCACAATTTCACCGGACTTTACATTAAAGTTAGAAAACGGCAACGTAAAGGACCATACAAGAGATACGACAGCACAGTCGGACCCCGATTCCTTTCAATACTCGTTTCAGCCGGAACAGGATCTTTTCGATCAGTGTATTATGTACGTTGTCGAAAACACAGTACCAACAATTTCGCATGAAGCTATCGTCAGATCGACAGAACACTGCGTCCGAGATCACTACCATCAAAGAGGAAAGTCAGAGGACGAAGAGACGGTGCAAGCATACATTGACAAAAACTGGAAAAAACGCGATGAATACTTTGACAGGGTGGATTGATATGGCGGCCGCCGGGAAAAACTGAGACTTGTGCCGATCTGTACTCCAGGAGTATTGGTCGACGCTACTGGTACTAAAATTAGGACAAGTATTGTAGTAGAACCTGCTGGAAAGTTCCTTCATTCATAGGAATACATGGTGAAAGCGGCATCTCTTTTAAATAGAATGGAAACTCACAGTAGTAATTAATTAGTTTCTCTCTGAGTAATGTCTCGGTAGTACCAATCTCCAGCTTACAATCGACGATACTACTTCCTGCAACAACAATCCATTTATCCTTAGAGTCAGTACGGGGAGCAGGGCAATATCGGGACTAGGATTGCTTTTGCATACTCATCTACCTAATTTTCAGTATTCGCCCTCTTGCGATTTCTTGATTCCCACTTCAATTCAAAAACAAACAAACAAGTCTGTTAGGTGCAAGAATATAATAACTCAGGAAAGCGGGAACAAAGACAACATTTTATGCGTACGTGTATTGAAGGAATCCCAAGGATTTTCCGCGTCCACTCCGTATCGAATCCATTGGGTTACAATTTTCTTCTCTCCTTCAAAGACGGGGCATCCCGAATGCTCCGTGAATCCAGTATCCATTACCTTCGTCTCCGGGTCAATATAGGAGAAAAAAATGGCATTACCAAATTCTGGTTTCACATGCACGCCAGCATTTCGGAAATTTGTATGCCCTCCAAGTGACGGTGTTTTACTGCAGATTCATGTTTGATTATGTTCCGAGGCAGTGCGTGTTAAAACGTTGGAGTCAATGCGTTAGAAGCACAATAGTGCAGGATGTGATTTGGCGATCGTTCATCAACCATCGATTCATATTTCCAATCATAATTGACAAGAGCACGTACCAATAAACCACCATTGTTGCCATCCGAGTGCCATGTTTGTGTTCCAGCCCCGTACAGTCGCCATCGCAGTGCGGCATGTATCGATCCGGGACTGTGTCATTCTTTCCCCGGCCAAAATATTGAATGCTCATCAAATCTTCTTGTCCGTATTCTTTCAAATCCAATTTCAAAACGTGGTTGGCATAGTCGTACACTCTCCGCGACAATCGAGCAATGGGGTCGCCTTCTGCCTCCTTCTCCCATGGAACCTTGATTCCCGCCTGCATGGCCTTACGGTGTTCACTAAATTTGCTACCACCCGATCCATCCGCAACGGTCGCTCTGTGGAGAATCGGCTTTGCAGCCTCTTCCATGGCGTCGCACTCTTCCATATCGATAAAATGCTTCACTACATGAATTTTCGAGGCAGGACGGTCGTGCATGATGAGAACGGGTCTATCTTCCCTATCGGCTGCCCCGCTCCAGATTTCTTCGGCAATGGGAATACTCGTCTCGGAATTGGGATCGTCGCAGGTATAGTTTTCGAGTTTGGCTGCCATATCTCGGCGGACCGAAGCTTGAAAGGCAACTTCTTCTTGAGCTTCCATTATGTTGTGTGCCACACCATCTTCGACACATTTCAGCAGGGTGTTCATGGAGTTTTCCATTTCACTGGGAGTCGGAGAAGCGGAAGTCACGGAACGTTTGGCTTGATTCGAGCAGTGTTGAATCAGATCACCAGCCTGAGCTTTGACTTTCAAAGTCGAATCCTCCATAACAGCCTCGAATGTTGGAGTGATGTATACTTCTGTTGTTGCAGTAGTAGTGTGGCATGGTGCGACATTTGAAGATATCCATGCAGCCGCGGTGAAATCAAATAGTGGAACAGAATAAATTGTTGGCATGAGAAGATGCAGGTCAAGGCATATGAAAGAAATAGCAAGTGAAATGTGGAAAGGTTGAAGAAAAATTTAAAAAAATCAGAATCAGACGTTCATTCATCAATACATAACGTATTTTTTCTGCATACAGAGGGGCCAAATTGCACACACGTAGTAATATCACAATACGACGTACTCTGATAATCACTATCGCTGACTTGAAAAATAACTCGTCGACACGTCTTGTCGGCTGCTCCTTCGCACTCTCCCAAGGCATTGGGTACTTCGTGGATTTCAAATTCGTGCCCGGCAAAACTATTCACATCCATGTTGCTGCCCGACTTGATGACTTGGCCTTCGCTGGTCATTTTGTGAATGCCCTTGTTTCCAGGATGGATCCAGTAGACATCGATATCCACGCCGGCTTCATTCGCCACAGTGGCACGCCTTTGTTGTTGTTGCACCTGTCCTGCAGCTGCTGCAGTCAGGTACATTCGCTGAGATTGGAAAAAGGGAATGGTGCAGAAAAATACCACCAAGATATGACCCATCATCTTGTTTTGGAGAATTGTCATTTTTTAATATCTCTGGAAAGTGTTCTCTCCTTGCTACCTCTACTACTCAAGTTGGTACCTCTGGCTCTTTCGTCTTCTTGCTAGTCCAAGGTCTTTAATTTACTAAAATGACGGAGGCTTCTGAAAATATTTTAGGAGTAGGATAGTACCAGACCTAGGAAAATATATATTCATATGTATTCTTACCTACAGACTTGAAGAATATATATACGGTAATCCCACACTTTTAGAATGTATTTACTCTATTTACAAAGCAAGCCCGTCCATATATTCTCTATCTAAATTTGTAATTAGAATGTACCCCTTTTAAGCAAGTACGCCTACAAATTTTTAGCTTTGTATGCCTAAACGCATGGAGATCATGCGCGCATTCCCATTCTAACGGCAGTTTCTATCGTGGAATCTGTCATTTTTTCTATTTTGAAAACATCAAAACCAACTATTATCCATGAAAGAGCCAACAATGACGGATTGCGCCGGCAGGAATGCCTTGTTTTTCCTGTATCTTTGTTGTTCTGATGAAAGGGCGCGAGTGAGTGCTGTTGTTGTGTGTTTCTACTGCCATTTTTGCTTGAAAAATGAGTCCGACTAGTACTAGTAGCGTTCCAGGAAAAGCAATTGCTGACTTCTTTTTTACTCCAGTTCAAGACGACAATGGCAAACAAAAGAGTTGGCAATGCAAGAAGTGCGGTACAGAGAAGCTAAGCCAGAAAGAAGGCTACACCAATTTAAGGTGTCATGCATCCGCGTGTGTTGGAAAAAGTTATGAATCGGATCTGCTAGAGCATCTAAAGAAGGTTGGTTGCTTTGTTGACAAGAAGGGTAATATCCTTTCTGAAGATAGGAAGCCCAAGGCTCTTGTACAGCAGGCCATCAACAGCTTTGTCACCACCAGCAACACAGAGCTCCGGGCATTCACTTGGATTCGTTGGCTCGCTTGTCGCAATATGCCTCTGTCTGAAATCGAAAACGATATCACAAGAGACCTTGCAAAAGCATATCGTCCTTTCAGTATCAAAACAATCCGGAAGTACATCTTGGCAACGTCTAACTTGGTTGTTGATGCGATTGCGCAAGAGTTGGAAAGAGCTGGCTTTCTTACTTTGCTTCTTGATGGGTGGACCGCGGATGGCGCGAGTACCCACTATATTGCAATCTTTGCAGGTTATAAGCATCCGGACAGTGGAAACTATTCGGAGGTGTTGTTGGCAATGCAGCCTACTCTAGACGAAGATGGTGCAATGGATGCTGCTGCGCACGAGGAGCTGTTGGATTCAACTATTGCGATGTACAAACTAACCAAGGCCAACATTCTTTGTATCATAGGAGACAATTGCAATACGAACAAATGTCTTGCCAGACAATGGGGTATTCCTCTTGTTGGCTGTGCTTCGCACCGGTTTAACTTGGCTGTCAAACACTGGATGGAAGACCAGCCTGGACTGATGGATGCCATTAAGAAGTTGTCCACTTTGATGAGTACTAAGGCGTGCAATTTGAGGGCTGCTCACACTCTTCGTCATCTTACTCTTCATGCATATGGAAAAGAGCTGCGAGCTCAACAGATGAACGAGACACGCTGGACGTCTATCTTCACAATGGTTGAGAGATACTTTCGCATCAAGGAACAGCTTGAGAAGATCAAGGCCCTGCTTCCGTATTGCCTCAGTGTCACTGAAAATTTACGGGTACGAGACGCTTTTGAGCATCTTGCAGTCTTCAAGTTGATCACGGTGGAGATTCAAGCAAAGGGAATGGACCTTGGTCATTGCAGGAAGCAGTTTGATACTCTTTTGGAGTGTGAAAGCTATCAAGTCATGTCCGATTATCTTCATCCAAGGGCAGAAATTGTTGACTTCGCTGACTTTGAATCAGGAATCCTGAAGATCATGGCTGGTGCACTGGAGAAGCACTCAGTGCAGTGGAAGCTGAAGCTTGCATCAAGTTAAAGAAACAGCAGCCTGCTGCAAACAGTGATGAAGACACGGATGATGGCAGCCTCTCTGGTGATGAAGATCAGGTACTTACAGTGGCTGAGAAGCTAAAGATGAATTCGAACAAGCGTCGCAAGGTTGTTGTTACCACCACACAGCAGCAGCAGCAAGAGCAACAGTCAACAAAGGGCTACATTGATGTTGGTACCATCATTTGTGCTACCTCCAATTGCTGTGAGAGGCTCTTTTTGGAAGCAAAGTACATCATGCTCCCACACCGGAGAGGCATGTCGCCTATTCTGTTTGAAGCCCTTCTTTATTGTTTGAAGAAGAACAAGTCTTTCTGGAATGCCTCTACAGTTGCGAGGGCAATGAAGATGAAAGAAGACGAGTTGCAAGAAGAACTAGCGCAAGACGATGACACGTTCTATGATCATGAGGAATGAGCCGACGATCAGCCACCATGGACACCAGCCACAGCCACACTATTAGGGCAAGTTTGTGCTCTGACAAAGTAAGTTAGTAGTAAAAGAATATTAATATATATGGATATTCCTATTTGTTGGAATAGATTTATGCTTATTCGCAGTAGATGGAATACATGTATTATAATAGTTTGCTCCTAGAATACATGTATTACAATAGAAGAATATGGAATATACAGGAATAGAATACATTTTTACCTGGGTCTGGATAGTACCTGGTATTAATATTATTTTTTATTTTCTTACCCTGGTACGACTGTAGCCAAAGGACCAAGAAAATTCAAATTCATTCATAAAGAACACAGCGAATAAGTAACCGACCATAGCTGGCGAGGAAGCAATCTTGCATGATATCGATCTCGAACTCAACAGCAAGATAGAGTCATATCTGATATTGTGTAACGCACATTTGATCCTTTAATGTTGCTTCATCTCTATTGTCTGCTCCGTTCCCGTTTTCGTTCTGATACATCCCTCATCTTTTCTTTGCGAGAAGATAAAAAATACAGTAATAAATAACTTTGTTTTGTTGCAACTTCAGAAGTCTCCTTCTACGTAAGCCAAGTCAAAAAATAAGTAACAATGTCGCTAGCATGACGAATACGTCTGATCCTTCTTGCAACAGTAGTGTGATTGTAATCGGTGCCGGTGCTGCAGGCCTGACGGCTGCCTACGATCTGAAACGTCACAACAAAGATATGCAAGTCCAAATTCTGGAAGCTCACAATGAAAACAATAATATGTTCGGTGGACGAATAAGAAAATTATCAAATTTTGCCGACTTTCCCATCGATCTAGGAGCTGAATGGATTCATGGAAATCCTAACCGCATCTTGAAAGATATTGTCGATACCAAAGACGAAGAAATAAACGACAAACTACGCAGAATCAACACCAAACAATATCAATTTGCTCCATTTCATGAATGGCGTAAGCGTCAAGGTTGGGTAGTCACAGTCTCGGTTGAGTACGAGTACCTTTGGAAGTTTGTCAATTCGACATGGCATGACTTTTTTGGTGAATATATCGTGTCAACTCTTCCCCAAGATGCCATTCACTACGGTTGTGTTGTCAAGGCGATTGATTACGGCGCAGACAGCAACAATAATATCGTCAAGGTGACCTGCCAAGATGGAAGAACCTTTTGCGCTAATCAAGTCATTTGCACAGTGAGTCTCTCCGTTTTGCAACAAGAGAAGATTCAGTTCCATCCTCCTCTTCCCGTAAAAAAACAACGAGCCATCGCAAATGCTACATTTGAACCGGGATTCAAGGCTTTCTTAGAGTTCTCTGAATGCTTCTACCACAAAAACTTTAACGTTCACAAGAAGCACAAGCGAAGTCACGGTGAAATGTACTTTTACGACCAATCAGCTCTCCATTCCAACAAGCACCAACATGTATTGGCAGTCTTTGCCTACGGAGACATGGCGAAAACATATGTGTCTATGAACGATGATGACATATTGCAGACGCTGCTGCAAGAATTAGATGAAGCCTACCAGGGGAAAGCTACCCAGTATTATATCAAAGGAGTTGTTATGAATTGGAGCGCAGAACCTCATGTAGGTGGAAATTACTCCTCCTTTCGGAGGGGAATGGCGCCCATGTTTACTCTGCACCAGCCTTTGGATTCAAAGGTATTCTTCGCCGGTGAGCACGTCCCGCCAGGTGGATCCGAGTACGGATTTGTGCATACAGCAGCCCTATCCGGAAGAGCCGCCGCCAAGGCTGTCGTATGTGTTCAAGAAGGCAAAAAGCAACCGTTTCCATGGAGAATGTGGTGCATCAGCAATGTTCTGGGTACCTTGTGTTGTGGCTTGGAGCAGTGGCTGTTCTTCCGTGATTTAGATTACATGGATTAGGCGTATTTTATAGCAAAAATCGTTAGAAAGTAGTATATCGTGTCGGGAGAAACCAATACACTTGTCGGTGTGCATCATTGCTTCTCCTGCCTAGTCTTAGTGTTGTGTGAAGAAGTGTTCATGCCTACATCTTGTGGTAGCAAGACACAAGCATGTTTTGTGCCTGTTGAGGCTACATCCGAAACCAGAACGTGCAAATGCCATGAATAAGCACCTGGCTGCAGTCCTGATAAAATAGCTGAATTGGGAATAGAGGCACAAGGATCTGCAAAGCGTGGCATACCAAAGACTCCCTTGCATACAATTGGACAACTGCTGCTATTATTGGAGGATGATTTCGCTTCCGTACTGCTAGAAGTAGAAGCGGTGGGATCCAGTTCGTACACAGAAATCGGTCGTCGCAGCACGTTTGACAAAACGGTAAGCTCTGGACCTCCCCCGTAGAGCCCTCCCCCCCGTCCTTCCAATTGTAGTTTTTCCAAATATTCTTGCGGTGACAAACCTTCCTGTTTGGCTGCTGACATCCATAAATCACGTGCTGGGACTAATCGATTTCCTTCAATGATTAGATTTCCGTTGGGACATTGTAATACTTGGGCTACCACAGCTCGTGTTTCTCTGGCAATGGCCCGTAGCAGAACATCGTTGCCGCCCAGGCCCATGGAGGTCAAGGACGCCAATATGACAGCTTGAAACATACAGTCTCCAGTACCTGGAACATTGCGCATGGTGAACGCTCTGTGCGCAGATGGTGAATCAGTGTCTTCTGGTGTTGTCCTTGTTGTTGTGGAATGCACAAACGTCGATGGGTTGGTACAAACTCCGTTGGATGCAAAGGTAAATTGGTCAAAGGAAAGCGTCGTGGGTTGTGGTTGGTGCGACAATGCACAGCACGTTCTGGATAAAAATGGCATAATACCTATTAATAGGAGAATAGAGAAGGATGATGCAACACGTTTTGCCACGGTGGGAGATTGTTGTGATTTTTTATCGGCACGTCGTGTGAGATTTTTGTCAGTATTAGTTGTCTTCTCGCGCCAAGAGGTTTGGTACTGGGATGATGAAGGGGTTTTCAAAGGTATTCCCCGCAACATTTGCCGAAAGGTTGGCTTGTCGAAAGAATCTTGCCAGAGGGTTGTCATGCTTTACACTTTACACTCTTCTCTTGCTTGTCATCATGAAGCTCTTCCATCTTTTTAATACCGGAATGTGAGTAGTAGACTTAATAGTGCAGCAGTAGGTAGACCTCTACTCCCCATCATACTAGCAATAATACCATCGCGACGACAGCGAACATCATCGACCTACCGGTACTAGCTAGCTACGTAGCTAGTAGCTACTGTAGAAGGCCTACATGGTTCAGAGCCAGCCGAAGGGAACGTGAGACAAGGAGACCCGAATCCGACGTCACCGGAATGACCCGAAATGCCCCATCCCGTCTCCCACTCAGAAACAGGAACACATCGGGAGAAATCGGATACGA
>Ga0210036_1004085_pt1 | contig 13786 bp, 12 predicted proteins | sample CryGeymeta201515_FD_185469 | JGI IMG/M metagenome (GOLD analysis project Ga0210036, IMG submission 185469) | Groundwater microbial communities from Crystal Geyser aquifers in Utah, USA - Crystal Geyser metaG 2015-15 (SPAdes) (version 2) | ecosystem: Environmental > Aquatic > Deep subsurface >...
GATCTCAGGAACTACGTCATCGGTTTTCGGTGCGTTCTCTCGCCCTAATGGTTCTGGGCTTCTGGTTTCTGTTATTCTGATTTTCTGACTCGCTTTGGGGGGTTCGGGGGGCGCAATGCGCCCCCCGAATCAATTTTTGTAAAAATGACTTGACGATGAGAAACAACGCCCCCTAAATATGAAAAAGGCTGACCGCGTTCAGCAACTTGGAAGCGGCGTTCAAGAAAGCCGCCCGTGGGCGGCTCGGGCTGGGGGAGTGGGCGAAATTCCTGCAAGCGCGCCAGAAATGCGAGCGTCGGCGCTTCCCGTCATCCCGCTGCTAGCGGGGCGGCAAATACAAAAAAGCCCGGCTCCCTGTGACAACGAATGTCGAGTATGATACAATGCAAATGGCAATCGTCCACAGGAGACGCTTATGTTAAACCTCAATCTAAATATCCGTCCACAAACAGCCAACCGGTTGAGAAAATTGCTGGAGTTTTCTAGCGACGAAGAACTCTTTGCTCAAAATATCATTGCCTATCAGGTTGCGGAACTGAAGCGCGCCGTGCTGAATTTACGCCTGGATTTGAAAACGTATGAAGAAAAATATCAATTGGGCAGCCCGACGTTCTACGAAAAATATCGCCAGGGGAAAATGGGGGACAATGAAGATTATATGCTCCGGGCAGGCCTGGTCGAGATGCTGGAAAGCAATGAAAAACGCTTGCAGGGCTTGGAAGGATGATCGAACGTTCCTGATCTGGATTGCAACGCCAAGGAGTTCGGCAGTTGAACTGACGGGTATCGAAGAGGCGGCAAATATAAAAAAGCCCGGCTCCCTGTGGCAGCGAATGTCACCTGGAGCCGGGCATATCAGGTGACAGTCACCTCGAAGGTGACTGTCACCTGATTCACATCCCCGGATTTGTCTCGTCATCGTCATACGATATCGTGATCTGCCCCCCTTTTCGCCGGGTAATGATAACCGACACATTATCCGGCGCGCCGCTGGCGAGGGTGAGAGCCACCAGTTTTTCGGCCGCCTGCTGCGGGGGCAGCTCCTGCGCCACGGCCTGTATGATGGCCTCGCTGACCACGCCCCACAGACCGTCGCTGCAGAGCAGCAGGGTATCCCTGTCCGAGAATGGCGCCTGGCAAAAGAAGGGAGTGATCTCCTTGCGGCGCGGGGTGAGGGATTGGGTCAGCCGGTTGCGCTTCGGGCTGCGCAGCGCCTGCAAGGGGGTCAGCCTGCCAGCGCGGATCTGGTCCGCCACCACGCTGTGGTCGTAGTTGAGCTGCTGCATTGCGAGGTTTGCCTGCGGAGCATTCGCCTGCACTTGCGCAGGTGCAAGCGTTGTCACTGGAACAGTTTTGTTTTCTTCACGGCGCGGTTGTTTGCCACCTAATATGCGCCCGAGGCGCGCCCGGATGGAAAAGAGAGCAGGCCTGGGTTGGATGGCTTGCCGCACCAGGGTAGGCGCGTCCGAGGCTGCCGGGCGGCCGCGAATGAGATAGGCACGGCTGTCCCCCACGTTGGCAACGTACACCTGCCCGCCGTCAATGATTGCCAGTACCGCCGTGCTGCCCATCGAGGAGTATGCGGGCTGGCCTGCCGCGCGGTCAGCCAGGGCTTTGTTGGCGCGCTGCAGGCAATCGCCCAGTAAAGCAGCCAGGTCACGGTAATCCCCCGCCTGGCGGTAATGCTCGGATATGGTTTCGACCACGAGTTTGCTGGCCAGCGCGCCGCCGGCGTGGCCGCCCATCCCGTCCGCAACGATGAATAGGGGCGGGCGGCTGCCTTCGGCAGGAAGCACCAGCACGGCATCCTGGTTCGCTTCGCCGCGCCGCTTGCGGCCGGCGTCGGTGGCTGAGCCAATTTCGAAATCCGGCAGAATCAAGCTGGCAAGCATCATCCGTTCGTGGCTCCAAAGTCCATCGTCTTTTCGTCGCCGCTGGTGGTCAACTGATCCATGGTTCGTTCGCCTTCGCCCGCAATGGGCTTGACCGCTTCGAACTGAATTTGGACGCGCTTGCCGAGCTGGATCTTATCGCCATCCCGCAGGGGGGTGGCATCTTCGACCCGTTTCCCATTGATAAACGTACCGTAGGCCGGGGGCTTGGTACGGCCGCTCTCGTCGGCGGAGAGTACCTCGCTCAGGAATAACTGCCCGCTGCGTTCCTCGATCACGGCATGATGACGGGAGACCGGGCTGTCTTTGGCAAAGATCACGTCGTTGTCCGCCTTGCGCCCCAGGGTGGTGACGGACTTGGTGATCTCGATGCGCTGGTGAAGCATGGCCGGGTCGTCGCTTTGCAGGATGACCAGCACAGCCAGGGCATTCTCGCTCGGCGTAAATGAGTCTATGGTACGGTCTTCTCCGCCGACCTCCTCCTGCGTCTCGCCGCCCACGATCGTAGCCCATTGCTTGTCTTGTTCTTTTTCGCGCCTGCGGCGTTTACCGGCTGCCAGAAGGACAGCGATGACAACTCCGAGCAAGACCAGCGAGGCGGCTGACACCAGGATGATCGTGGTGGTGGAGAGTTTCTTGCTTTCGGAGCCAGGCGCACCGGTGGCGCCAGATGGCTGGGAAGTGGCTGTGATCTCGGACGGTTGGTAAGTGACGGTGATACCGCTGCGCGCCAGCTCGGTTCCGCCTGCATCCTGGGCAATGGCCTCAAGGAAAACCTTCCCTGTCTCCAGGCTGGTAGGATCCCATTCCAATTCGTAGGGAGCCTCGCTATCGGAGCCGATGCTCACGCCGTTGGCCAGGAATTGTACTTTCTGGATGGGCGCGCCCTGCCCGGAGATTGTCACAGAGATCGTGGTCGGCCCGCTGACTTCGGCCTCGTCCGCCGGAGCGATAAAGGCGATGCTGTAAGGCAGCGCCGGCAGCTCGACGCTGCTGCTGACTTCATCCTGCGCGTTTTGATAATTGACCTTCAGCGTCAGTGTGTGCTGGCCCGGCGCGGCGGTGGAGGTGTAGTGCAGCACGTACTGCGAGCGCAGTTCGTCGGAGAGCCGGCCGAAGAGGGCATCCAGTTGCGTCGTGCCGGGGGAGTACTGGTAACGCCCGCCGGTCTGGCTGGATATCCGTTCCAGGGTCGGGCCGTCCACCTGGCTGCCCAGGCCAATGGTGTAGATCGGGACGCGCGTCTTCCCTGCGGAAGCCAGGTCAATCACCTCGTCGGCGGTATAGAAGCTGCACGGCTTGCCGCCAGCCTCGTCCACCCCGTCGGTCAGCAGGATGACCGCCCGCCGTCCGGCCGGCTGGTCGGCTGTCAATTGGACGGTCTGGTAGGCGGCGTCATACAGGCAGGTGCCTGCCCCCGGCGCTGCCTGGATCAATTCCACCTGCTGGCGGGCGGCGGTATGGTCGGTGGTGAAATCAATCCGGTGCGTCGTAGTCAGATCGAAGGTCAAAACGGCCACCCGGTCGCTGCTCTGCAGGTCGGAGATGAAACTGGCCGCGGCTTTGACGGCCGCCTCCATTTTGTCGCCGACCATGCTGCCGCTGGTATCCAGCAGCAGGGCGACGTTGATCGGCTCGTCATTGGCCGAGGCGAGGGAAGCGATCTGGACCTGCTGGCTGCCCTCGGTCAGCGTGAAATCCTCCGCCGCGGCGTCCTTGATCGGGTTCCCGGCGCTGTCGAGCAGGGAAAAATAGAGGGCCACGTCGTAAGCCGCTGATCCCTGGATGATCTGCGCCCGCACGTCGTGCAGCAGCAGGGTCACGTTCGATTGGGCTAATGCTGGTCGGGGAACCCACACGAACCCAAAGAGGAGAATTGAAACGAGCAAAGTGTGCAGGAAAACGGATTTGGCGGTACGCATGGAAGCCTCCCACTAAGAGATATGGCAACGGAGAATTGTGCTGCCTTTCCTGGTTGACGAGAAGGTATCAATATTATATACTGAAATGCAGGGAAACATCCCACGTAGGGTAGGACAAATTGCTCCTTCGACTTCGCTCAGGACAGGCAATTTGTCCCACTGCGTTCAGGAGAAATGACATGGCAAGTCTCATCGGTCAATCGTTCGGACGTTACCACATCCTGGAACAACTGGGGGAGGGTGGGATGGCGACGGTCTACAAAGCTTATGATACACGCCTGGATCGCAATGTTGCCATCAAAGTCATCCTGCCGCAAAAACAACATTCCGAGAAGTTCTTGAAACGCTTCGAGCGCGAAGCAAAGGCCCTGGCTCAACTTTCGCATCCGAACATTGTGGGGGTAATTGATTACGGGGAGGAGCAGGGTATCCCATTCCTTGTAATGGAGTACATCCCAGGTGGAACGTTGAAACAAAAGGTGGGCAAGCCAATCCCCTGGCAAGAGGCTGCTCATTTGCTTGCGCCGATTGCGCGTGCGCTGGGCTATGCCCACCAGCGGAAAATCATCCACCGCGATGTAAAGCCATCTAACATCCTGATCACTGAATCGGGTGAACCGATGCTCTCGGACTTTGGTATCGCTAAAATGCTTGAAGCCGAAGAGACGATGGACCTGACGGGTACAGGTGTGGGCGTCGGCACACCGGAATACATGGCTCCAGAGCAAGGCTTGAGCAAGCCGGTTGATGCGCGAGTAGATATTTATGCTTTGGGAGTCGTATTCTACGAAATGGTAACCGGGCGAAAGCCCTACCAGGCGGATACGCCTCTGGCTGTTTTGCTGAAATCAGCCAGCGAGCCACTGCCGCGTCCCAGAGATTTAGTGCGCGAGATGCCGGAGAATGTAGAGCGTGTGCTCCTGAAAGCTCTGGCGAAAAGACCGGGAGACCGCTTTCAGGATATGACCGAGTTTGCGAATGTATTGGAGAAGTTGGGGCAGGGTAGTAAGGTATCAGTGGGTAAAGTATCAAAAATAACAGATGTAAAGGCCAAGCGAGTACCGGTTCTTGTAGGAGCTCTTTCAGGTTTTGGAGTAGTTGTAATTGGAACTCTGATTGTCTGGGAGCTACTAAATCTAGGCCAGCGTGGCACAGGCCCTCTTGCGCCGCTGGCAACCGCGACGTTAACGCCATTTCCAACATATACATCCACGCCGACGAAAACTGCAACTCTAAATCCTACAACGACGCCAACAAAAATGCAAACCCCAACATGGATACCTCTTATTACCACTTCTTCGAGTTGTATACCAAATGATTGGTCGGTAATTGGAAGTGGTAGTGGCCAGTGGAATTGTGATGGGAATATAATTCAGGCGCATAGTTCTCGCGGCGATAGCATTCTGGTTTCAGACGCTATGTACTCAGATGTAATTATTACTGCCACTGTCAGTACTCGAAACCGAGAGGCCAGCTTGGCTATTCGGATGAAGGATGCAGGGAACGGCTATATCATCATTTTCTTACCTGATGGAATTGCTTGGAATAATGGTGTGGGGGGAATTTGGATCGTGGAGCGGACGAACTACGAAGAGTCAATCTTAGATTACTACCACAATCAGGATTTTACTGTGATTGGTCAATCCGTCAAAATTTCTATCGCTGCAATTGGTTCATCTCTAAAAGTAAGCCTTAATGATAAATTGGTTTTACTAGTCAATGATACGACCTACGTCTCTGGAAAAATAGGTCTTCGTATTAATGGGGATGCTAGCCTTCCTTGCGATTCAACTTTCGAAGATCTTGTTGTGCTCTCACCTTAGAAACCTATAGATTACTGAGTTTGTGCAATAATAAGAATTGTGAATAATCTCATCGGTCGATCCCTCGGCCGCTACCACATCCTCGAGCACGTTTCGACCCTTCGACGCGGATCAAGGCAGGCCCCGGAGTCCCCTTCAGGGATGCTCGCGAAGGGTGGATGGAAAAAATCCTCACGCCAGATCTCGGTAACAGTGTATAATCCAATCAGATGGATTATTGTCCATTGAAAAGGATTTAAATCCAACCATGGAAATCTTTGACTCACTGCTCTCAGCCAGCCAGGCGCGCGTGCTCCTTTTCCTTGCCCGCAATACAGGGCGAGCTTTTTTTGAGCGCGAGATCGTGGAGGCGACCAGAGTCAGCCGCAGCGCGGTCAACATGGCCACGCGAGCATTGCACGAATCTGGCCTGCTCATACGAGAACGCAGGGGACGAATGAATTTCTACACCGCCAACGATCAACATCCTTTTGTCAGGCAATTCAAAACACTGGATACCGTTGCCAGCCTTGAACCCTTATTGAAGGATTTGCGTCCGCTATCTCGCCGGGTTGTTCTGTTTGGAAGCCGGGCCGATGGCACCAATACGCACGAAAGCGATATTGACCTGTTCATCCTTTCACCGGAGCGCGAAAAGGCGATGAAGATCATTGGTCGCTACCTGGCCAAACTTCCCCTCCAGCCGGTCATTATGAATAACCAGGAACTGGTCGAATCGAAGGAGAAGGACGCCGCATTTCACGCGCAGGTAAAACGCGGGACCGTGATCTGGGAGGCAGATGGTGAGCCGGGAATTTGATTTCAAGCATTGTCTGGAGAAGCGCTGGCTCATGTCAATGCCGGAAGCGCGTTACTTGGTTAAAAAAGAGTTGGACGCGGCGCACAGCGACCTGTTGGAAGCGCAGGCCAGTTATCAGCGCGGTGGATATAAGTGGTGCACAATCCAAACCTATTATTCAATGTTCCACGCGGCCAGGGCCTTGCTTTATAGCCGCGGTTACCGCGAAAAGAGTCACTATTGCCTGGCTGTTGCCATGCGTCACCTCTTTGTTGAAGAGGGGCTACTGGAAGACAACCTGGTTGACGCTTTGGACGATGCCCGTGCTCTGCGGGAGGATGCCGATTATCGAACGGAATTCTCGGAGGCCAGCGCGCGATGTGCGGTAAACAATGCTGGACACTTCGTGAAGCAGGCGTATCTGATTTTGGCCAATTGGAAAGAGCCTTCAGACAATTAAGCCGAGAGAAGTATGACAAACCTCATCGGTCACTCCCTCGGACGTTACCACATCCTCGAGCAACTCGGCGAGGGTGGGATGGCGACCGTCTACAAAGCCTATGATACCCGCCTCGAACGTGATGTGGCGGTCAAGATCATTCGCAGAGGAGCATTTCCTCCTGAACAACTGGAACGCGTCCTGAAGCGTTTCGAGCGGGAAGCAAAGGCGCTGGCGAAACTCTCGCACCCCAACATCGTCAAAGTGCTCGATTTTGGTGATTACAAAGGCGCGCCCTACCTGGTGATGGAATACCTGCCCGGCGGGACGCTCAAGCAGCGCCTGGGAAAGCCGTTCCCCTGGCGGGAGGCTGCCTGCCTGCTCCTGCCGGTGGCAAGCGCGCTGCAATTTGCACACGAGCAGGGCGTCATTCATCGCGACGTCAAGCCATCGAATATCCTTATCACCAAATCTGGGGAACCGATGCTCTCCGATTTCGGCATCGCGAAGATCTTGGAGAGTGAAGAGACCGTCTCCCTGACCGGCACGGGTGTGGGCGTCGGCACGCCCGAATATATGTCGCCGGAGCAAGGCCTTGGAAAAGAGATTGACGCCCGCGCCGATGTTTACTCGCTGGGGATCGTCTTCTACGAATTGATCACTGGCCGGAAACCTTTCACTGCCGATACTCCCATGGCGGTGGTCATCAAGCACGTCAACGACCCACTGCCGCGTCCCACCCGCTTTGTGCCTGGTTTACCGGCAGGGGTGGAGCGAGTTCTTTTGAAGGCTCTGGCCAAACAGCCGGAAAACCGTTACCCGGACATGCAAGCCTTTGCGAAAGCCCTGGAGACTTTACCGGCTGCCCTAGCACAAGATATTGAAAAGACAATTGATCAAGCGGCGGAGGAAGAAGCGACGCGTGATATTCTGGAACCGGCCGCAACCGGGATACCGAAAGCGGTCGCGGGTCAGAGGTCGCGCGCCCAGACGCCGCTGCTCAAGTGGCTGCCTGCCATCGGGATTGTTGTTTTTCTTTGCCTCGCTTTGGCAGCCGGCGCTGGTTACCTCATCTGGAGGAGTTTCAACGGCGGAACAGCAGCGAATCCACCCGCGCCCTTGTCCACCTCTACGAACACAAGTCCTTTGGCTGTATCCTTGACTCCTATCATCACTCTAACCTTGACCACTCCGGTCATTTTCACGTTGACTCCTTCCGCTACTCCTACTTTGGAAATCACATTCACACCGACCGAGACACCGCAGCCACGTGCCGGGGACATTCTCCTATCGCCTGTTGACGGGATGGAGATGGTCTACGTTCCCGCCGGGGATTTCATGATGGGCGCGGCAGCCGGCGCCCAGTATGCAAATCCGAACGAGATGCCCCAGCATACCGTCTCCCTGGACGCTTTCTGGATGGACAGGACCGAGGTAACCAATGGGATGTTCAAGATTTTCATCCAGGCTAAAGGCTACCTGACCGATGCGGAACGGATTGGCAATGGAACTGTGCTTGATTTCAATCAGGCGGGGAGTCCTTGGGTGGAGGGAGCGACAGGAGTGAACTGGCAGCACCCTCATAGCGCGTCGGATGGCATCTCGGGTTTGAGCCAACGGCCTGTGGTCCAGGTAAGTTGGAACGATGCCTCGGCGTATTGCCAGTGGGCAGGCCGCCGGCTGCCGACCGAGGCCGAGTGGGAAAAGGCGGCGCGCGGCACGGATGGGCGTCTCTATCCATGGGGCAACGATACACCGAACGCCAATTTGCTTAATTTCAACCGTTTGGTCGGGCGCTTGACCGATGTGGGTAGTTACCCGGCTGGCGCCAGCCCTTACGGCGATTTGGATATGCTCGGCAATGCGTACGAGTGGGTGTTCGACCGGTATGATTCCAGCTATTACAGCCATTCTTCCTCTGCCAACCCACAGGGGCCGGGTTCGGGCAGCTTGCGTATCATTCGCGGCGGCGCGTGGAACTATGGCCTGGATTGGACGCGCATCACTTCCCGCTCGAAGCTCGAACCAATCTATCGAGTCGAGACCCTCGGCTTTCGCTGCGCCAGCGACGCCAATCCGTAACAGGAGGCTTCCATGACTAATCTTATCGGGCAATCTCTCGGACGTTACCACATCCTCGAGCAGTTAGGCGAGGGTGGCATGGCGACCGTTTACAAAGCCTACGATACCCGCCTGGAATGTGAGGTGGCGGTCAAGGTCATCCGCACCGAGAAGTTCACGCCGGAAGTGCTGGCACGGGCGCTCAAACGCTTCGAGCGCGAAGCCAAGGCCCTGGCGCGACTAACGCATGCCAATATCGTCAAAGTCAACGATTATGGAGAATATGAAGGCCGGCCTTACCTGGTGATGCCCTACCTGCCGGGCGGTAATTTGAAGCAATTACTCAAAGAGCATGGGCGACTACCCTGGCAAGAGGCGGTGAAGCTGCTCCTGCCAATTGCGCGCGCCCTGGACTATGCCCACAGCCAGAATGTCATCCACCGCGATGTAAAGCCCTCCAACATTCTCATCACGGCCTCCGGTGACCCAATGTTGACCGACTTTGGGGTAGCCAAGATCATCGAAGAAGAGATCACCGTAGACCTGACCGGCACGGGTATGGCGGTGGGCACGCCCGAATACATGGCCCCTGAACAGGTTAGCAGCAAAGGCGTGGATCACCGCACGGACATCTATTCGCTAGGGGTGGTCTTCTATGAGATGGTCACTGGCCGTAGGCCATACGAGGCGGATACACCACTGGCCGTGATTGCCATGCGCGCCAGTGAACCCCTGCCACGCCCAAAGCAGTTTGTATCCGCTCTGCCTGACCGCGTCGAGCAGGTGCTATTGAAGGCGCTTACTAAGAAACCGGAAGACCGCTACCAGAGCATGAGTGAACTGACCAAAGCCCTGGAAAAGTTGACAGTGGTCAGCGGGGGGAAGGCAGAACAAAAAGCAGTCAGGAAGGAACAGGCGTTTGCGCCAGCCTCGCCATCTCGACCTAAAAAAACTGCCTGGTGGCCATGGGCAGTCGGCGGCATAGCTACCGTTTTGATCCTGGGAACTTTCCTGGCAATAGGATTATTGTCAAAAATGGGGCAAATAATTTCAGGCTCAACTGTTCCTGCCAAAACCCTAGAAGGAAGGCCTGTCATAACTGAAGCTCCCACTATCCCTTCCAGTACCTTAGAAGGAAGCCCAATCATAACCAAAACTCCCACGGGAGCAATTGAAACGTCCACTTGTAATGACCCTTTGGGCTGTGTGACTATTGGTCCATACGACCCGATCCATATTGCCTACTTGCTGGTTGTGGCTGGCCCGAATGAGACACTGGGCATCGACTCCCGCAACGGCGTTGAAATCGCTATTGACGATGTGGGCGGCAAGATCTTGAACCACGCTATCAAGTTCGACGGCGAGGATGGCGGCTGCAGCGCCGAAGGCGGCCAAGCGGCCGGCACGAAACTGGCGGCTGATCCCACGATCGTAGCCGTGATCGGCACCTCCTGCTCGAGCGAAGCCCGCGCGGCCCTGCCTATGCTCTCGAGCGCCGGGTTCGCGATGGTTTCACCCTCGAACACAGCTCCTGACCTGACCGAGGCCGGCAACTCGAACAACTGTCCAGGCTACCTGCGCACCGCCCATAACGACCTGGTCCAGGGCGCGGCGGCAGCCAAGTTTGCCTGGGAGTTCCTGAAGGTCACGAAAGCAGCCACCATCCATGATGGCAGCCTGTACGCCGACAAACTGCAGCAGGTCTTCGCCGAGGAATTCAAGAAAATGGGCGGCACCATTACCCTGCAGACCGCGGTGGATCCAAACCAGACTGACATGTCCTCGGTGCTGGCTGACATCGCAACCGGCCAACCCGAGATGATCTACTTCCCGATCTTCCTGCCCGCCGGCGGCCTGATCATCCGCCAAGCCAAGATCACCCCTGGACTGGAAAACACCTACCTGATAGGCGCTGACGGCCTGTTCTCGCCGGACCTCGTCTCCTCGGCAGGTAACGATGTTGTGGGCTTCATGCAAACCAGCCCAGACTTCACTGCCTTCGGTTCGGATTACAACGATAAATTCTTGCCGGCTTACAAAGCGAAATTCGGCACGGTGCCGATCAGCATCTTCCACGCCCATTCCTATGACGCCTTCATGATGATCAAGGCTGCCATCGAGAAGGTCGCCGTGGTGGATGCGGATGGCACGCTGCACATTGGCCGCCAGGCACTGCGCGATGCGCTATTTGCCACCAAGGACTTCAAGGGCCTAACCGGCAACCTGACCTGCACGCCGACCGGCGACTGCGCCGATCCACACATCGCGGTGTATAAGTACAATGTTGCCCAGTACCCGCCTAGATTAATTTGGCAACTAAACCCATAAAGGAACTATTACTGAGAGGCATTCAATGTTGATCGGTCAATACCTCGGTCGCTACCACATCCTCGAGCATGCTTCAACCCTTCGACGCTGCTCAAGGCAGGCCTCGCTCAGCACAAGCCTCGGCGAGGGTGGGATGGCGACGGTATACAAGGCCTACAATACCCGCCTGGTAGGGCGGCGGGCAGAGTTCGTGATGGAAGCGAATGTGCTTGTTATGTTTTGATATCTTCAGGCGTGGAAAGACGGCGCAGCCAGGCCACCTGAATGATTATATCCATCAACTATTCCCATCATACAAGGCTTCTGAGTCTTCCAGGGCATCGCCTCCCACAGGAGGCATGATCCCAATCAGATCGTCCAGAGACTTTGCCGGCGCCGCTACAGTCGGATAAAGGTATGGCTGCCGTTTATCTTTTTCTTGGGCAACTTCGATTCGCTGCCCCAGCCGGGCTTGCTCACGCAGGAAACGCGCGAATTGTTCCAAAACCAGCACGCTTTCGGGCGGCAGTTCGGTTAATAACAAGGTAAGATCAGCGTTGATTCGAGAAGCGTGTTTCATGGCTCACAACTCCTGATAGATAGGCCACGAACTGTGAAGCTAAACTCATTATACCATCCAAGAAATGGCTTCGCTGCCTGATCAATCCAGGACAGGTAACGTAAGCACTGTCGAGAAATTCGTAAAGTTATTGTCCTCACAGGAGGAAACATGACCAGTCTCATCGGCCATTCCCTCGGTCGCTATCACATCCTCGAGCATGTTTCGACCCTTCGACGCGGATCAGGGCATGCTTCGGCGTCCCCTTTCGGGATGCTTCGCGAAGGTTGGATGGGATTAATCCTCCTCGCTCGGGTTCGCCCGCGCTTGCCTCTCGATTTCTTCAACCAAAAAGAGAAGATTGGGATGGGTAAAACTCAAATCGGGAGCCGGAATACGATGATGTTTGATGTCTGGCGGTATGTGCTTGTGGTGTGGATGTGTGCTGGCAAGATCCGGGTCTTTTGAGTGTGGAAATGAGTCGTACCAGTAAAGTTTATCCTTGTGCGGGTAACCCGCCAGGCAATATTCGGTGGCCGAAGGAATGTCGTGGTTCTCAAACGCGGCATGGGCGCGGGATACTTCGTAGCCGTAGCCTTCGATGATCCCCAAACCAAAGTTGAGGTACTCTTGCGCACAAAGGATGATATTCCCCTCGAAAACGAGCATCCCTTCTACCCGCCCAAATACGTCCCCGGTTGGGATGTAGACCAGCGTCGAGCGTTGTATGCTTGGGCAGCGACCAGGCAAGGTGTATATGAATTTCTGATAGGCCTCAGGAGACGAGAGCGGATCAGGCATGAGCCGGTTCCAGGTTGGCCTTGATCTGAAGCGCCACCGGTTGGCGGGTTATCAACTGACGATATTTCTCATCCAGGCTAAGCCAGGTCTTGTAGAGCGCCAACCACTCGACGAATGTCATTCGATATTCATCAAGCGCGTCGAATTCTTCGAGGTCGCCGCTCGTTATGGCGATGTAGAAATCTTGCGACCTTACCCCAAATTTAGTCTCGAAGCGACTTAACTCCGCTTCCAACCGGTTGATGTCGTTTAGTAATTTACTCAGGGTTGTCATCAATCCTCGACTTTCAACAAACAGATACTCAATGTCGTTAGTTATGACCTGACCGGTGTCCGAAAGCGCTGTATGTAGCCAGATTCAACCTGATCAGAGTGGTACGGGTTTTATGCTATTATTATACCATCCGAAATTTTTTACATTTCATGCCTGACGACTGACGTTTCACGGAGCCACCCATACCTACTTTTCATTTGCAAACCGAAACCGTCCGCAATAGTAGGAGAAAATAATGTCCAATCTCATTGGGCAATCTCTCGGTCGCTACCACATCCTCGAGCAACTCGGCGAGGGTGGGATGGCGATTGTCTACAAAGCCTACGATACCCGCCTGGAGCGGGATGTAGCCATCAAGATCATTCGCACAGACCAGTTCGCTCCGGCAATGTTGGAACGCATCCTGAAGCGCTTCGAGCGCGAAGCCAAATCATTGGCCAGGCTCTCGCACCCGAACATTGTCAAGGTACTGGACTATGGCGACTACGAAAGTTCGCCATACCTGGTGCTGGAATACCTGCCTGGAGGCACACTCAAGCAGCGCCTCGGCAAACCTGTCTCTTATCAGGAAGCTACCCGAATGCTGCTGCCCATTGCTCGTGCCTTGGCGTATGCTCATCAGCAGGGAATCATTCATCGGGATGTCAAACCGTCGAATATCCTTATTACCACCTCCGGCGAGCCGATGCTGACCGATTTCGGCATTGCCAAATTGCTCGAAGCGGATGAAGGTCAAACCCTGACTGCCACCGGCGTAGGAATCGGCACGCCGGAATACATGTCTCCCGAGCAAGGGATGGGGCGCGAAATTGACGCCCGCGCGGACGTGTATTCCTTGGGCATCGTCTTTTATGAACTGGTGACCGGGCACAAGCCGTACGTGGCCGATACGCCAATGGCGGTTGTATTGAAGCACGTCACCGATCCCTT
>Ga0210036_1004096_pt1 | contig 13763 bp, 13 predicted proteins | sample CryGeymeta201515_FD_185469 | JGI IMG/M metagenome (GOLD analysis project Ga0210036, IMG submission 185469) | Groundwater microbial communities from Crystal Geyser aquifers in Utah, USA - Crystal Geyser metaG 2015-15 (SPAdes) (version 2) | ecosystem: Environmental > Aquatic > Deep subsurface >...
AAATTGGGTGACACGCACCCGGGGTTTGAGTTACAATTGGTGGGTTGTGGAAGTTGGAGGATTTGGTTTGTTATAAAAAATTTCCCAGGGGCTCCATGCCCCACCAATAGTCAATCTGCAGTCAGGGCTGTATTGTAACTCCTCTTTGTCAAAATCGACTTGTACGTATTGATCCAACACCTCATAAGGTTGGCCTTGAGCTGGAGCACTGTTTCTATAGGCTGGTCTAGAATATATTGGAACTCTGGAAGTACTTCATCCTTCGTTTCATATAGCTGGTGGATCTCCCGGACGGCTTGTCGGGTTGCCGCAGTTTGTCTAGTTGCAGCATCGTGGCCATGTCTGCTCCCATAACGAAAAAATCCCAACAGGGTGAAGGTTGAGTTGCCGCCTCGCCTGTCTTGTTGCAGTAAAAGATCTCGTAGTCAGTGCAACCTCGACCCTCCGTGACTCATTGTCTGGGATTGACATGACGGTCCACGTAGCCTAGCCAGTGGCTGTCTCCTGTTTTCTTTCCTACTATCAGCAATCAGCACTACTGCTCCAGTCTCGGAATGAATGCTTTTGTCATCCGTAGTAGACAACAAAGCGAAGTACTGTACAATACACTTCCATACAGGCAGCATCAAAAGAAGTAGTTCCTATAGAGCGATGATTCCTTCCAGACCATGCCGACCAGCGGCAGGCGGGGTGCTTTTATTGGCATGCTTTTTCATCTGCCAGGATTTGGAGCAAGCCGAAGCCTTCCTATGCCCACTTTCCCTGAGGCCGTCCAGCCTGCCTTCTTTTGCAGCATCCCAATCTACATCATGCCGGCACATGTCCTCTTCGTCCTCATTTTACGAAGATTTTGAAAGCTTTGATAATGGCGAGGACGACGACGGCGACGATGATTATATGATTGATCCTGATTCACTGGGAGATTGGAGGGACTTTCGAAGGAATCTAGCTCAGTCCGTCTCTGCATCGAACGAAGAAGGGGAGGAGCGAAGAGATCCTTCTGTCGTTTCTGTATCGAAAGAGAACGAAGCAGTTCTGTCAAGTCAGAACAAGGATCTCGCAGAAGAATACAAGTCGGGAGTGTGGGCGCATGAAACATCTACGGTACGTGAACACGTGATCTGCATTGTTTTGATTGAAAAAAGTGCTTTAAGGGGTTGACAGAGACTGAAACGTTTGTTCTGGTTGTCTCCTAACTGCAACGTGCTCGGCTTGTTCAAATTGGTAACATTGCAACTAACAAATACACACGCACAACGCACACACTACAATGTCCACAGCCGGAAGTGGGAGGTCTCGTTGTACGAATGCCCATTGAGGTTGAACTACATCGCAATCATCGTCATTCGATTGTAGGGCGGAAGTTAAAGAAAAAATACGGCAGTGTCGTCGATGAGGACGATGCCACAACTTGGTATAAGAAAGCCCGGTCTCTGGTAGAAGATGAGATGCAAGAAATCGCGAGCACAGCCGATGACAGTGGACAGATCGACTCAACAATTCTCTCAGATGAATCCACAGAAATGCTGCAAATCTTTCTCGACAATCAGGAAACATGGCAGGAAGTAAGTTTGATTGTGGAGAGAGACGAAGAGCTGGGAACAGCCAAAGCGCTCGTCTTGAATCGCCCCATGGCATTTAAATTGACTGAGAATCTATCCCGTCTAGTGTTGAACGGACAATTCCAGGATCCTGGAATGCCACCGGAACGAACTGCTGCTGCTGTAAAAAAGGACCTCATCAAGTTCATGTTGGCATTTGGTCAGGAGTGCGCTATCTATGTGGGAGGGACTGACGACCAAGATGAACCTGCCACCATGATTCATGGAATCAAGGACATAGCTGGCGCGCGGGAAATTTCACCAGGCACTGGGATCTACGAAGGGGGATTAGAAGCGGCCATTGATGGCGTATTGCAAGGAAAGTACAACCCACTTGACTTTCGCTTCTTTGTTGGATGCCACAAGTACGAAGAATCATCTTTGGACGTTTCCGTTGTTTTAGGAAAATATCAACCCGTTGCCTGTGCACGAGCGCTCGCCTTGAAGCAATGCATCTCGCTCCCGAAGCCACTGTGGCACGAAGGTAAGAAGTCAGCGATGCCCAACTGGTGCATGGTGCAGCATTGTTTCTTGATAATATTGTGTGTTGCTGATTGCACTTGCCGTCTGAAAAACTTCTGCACTCTGTTTATTCTTCTTCCGAAAATCAGTGCTGGAACTCTGTGGCGGGAGCATGCAGGAAGTTTCCGCGCTCGAACTTCTCAAGAGGGATGACATTTTGTTTCAGGTGATTGACGAAGATGAAGATGATTACTACGATGATTAAGTTGACTTTATAACAGATCATGGCAACGCAACTTTCCAAGATTCAACAATGCTCAAAGAAATGAATTGAGCAGGGAAGGCTCGTCAGCTTACCAAGCCACTACTGCAGACAGTAGAACAATTTTGCCGCAATTGTTTCCTGCTACTTGAGCAAAAGCAGACGTCCTCTAAAGGCAGGCGTAGCAGACCTTCAAATCTATACATGTATGCATGCACGCCACGCTGTAAAACATAGATGTGATAACATTACATAGACTCAAAATTGTTGCCAAAGGAACTCCTTGCTCGTAAAGATCTTGCCGTTCACCTCGCCCATGGATTACGCCGTTCTGGAAATACTTCTCTCGACCGAGCCATGCTCCTTTTCTGCGATCCAGATTTTCCTAGTGCGCAACCCGACGCGACGCTACGCACCTCAATAGTTGATGATCCCGTCCTTAGAACAAAACGAACACGTAAATGATCAAGGAAAAAGAATCGCAGAAAACCTTGAGCTCGTAGATGTTAACACAGTTTAGCTGTTGCTGCCTCTCCTTCGTACTGTACATGCACAACTTTATTGCAGCGTGCTGAACAGTACCAACGGAAATCCTGTCCGAATTCCTTTTTTCTATGACAAATCAAATTCATTATACCAAATAGATTGCTCTTGTCGCCAAAACTATTTTGCGCCTGTCTGTCTGGTGTATGGGAACAACAAAGCAGTTGTTGTGTTAGGATAATCGAGGCATTTTTTCAACTGTAGACTATTATTTATTGGCAAATGCAGTGACGTATGCAAAATATAAAAAGTAGATTTATTTACGATTTACTAATGTTGTTGTTTATGACGATACAAGAAAATAAAAGAAGCAGAAAACATGTACGTGTGCGTATGTTTTTGCCATTCCATCACGATCTGCTTGTGCTTGTGTGGTGGGTTCCATGAGAAGAACCAAGAACACTGTGTCCGAGAAATCCTCTTCTGTGTTCTATCGAGCTTTGCCTCTTATGCACCTATCTCGTTGCTTCCATTTCCTTGGCATGATGCCGTGCCTTCTTGGTAAAGTTTTCATTGCGAATAATTCTCTTGAAGGGGCCAATGCTTGGATCGGTAATGTAATCGTACACAATCTTGGGCCACGATTTGTGCGGATGAAGATTCATGTAGTACTCCGGCGCAATGGCTGTAACTTTGGGTAAGTTAAATCCAGAAATTCGAGGAAAGTCGTGATGTTCATTGTGGTACCCGACGTTGAAGGTAAGGTAGTTCAGAGGACCATAGTACGAGTAGGTCTCCTGACCTTCGTCATCACCGTACAGATCGTAATGCTCCGAGATAAAGTGTCCTGCAATGGGATGGATTCCCATACCCAACAGCGTCGATACGGTGTTGAAGACCACCATGAGTGCGCCTGTGTGGCTGCTGAGAGCCAGGGCAGCATCAAAGCCAAGGACGACGACAATGTTGAAGATTTCTCTCTTGGTTGTTGGTTTGGGCATCATGACCAGGGGGCGGATAGCATAGAACAAAGGATTGCAGATCATCCAAATGGCCTTTCTGAATGGCGTATTGAAGGTTCTTGCCTCCCAGGCACTGGGACAATCTGGATCGTTCAATTCTTCGTTCAAGTAGTAGTGATGGTAGAAATGATACTTTTTGAAGGCCACAAAGGAAGGGATTGCCTGTGCCATGTTCGCCAGTATACCGGTGAGTTCGTTGTACCGGGGGTTCTCAAAGCCCAGATTGTGACCCAGTTCGTGGTTCGCAAGACTTAGCGAGTGTGTGAGGGTACCTCCTACGCTCCAGGCGAGGAACAGGGCGTGCCAGATGTTGGTGACTTGTGTGGCAACCACATAGGCCAGTACAAATTGGACAGCTGTGATTGCTAGGACGGCGTAAAAGAGACGGATGTCGGGCCCGTACAGTTCTTTGATCTGAGGATACTTGGCAAGGATCTCTCTGCTGCGATGAAAGTGTGTCTCCTTCATTTCCTTTGGTGTGAAACCCGTTGGTTTGGTTGGAACGCACATGATGATGATGGCGGTGGTGGTAGTACTGGGAAGGCGAAAGGCGGTGCAACACTAAAGCTTCAAAGGCCAAAGGGGTGAACTTTTATCCTGGCTAGCTAGATTGTAAATTACAGTTGGGTGCTCCAGTTGATATTAGTTCTCCGTAGGTTTTATGAAGAGAAGCGGTCAAAACAAAAGTGGGACGGGGATAATAATAATATTATTAAAACCAGCAAGCAAGGAAGTTCACTACTACTACTACTAACTAGTAGTAGGAGTGGTACAATGAGGATAATACGTCCAGTACTGGTTTTTTCGTCACACTGCTTTTTCTTAGTATCTAGTGGTACCGGGTACTGTACCTAGTAGTAGACCTAGTAGAGTACTACTACTACTATTAGTCTACCTGGTAGCTACCAGGTAGCTAGAGTGAAGCTAAAGCAAGACCATTCCAGGTTGGCGGGTCTGTTCCTGTTCATCCGCTCTGACTCGGCAAAAGCCGTTACAGAATTTTTAAATGAAATTTGTTCGCGTCATGTTATTATTTTTGAAACATGGGAGTTTATGCCCAGAACAGGGGTCCGTCTATTGGGGGGGAAATGCCTGTTACTCTACAAATAAAAGTACTTCGGCCAGAAGTTTTAAATCCCCCCTAAAAAGAGTACTGGTACCAGTACTACCTGGTACTATTCGTCTTTGGAATCTTGCCATCTCTGGAAAAGATTTTGCACTTAATTCTCAACAGCTGAAACCGACTAATATTTCGCAGTTCTTAATTATTTTCGCCAGTCCAGCCAAAAATGGAGAAGCTTGCTCGTGGAACTTCAGTCTGTTGTGAGAGATATTATTGAGAAACAATATGCATGACTGAATGTGCATTTTTTAAAACGGTTCTCATTAACATCATCTATCTCATCATGCACCTCAACGCTAGCTAGCGAGCTATTACATGCTACTTAAGAGAATAGTACTAGTAGTACTTATTACTGGCTGCGTGGTAGTACGGTACCTGGTAATACTACTATCTACTTAATCCAGCTATTATTAGCTAGTACTGGTACGTTCAGTAGCTAGCAAAGAGCAAGAGTATCAAGGCACACCATAGAACGCTCGGCCTTACAAGAATCATAACAACAAAGATGATACGGTAGTAACGGCGCAGGGACTTTTAATTTCAAGTTGTAATAAAAGTTGCAAAGAAATAATACGACAACAAAAAAGAAGGCGGAAGACGCAAAGGATAACGACACTTTCCATTCCACCACCAAACATGACAATAATACGTTCGTCGATGTCATTTTTCCTTCTTTTCTTTTGGCTGCTGCTGCTGCTGCTGCTTCTAGTGGAGCTGATACATAGTGTACCAAATGGAGCACCAATTGAGACAGAGGTTACCACCAATATAAACAACCGTAATATGGAGGAACACAATACTAATGGGGGGACAGAAGAAAGGAAATATTATTACCACGAGAAAGAGAATTCCAGTGACGACGAAGAACACGACGATTACAAAGACAATGGTGTGCACGAGGATGTCCCAACATGGGAAAAGTATCCTACTGGCGCCGAAGCACCCGATCGATCATTGATATACTTTCCCAAAGGTAACAGCCGAATAGTGGATGTCGCCGGGGGTGATTTGGGTGTACCACAACTGGTGAGTCCAGACACGCACGACAAAATATTGGACATTATCCAACAAGCTAGGAATCATTTTGAAGATTTCGTCAAGCTTGATACAGCGTATTCTCCGGTTCGACAGATTTGCAAAAATAAACATGAAAATTGCGCACTTTGGGCGACCATGGGAGGTATGTATGATTTTTATTTCGTTGGGATTGAGCTTTGTGGGACGAATACGCCATCCATCATACTGCTCAACCAACACACCAACATGTTCCTCACTTTTTGATTATATAGAGTGCGAAAGTAATCCCGGTTATATGCGGACTCACTGTGCACCACTTTGTCAGAGTTGCAAAGACTTGCATGTAGATACCAGATGCCCTGTTGACCCGAACGCTCCTAATACATGGCAGCCAGGTGGCTTGAACAAGATGTTTGAGCGGTAAGCAACGTTGGGTGCTCATCTCAATTAAGTACATGGATGACTCACGAGCACCTTGTCGACTCCATACCAATGTAGCATATTATCTGATCCCGAATTACAAAAATATGAGCCAACGGTCTTTTCTCGTCCAAGTTATGCTGATGGTGATACAGAAGAAACTGCAGACTATCAACTTGGTCCCTGGGTTGTTACACTCGACAATTTTTTGACGGAGGACGAGTCACAGCGGCTCATCGAGTTGGGGGCCCTGGAGGGATATCGTCGTAGCAGTGATGTAGGAAAGCCAAACAAAGACGGAACATTTACCCAAAAAATCAGCCAGTAAGTGTTCTGTTCATAATTCTCTGCTGTCTGTTCATTGCTGTTTGCTGTAGAAGCTAATTTTTCTAACTTACTCGTTTCGAACATTTTCTTCTCTCTACTGACAATAGATCCAGGACATCTGAAAATGCTTGGTGTAAGAATGGGTGTTATGATGATAGTGTAACTCAGACCGTTTTGGAACGAATGAGCATGGTTACGCAAATACACGATACTTATGCTGAGCATCTCCAATTACTAAAGTACGAGGTTGGCGAATACTATAAAACTCATCACGATTACATCCCAGCAGAGAAAGGCAGAGCCAGAGGAGTGAGGATTCTTACCATGTTTCTGTATCTGAACGACGTAGAAGAAGGTGAGGACTGTCGTGTATTTGCAGATCAAGTGCTGCAATCAACCTGCAAAACTGTTTTTACTCATCATGGTGTTCTTGAATAGGCGGTGGCACCAATTTTCCAGATTTGGACATCACTGTCATGCCAAAGCAAGGCAGAGTTTTACTCTGGCCGAGTGTCCACAACGAAGCTCCCCACAGCAGGGTAAGTCTCGCTAAACACACTTGACTGCATAGATTTCAATGCTTTCGAATGCATATCTAATCATTATTATTCTTTGCTACCAATTGAAATGGTTTCGCATTCGAATAAAACAGGACACGAGAACTGAACATCAAGCCCTGCCTGTCAAGGCTGGGACAAAATATGGAGCGAACGCTTGGTACCACCAACGTGATTTCAAAACGCCCCACAGCCTTGGCTGTGGTTGAATCCATAAACAGACAAAGTGGCCAACCGCAGAAAGATGCGAGTGTCTAGTAGCCATACTATTTACTAGAAATAGACGAATATTAGGCGCATTCTATATTTCTCGGACTTACTTAACAGATACACAAACATTGAGGTGTTCGCCCGAACATTTACCAATCCAAGCGAGTACTACCTTTCGTAGGATCGTAGGGAAAATGCCCAGCTTAGGAGAAAATATTGACAGCTGCCTGGAAAATTGCCACAGGAAGAGACAAGATGGCCTGGAGAAGACTGATGGTTTCGCTCACGACCGTTTGGTCAACCGCTTCGTCGACCGCTTCGTCTTCAACTGCGAGTGTTCAACAAATGTTACAGAACACAGAACAAAGAAAGAGATGGACTGAATTAGGTCCAATTTTCAGTGAGTTTGCATCTGGAAGAGACTGTACAACGTACCTTCGGCCGTTTCTTGAAGGACTCGATGATGATGAATCTTGGTTTGGATGGACGAACGTCTCTGGTCGAAAGTATTCACCACTCGATTACGTCGTCTGACTTCGACGACAGCATTTTTTCCTCCACGGATGCTACCCGCATCAACAGTAGACAGAGCTACGATTACTGCAAGCAAAGTGATGACAAGGAGCTTCTTAAACATGTTGGTGATCTTTTTTGTATTTATGACTCGACTTTGTGAGGAGCTGAAGGTAATCTAGAATACTGTATCTTTTTTCGTCTCGTCAACTCGCAAAAAAGTGGGAGTTGAACAGCCAACTGTCAGAGGTGCGCGAAAATTATCCTGCGGAGTCAATTTATCGCCAGGATTGCCTGTTCCGTATTTCGCTTCAAAACTCAGGAGTACACAAACTCCTCTTCTGTTTCAGTGCGGTCATACACTATATTAGCGAGGTATTGGTATCACTATCTTGTTCAGAACCCAATTCAATACATTCGTAAGTTTTGAGTTTTGCCATGTGCCAGTCAACTGTCAACACACACACAGTTACATTCCTTTGGACACAGAAAAGCTAAACAATCCAAGGAAATGCTGGGCGGTGCGCCTATCTTGGCCTTGGAATGACATAACTCCGTAGGAATTACGCCAGATAGTCCAGGCAAAAAGGTTAAACCAATGTGCTTGAGGTCTGGCAGCAAGGCCAGCTCGGACGGGACAGTCCCTGTGAGTTGATTCCCACTGAAATCTAGAACAGACAGGTGCGTTTTATCAAGCAAGCCTAATTCACTAGGTATAGTACCTGATAGAGCGTTGAAGCCAAGCAACAAGTGTGTCATATTGAGATTGGATGAGAGCTGCCCAAGATAAGTTGGAATAGTTCCACTCAACTCTTTGTTGCCTTGACAAGAGATCGCTTTCATGTTCGATAGATGAGTTAACTCGAACGGTAGTAGATCCTCAAGTTGAGTCGATTTAGCTTTTAATTCCAAATTATCGAGATTCAAACTTTCAAGTGAGGATAGCAAGGCAACCTCGGCGGGGAGGCTTCCTATCACTTCCGATTCGCCAAGTCCACCTAGACGAAGTGTGCTTACACGGCCAACCAGCGAACACTGAATTAACAATTCATCAGTGTGATTCATCTCTTCTCCCAATGATCGATCGTTATCCTCTGCCCGTAAATTTCCTCGTGAATTGGTCCATTCACATTCAGAGAACGAACTGTTGAGCCACCTAGCTTGATGGGCTGGGCTCCAAGTCGGACCATCCATTGCAAAGTAAATTGTCGCCAGGGCAAAGATCTGATGCTTTCTCCACTTCTCCATCATCATCAGCTCGGATTGGTTAAAGCTTTGCACTAGCCATTCGTAGGCAACGGACTGCGGTGTCTCGGGGTCTTGCACGGATTCTAGCAGAAATTCTGGCAAGTCCACCATCAACAGTTCGTCTAGAAGGGCAGGCGAATGTAGAATTTCTTCTTCAATGACCACATCCAATGAAACACAGAATATAATAAATAGTGCCAACACAGCACAGAGAAAACACTTTCCCTCCATCGAAAGTGGACAGCACATCGACCAGGTATCTTTGAAGTCTTCCTCATCTCCTCCAAAAAATATTTCGGCGAACAAGGAACTCCGCTCCGCCGGTGGCTTTTTGATCGGCTTCATTTCAACGTATCTCGACATAATGCCACTGTTTCTTGGTTTGATTCTCTAGGATAGGAATGGATTTCGCTTGTTGACTGTGCTTGGAAAGGATACTACTAGCTAGAGGGGGAAAGCGACGCTGATGATGAACGAACAGCAGGAGGCTTATACTTTCATAGAAGAAGTCAAACCACTACTGTACTCGAGTGAAGATATGTCGTCAGAGATTTTGAGTCTTGGATGAAATTGCATGCGTCAATTGCCTCCATTAGGAACAAGGATAAACTCACGATGTATTGTCCATCTGACATTTTTTATTTCATGATGATTACTAGACCAGACTACTCGTATTTGGTTAGCGTGTTTTAAGATGATACCTTTTAGGGCATGGTCTTGCCCGTTGAGCTGCTACGATGCCATGCCCAGCTACCTACCTAACTACCTGTCGCGCAGGATTGTTTTGCGAAGCTCAGAGCTTCGCTCTTCTTTTACAATGGAGAAAATAGCTACTAGACCTGAAAGGCAAGAGCTCAGCAGGAGGCTCGCAGCAAGGTAGCAACTGTCACCACCTGGACCAAGACCTTCGTGCAACTTGCTTAAACCTAGAAGCGTAACTAGCAAGATCTGGAGAGCAATACAAGAAGACTGCTCAAAAATGAATATGTAATTTGCGGCGGTCACAACTATGGCACATCAGAAGGGTGCCATGGGCACCTCGTGTGGTGATATCGTTCTACTGCTGTGGTACCTGGTACTACCACTAAATAACTAGAGATGGGACCGTCAAATTTGATTGTAATTCGTTTGCCACTGGGATTTAAAGTTCTCATCAGAGGTTTGCATTCGCATTGCTTCTGTCCCGGGAACCTAAAACAACCCAGAATCTCTCCAACAAATATCTGGACTCTATGGTACGCTACCAGGTACTCGAGCCTCCGGCGTGAAACTTGATTTCTTTAAGTACTCAGCTTCTCAAGTCATTAAATAACAAAAATTTTAGTGAAAAATTCGTATTTAATACCATTACTATTACAGTACCAGGTATGGTAGTAATGGTAGTATTTTTTACCAGTTACCAGGTAACTTCTTACCATTAGCTACACGTTCTAGCTGGTACTGGTACTCAATACCAGCGGTAAACGACTTCGCAAGCAGTTTTCCCCTTTTTAAACAGAAAAAGCTTAAAAAAGTCATTATTACGTCTAATTGTCACAATTGACAACTCAAAGATGACCCAGATTCTCATCAAAATAAATTTTAACCATTGTCTTCTTCTTGTTGATCGAAATACTTAACAACAAGCTTGATGATGATCTGACAACAGTGCTTCTTTCATTTTCAATTCCAGTAGTGACTTTTTGTACGAGTGGTAATGATTTAACTTACACGAACACTTTGCTCGATGGGCTTCTTTTACCCCACTGTCCATCTGATTTTGTTGCATCTGTTGCATACTACCAGGTACTCGAGTAGTACCAAACCACCGTTTCAAATATCAAGTACACAAGTGGCCTTCGTTTCGCTCTCATATATTGAGAATACTTGACAACTATAACCCATAATCTGTAATAAGCAACAGCATCATGGCACACAACACACCTCTTCACCTATTTTTGGTTGACCTGATGAATCAAAAAGGCTGTGAAAGCCCTCCTGAGATTCTCTTGGACAATGCTTACGGCAAAGGAACCGATCGGGATGCGATGATGACTGCTAGCTCACATTCTAATTCCTCCCGCTGGGAAAGCTGCTGTCACAAGGACAACGCCGTAGACTCCCTCCTTCGCCCACCCTCTCGGGGGAAAGAGGAGCTCGCAACAAGATGTCATCCCTTGGATGAAGGCTTGCAGGGCACAAACACGAGAAAATCCACAGCTATGAAGCCACCAAAACGAACATACTCTTCAGATGAGATCAGCATCGTGAAGGATGTCATGGCGGGAAGACTTCGACTAGAAGTAGGACATTATCCAGCCAACTCTGAAGGAGGCTCGTCACCGACTCGCAAAGGATGCCTTGTCCCATCCATGCCAGCGAATACCCCACAGGATGTCCAAACAATATTGGACCACGCTATGGCTGAGATACGGATGGTATCGTCTGCTTGCTCGTTGGAGGTTTGATTTCCAAGCCGCAATGTGACCACGAGAAAATGAAGATCATAATTTACCGAGGGCGGCTAACTGGGAAGGAACGTAATGGTGGGGTATGTTCCACCTATCGCGCATAAAAAACTATTCAATTCATAAATCTATTTAAATCAAGAAATAGTTTCTTTGCAGTCTACTAGAAGCTACTTGCACAAGTACACCTAACGGTGCGAACGAATGAGGTACTGGTACGACCATACCTTTTAGTCGTCGTGACTTTGCATAGCAACAGTACTAGCCTACTAGTCTACTAGTAGTAGTATTCTTAGAAGCCCCGTCTTCTCCTTAATTACAAGTAAGTAGACTACTGGTAAGGGAACCTGAAGCAGATTGCAAAGTAATTTCAAAGTAGGGATTTAAGGTACATGCAACTTCACTGGCTGGCTCGTTCCTGTGGATTTTATCATCACCGGTAGCAGATGTTCTGGTATTGCCTCGTGGCAAGTGCTCCGGGTAATTGAGCACAAAGCATACTAGTAGTACCAGGTACATCGTACCAGGTATGGTAGCTAGCTAGTAGTCATCGCTTCTCTAAAGCAATAGTCCCCAGTGTCAACTTGCTTGCCGGTTTGCATGCAGTCGTGAAGCAACAGGAAAACAGATGCTAGAAGTTTCAGAAGGCAATCCATCCATCAATCCATAAGCTTCATGTGACACAACCGCTGCGAAAACATCTAAAAAGTTGCACATTACCAGTTACTGCGTATTCGTGTTGTTGGCATCTTGCCTAGAACGTGTCTCCGCGGCCGTCCAAGAGAAAAGACTCCCTGGAAATAGTTCTTGAACAAAGACTGGTAGATGCATGCGAGGCCATACTGACCGTGTCCGAACTACTATCAAACCTTCTGGTTGACATTGCTCAGCCCAATTTATGATCAACGATAAAATAATAAGCAATGATTTTAAACGCTCATCTTGATTAGAGGCATCATAGGCCACGCAGAATTTTATCAAATAAATATGCCGACTCGACTAGTAGTTGCTAAAACAGTTTAGCTACTGTAATAGTCTACTCTGCCCATATCATCTCTACTCCTACTACTACTAGTAGTAGCATTAGCTACTATACTACTACCAGGTACTCTAGCTAGTACTCAGTAGTAATCTAGAGTAGTCTAGCTAGTAATAATAGCACGTAGTAGGGCTCTCCCGAAGTCCTTCGTCTAATCTCTACCCAAGCTAGTAGACTACTAGCTAGTATTGAACTGCTAGCTCTACTACTAGTAGTAGTATGAGACTGACTACCTGTAGCAATGTTGGTACTGGTAGTTGTCTAGAGACGGGTGCTGTTGTGGTGGTGTACTCTAATCTACTCGAGGACGAGTACTGGTGTACTGTAGTACTTGGTACTCGGTACTACTGGTAGTATTCGCATAAATTCTTAACAAGAATAGAAGGATCACGAGCCACAGAAAAATCTTTCACTCTTTTTTCTCAACAAACATAAAAAAATAAAAAATAACACACATCGCAAACCTTTAAATCTACACATACCAGGTACAATGAATGGATCATCTGCTGTCTTTATTAGCAATGTTGACGACTTCTTGAGTCCGTCTCAGGCCTGCGTGAATCCACTGTACAACAACTCTACTGCTGACAAAGCCAACGCCACAAAGACGGATGCAATTGGGAGTACGAATCAATCGTCCGTTATCTCACCATCAGAAACAGCTGTTGTCGTTCCTCGGGCCCGCAAACGACGACCTACTAGAGCAGCATTTCATACCAATGTTAAAAATGATGATGGATCTTCCATCACGACAGTCGCTAGTTTTGATATTCCCAAACCTGCCAAAATGGATCCCATTAAGGCTTCCATGGCCGATTGTTTGGCATGCTCCGGTTGTGTCACCACTGCCGAAACAGTCTTATTGGAACAGCAGCACTCTCTTTCTGCTCTAAAGTCGGCCATGGTAGAAAGTGTGACAAACAAGACATTGGTGGCAACCATTTCTCCGGCGGTTTGGGCGGATATGCTTCGGCATTTGCAAATTCCGGCATCATCATCATCATCATCGTCGTCGTCGTCATCGACGGAGCT
>Ga0210036_1004099_pt1 | contig 13758 bp, 16 predicted proteins | sample CryGeymeta201515_FD_185469 | JGI IMG/M metagenome (GOLD analysis project Ga0210036, IMG submission 185469) | Groundwater microbial communities from Crystal Geyser aquifers in Utah, USA - Crystal Geyser metaG 2015-15 (SPAdes) (version 2) | ecosystem: Environmental > Aquatic > Deep subsurface >...
CGAACTTGTTCTGGTGCGGGGGAAGGGGGTTGGAGAGTGAGTGTCCACCAGGAATTTTTGCCCGCCCTCGCTTCTTGCCCCGTAGTGAACGCAAAGCGTTCTACTACTGGGGTTCCGCCACCGAATTTCGTATTTCGCTTTGCGAAATGCGCCGCAAGAAAAGGTGTTGCCCTTGCCCCAGCCCTCCCGTGCGCGGGCAACGACAAGGAACTCCCTAAAATTCGTTTGCGTATTTTTGAAGTTTGCGGTATCATTATATTAAACAAGTTGATATACACTCACTATAAGTAGTATATTATAATAGTTTAGCAAAGTCAAACGAATATGGCAAATACTATTAGCGAAAATATCCGCAAACTTCGGATTAAAAAAGGAATCTCGCAAGATCGTCTCTCAAAAGACGCTGATTTAGCATTAAATACGGTTGTGAAAATAGAAACCGGGGAAAGTCCAAATCCTACTGTGGACACATTAGAAAAAATAGCCAAGGCCCTCGATGTGGCGGTGGCGGAATTGTTTAAATAAAAATATGAAAATTAATTGGCAAAGATGGCAAAATCAAAATAATATAAATCCGCAGGATTTTATCTGTGGCTATTGTGGTAAAAATGTTGGATCGCATACCGGTTATTTTAACGATTCCAACCAAACTACAAAAATTTATATTTGCACTTTTTGCGGAATGCCAACCTTGTTTTTCGAAGAGAAGCAATATCCGGGACCGCTTCTGGGGCGGACAATTCAAAATATTCCTACAGATGTTGAACAAATCTATAAAGAGATGCGGGACGCGAATAAAAATTCGTCTTTTACTGCTGTTTCTCTACTTGGCAGAAAGCTGATTATGCACCTTGCGGTCAGTGTTGCAGGAGCGAAAGAGGGAGAAAAATTTATCCAATATGTCGAGTATTTAAAAAAATCGGGCTACATTCCCCCAAATGGTGATAAAATTTTGGAATATATTAAAAACCTCGGAAATGAAAAGAATCATGAAATTAAAATCGGGACCAAGAACGAAGCGGAGAAAATTTTAAAATTCATTGAAGCATTGCTTATCTTTATGTATGAATTTCCCTCTGAATTTCCAGAGGAGAAAAAAGAATAATTATGCAAAAACCATATTACGAAAAACCGAAATTTAAGTTATACCAAGCAAATTGCTTGGATATACTCGCCGAACTTCCTGAAAATTCGGTTGATATGGTGTTTGCCGATCCACCTTACTTACTTTCAAACGGCGGTTTTACTGTCCACGCCGGACGGCGCGTAAGCGTCAATAAAGGCGAGTGGGATAAAAGCAATGGATTGAAGAAAGATTTTGAATTTCATCTTAATTGGATACAAGCCATAAGGCGTGTCTTGAAGCCTCATGGCACAATTTGGATTAGCGGAACTTACCACTCAATTTATCAATGCGGCTTCGCGCTTCAGGTTGCTGGATTTCAAATTCTTAATGATATTTCATGGTTTAAACCGAACGCATCGCCGAATTTAAGTTGCCGATATTTTACTGCAAGCCACGAAACTTTACTTTGGGCGCGCAAAGACAAAAAAGCAAAACACACTTTCAATTATAATTTGATGAAAAATGGTAATTGGCCAGAAGATTTTATCAAAAAACCAAATATGCAAATGCGTTCGGTTTGGGCCATCGGTACGCCGAAAACTATTGAAAAGAGGTTTGGCAAGCACCCAACACAAAAGCCAGAAGATTTATTGAAAAGGGTTGTTCTTGCGAGTACAAACAAGGGTGATTTAATCGTTGATCCATTTACGGGTAGCTCAACGACAGGAATCGCCGCCTATCTTTTAGGCCGGCAATTTACAGGTATTGATACCGATTCAAAATTTTTGGACTTATCAATCAAACGATTTGAAGAATTGGATCGCAATTTAAAAAGTAAATTAAAATTTAAAGAAAAATAATATGGCAAATAGTAAATCTTGGGGAAAAATATTTGATGATTATAAAATACTCGAACACGATTTTGATAAATCGCCGTTTCCGCTTTCCGCAACGCAGATAAAACGGGCTTGTCAAAAATTCAAAGAAACTGGCGAGAAAGAAGTTCGTATTTTGTGCAAACATGATAGCAGAGAAGATAGACCAGATATTTTTCAAAAGTATAATCTATTTTTACTTCCTGTAAAAAATGGCTATTACAACATTATTAAAGGCGCGGGCTACATTGATATTCCGGAAATTAAAAAGGAGGTTGTGGTTTATTCTTCAAAACTTGATTTTCAATTGGACACGGCAAAAATCGGCAACTCAGAAATGCAACATCTTGATTTCGCTTACGCCGCAAGTTTAATCCGTACTTTTATGGAAGATCCCTCGCTTGTTCTCACGATACGTGGCAGGAAATATACCCCCAATTTTGAGTTTAAAGTTGGCAAACAAGTTATTAAGGTTTCAAGCGTGCAAACTGAAGTTGATGCTGGGTATGAAGGTAAAGATCAAGTCGTACTAATCGAAGCAAAAAATTTTAGCGCGACAAATGTCATCATTCGTCAGCTTTTCTATCCATTTAGACAATGGCAAGAACAAACGAAGAAAAAAGTTATTACATTATTTTTTGATAAAGCGAGTGGTGAAGATGTTTATTCAATTTGGCAATTTGAATTTAGCGATCCCAAAAATTATAACAGCATAAAACTAGTAAAATCAGGTAAGTTTAGAATAATGGAAAAATAATATAAATTATGAAAAAAAATCTTGGCAAAATTAAAAAAATTGATTTACGGCAAGTGTTTCAAAACGAAGCATCTGATTTTACGCCGTGGTTGGAAAATAATATTAACGAACTTTCTGAAGCTATTGGAATTGAGATTATTGATGTGAGGCGAGAGGGCGGAGTCGGAAATTTTAGTTGTGATTTAATCGGCACCGAAGCTAATTCCGAAGACAAGGTTATTATAGAAAATCAATTAGCTCAAACCGACCACGCTCATCTTGGCCAAATTATTACTTATGCCTCAGGCGTTGGCGCAAAATATGTTGTTTGGGTAGCTAAAAAAATCAGAGAGGAACACCAAAAAGCGCTTGAATGGCTAAACGAAAACGCAAGCGAAATATCGTTTTTTGGTGTGGAAGTTTCAGCGATTGCCATAGACGAGAGCAAGCCGGCTTTAAGCTTCAGATTAGTTATTGAACCAAATACTTGGAGTAAAGAAGTTAAACAAGCAACAGAACAAATTGACGAAAGACACCAAAAGTATTTACAATTTTTTACTCGTTTAGTCGCCGAATACGAGAAAGTAAAACCAGAATGGCGCCATTTGACCGCGAGGCCGGATAGCTGGCTTTCATTTGGCGCCGGCAAAACAGGATTTAGTTTTGTTTGGGCATTTCGCGGCGATAATCGTTTTGACATCGAGCTTTACATAGATACGAAAGATAAAGACGAAGTAAAGGCATATTTTGCTGAATTGAAACAATACCAAAAGGAAATTGATAGCAAAATACCTGATTTAAATTGGGAAGAACTACCAGAAAAGCGAGGATCTCGTATCGCCGCTTATAAAAAAATGCCAGTACCAATTAAAAAATTGACTAATGAACAGATAAATGAAGTTATCCAATGGGCGATTTTGCAAATGGATATTTTTAGACAAGTTTTTCCACATTACATTTCTAAATTAGAAAAATAAATTTAATGCGGCGTGCCAACTTCGTTGGCACGAAATTCGGCGGCGGCGGAGAAGCGAGGGCGGGGCGGGAATTCATTTTCCCCACACCCCTTTTTCTTCCCGCCCCGCCCGAGCGAAAATTATCAAAAGTCAGCGTCCGGATTTTCTTTAAAAAAAGTTCGGATTTTGTTCAGGACAGACATGGCATAAGGATGATCGATTATCCTCTTCAAATGTTTCTTGAGTCCTCTGGCGCAGAAAATATTGAATTTATTCCTAAATTTGAAACTGGGCAATATATGCAAGCCGAAGATGTGATCCAGATGCAAATGGCTCAAGAAAAGAAAAATTGGCTTTTCTGACTTTATAAAACTTGGCAACTTATAAATTCCGTTTCCGGCGTCAAAGATAATATAATATTTTTCGCTTTCCAGCAAGACACAAACCGTGTTTCCTATTTTATTATCAAACCAGCCGTTTGTTCCAAGAAATATCAACTTCATATAGAACAGCTTATTTTTTATAATTCCTAGAGAGTCCGCAAACAAAAGCTTTGCTTTTATTTGGGACGAGCGACGGAATTTCAAGCGCTGCGACAGCGCTTATATTTCCTCTCGTTCGTCCTGTAACCATTGTCCTCCGACCAGACGAGAAATATTTTTTTCTTGAAGCCGCCTTTTTTGACAAAGTTTTCTTTTTGCTTCGTCCGAAGACAAGAGGGTTTGATTTTCCAATGCCGCCTCACTTCTTCAACCACGTCCAAAACATCTGCCAATTCTTCAATAATCTCCAATCTCCTCTTTCTTTTTCGCTTTTGGCAAGCCACTCGCCTCTTCGCCGACTTTTTTGAGAAGTTCTTTCTCGAATTCTTTCTTGCCGAGATGCCGAATCTCAAACGCCGCGCCAACCCGCGTCATTTTTTCGGGGATCTTGTCGCGGATCAATTTTTGATAAAAGATTTTTTTCATATTTACCTTCAGACTATCTATTTCTTCCGTAAAAATCAAATTTGCGAACAACTTGCAGGTATATATCTATAACTTGCCTTTCTCCCGCCGGGCGTGCTGGGTTGGGAAAAAGAAAAAAATCTAAAAATTAAGGAGGAACAGCCCATGTTATCTTCTTTTTTGGTTATTTTGGTTCACGGTATTTCGGAGGGCGAAGATCACAAGAAAACCGTTGCCGTAAAGAAGAAATTGAAGCAGTTGATTGAGGTAGCCTCCGGTTTCCCTACCATAAACATGATGGTTTTTTTCCAGCAGAATATTCGCTTTCAAGATACTAGCGAAGGCATCTACTGCGAAGTGAAGTGGCCGCAGGTAAAAACACTCCCACGTGAGCCAAAAAATCTTAAGAAGGATATCTCCGGGCTTCTTAAAGAGATTTTTGGCATCACAAAAGTGCGTGTTGATTTCAAAGCCTAATCTGTTCCTTAACCAAGAGGGCCGGTAGAGTACAGCGCTCCCCCGGCCTCTATTTTTTTACGTAAAAAATTCTATTTTGATTTCTTCTTCGCCAGATGCTTGAAAAATTCAATCTGCCGGAGCCTTTTTTTGGCTTCGGCGAGGGTTTTATAGGTTCCGAAACGCCGTCCGGTTTTTTCGGAAAGCACCACGTACAAGCCTTTGATCTTTTTAATCATCGAAACCCTATAATTTCGTTATTCTTTTGTACCACTTTTTCGCAAATTTATTCGAAGCGCCGTAATTTTTGATGTATTTCGTGTCGCCGCTTCCTGCGGAAAGAAAGCCACAGTGGTTTTTGGTGATTATTTTCGGGAGTGATTTTTTCTTGGTCTTGGCAGTCACGTTTTGAAAAACAAAAAGTCCCAGCGACAACGCCAAAATCACCAGGACCGTGATGAAGAGTCATTTTTTCCTGCCCGAAATGCTTTGGTTGTTCTTTTTTCTGCACATATTTTTGTTTTTAATTTAATTTATCTAATCTTTATGTTTGGATATTTCCCCGCATTTCAAAGCAGGCGGGCATTTTTTTGTTTTAGGATTTATAATTTTATTATATCCCAATACAGAAAAATCCCGCAAATAAAGACCACTAAGGGGATAGGCGACTAATTCCCACCAAGACTTAATCTTAGCAAAGTCTTAATTCGGCGGGCAGATTTCTTCCCAGCTCCGGAGGCACTTTTGTTTTGTTTCGCACCAGCTGTAGCCGGCGGGGGTAAGACAGCCGTGCTCATCTCGGTCGCCTCCAATCAGTTTTTTGCCACCATTTTCTTCAATGGCGCCGTCATTGAAGAATTGTTCCCCAAAAGACCAGCGAGACTCCCAAGATTAGGTATGTCTCCCGAAGTTCCCGGAGGCGTACCCGGCGGAGTTGAAGTGGTACCGCTTCCCGATCCTGTTCCTGGCTGCGAACCGGAACCGCCGGAAGGGGGATTTCCGGAAACGCTCACTGATGAGCCATTGCCGAGATTAGTTCCCGGAGGTCCGATGACGACGCCCGGGTCGTCCGGATCGGGATAGTTTTCAATCGGCGATTCGTCAATGGGAGTGATGGAAATATCCGTGTCTTTTTCAAGCGAACCAGGGCCGATGTTCAGGGTAAAATACAGCCCGCTCGCGGTTTGCGCCGTAATTTGCCCGCCGTTTTTGGCGGTGATTCTTTTAATGATAGTCTTAGAAGGATCGATGAGGCTGGCAAGATTTTTTCCCTTGAGCGTTCCTTTGGAGGTTTCAAAAGTTTTTGAGAGCGAAAAATCCCCGCTTCTCAAGTCCATAAAAAAAGAAAATATGAACGGCCACATCCAGATGAGAAGAAAAATGCCTACGAGAAGAAAAATTATTCCAACGATAGCCAGCGGCAGGCAGACACTGCTTTTCTTCTTTTCGGGCCGATTGTTTTGATCAGCAGCGTCATTTGGAGGCGGAGCGCTTTTTATTTCATTTTTCGTTTTGTTTTCTTTTTTGTTTTTGGCCATTATTTTGAAGTTAGAGAATTTCCTTCATTATACCCCAAAACAAAAAACCCCGCGAATAGCGAGATTTTTTGATTCAACGCGAAATATGTTTAGACTCGCTTCACTTGAGTCGCGTTTGGCCCCTTGGGGCTTTCGCTAACTTCAAATTCGACTTTATCGCCTTCTTTCAAATCGTTGAACTCCACACCCTGGAGCTCATTCTGATGAAAGAAGAGATCCTTGTCACTGCCTTCCTGGGCAATGAAGCCGAATCCGCGGTCTGTCAGCCTCTTGATTGTTCCTTGTTGCATTTTTGGTAGAACGATTATTTAATTCACATTAGACACGATGCAAAAATGAGCTCGACGACACTGCTATTGCATACTTCTGTGACACTTCAATTATAGCATTTGGGGATTTTGTGTCAATCAGAAGGCATTTTGGGAATAAAAAACACTGGGTTATAGTACCAGCCGCGGGCCGGCCAAATTTTCACGAAAAGAAAAAACCCCGAAAAACGCGGGGCTGTTTTTGGCGGGGCCGCACCCGATGCCGTCGCAACCGGCGGGTTTTTTTCCCTTTACGGAACCTTTTTTTCAGATGTCAAATTTCAACGCTATCTTATATCCAACCCAAATGCCCGCGAATCCGCCGATGGCGGCAAGAAAAACAGAAGACATCGAAAAAACGCTCCCGCCCCAGAGCGCGGGAGCGTATCCGCCCGCGAGAGAACCGACGATCATACCGAATATCACAAACGTTTTCATCATATATAATGAAACTAAACCCAAACTAAAAAGGCAATGGGCTTTCTGCGAAGTTTGATTCCGGCAAACCCCATACCACAGATTGACGTCTGTAGTTTTATAGCAACAGTCTTTTGGGATTTTGACGTTCGTCTTCAGGTTCGTGTGTTGTAGGGTTTTCTGTGATACGGGGTAAACGTGCTATAATGAACCAAGATAAAAACTAAGCAAAAAACTATGGACTAGCCAACTGGAACGCAACCCCAGACGCCGCAGGCGCCTGTTCAGCCGGTGATGCCTTCTCTGCCAATGCCGCCGGTGCAGGGGCCGCCGCCCGTTCAGCCGGGACAAACACCGCCGACCCAAAAGAAAAGCAATGCCTGGATCTGGATTCTGGGCGGATGCCTTGGAATTGTCATTCTCGGAATTATTGTCTTTGTGGCATTGGGATGGTGGGGAGCGAGAAAAGTGAAGAAAGAAATGGAAAAATATACTCCATCGGCTCAAAAAATCCAGGAAAACATCAACCGGATGAACAAGGAAGCGGAAGGATGGGAAAAGAAATCGCAGGAATTTCAGGAAAATCTCCCGAATCCGGAAGATTTTCCCGCTGGAACGCAGAATCCGCAATAAAGATTCCGGTGCCGGAGTTGAATTTTCTAGTAGAGTACGTTTATTCCCGTAATATCTCCCGATTCAAGAGTTCGTTTTTTGGTTTCGCCGTAATTTGCGTATCCGTACATAGTCTGTTCGGAGCAATAAGAGTTATACAAGTCTCCCATTCCCATGCTGTGGCCGAGTTCGTGAGTGGCGATGTTTTCGAAGTCCATTTTTCCCGCTTCGCCGGAAGATGACCAGTCAAAATCAACATCGTCATAGACCTGATCCCATTCAACCAGTTTTCTCTTGGAAGCAGGCCCGCTGAAAATTCCCCAGACAATAGTCACAGCAATCGCATTGGGACTGTCAATGTCGGCAAAAAGCACCTCGTTTTTTGCATCAGGCGCGGTTTCGTCGGGAAAAAGTGTTTCTTGCGACAAGCTTCCGTCGCCCAGAATATTATATTTTGCGGCATTTTCCCATTTTGATATATCAGAGGAAATGTTATTTAGAATGAAGCTCGCCTTCAGACCGCTTGCATTTTGAGGATCGGCGAGCCAGGGTTCCAAAGTTTTCCATTTTGCTCCTTGAGCGAGAAGCGCGTAGCAAATCCTTTTTGCGTTAGGTTTTAGCGCCTTGCCGTAATTTTTGGCGTAGTGGACGATCGCCACGCCCTCAACGGTTTCAGAAGTTTTTTTGTCTTTTGCCTTCCCCAGGGAAATAATGGGGTTTTCAGGGGAGGCTCCCTTCAGCTCAACGTGTCTTTTGGGAAGTTTGCTTTTTAGAAATTTGGCTTTTGCCTGGCCGGTTTGGTCAGTTATCACCGCGCTTGCCAAAAAGATCGTGATGACAAGGATGAAGATTTTTTTCATTGCGCTTTTGTTTAAGGATTAGCAAGTTTATTATACAGTTGTTTGCAAAAATAGCCAAAATGGCTCCCGATAAAAAACAGCAACAAACTTTTGAAATTATTTTACCGAATTTAATCCACAAATCTAAAAAACGAAACCTGACCTGACGAATTGGCCCGCCGCCTTAAATTATTTTGCTGTCCAATTTCCTGCTTCGTCAAAATTATATGATCTCTTGAAACCGCAAGCGTTCCACACAAGATCAAACATTGGACGTAAAATGTCTTTTGGCTCAGTGTTGTATGATTCTATAAGCGTTTCCGGCAACTGCAAAATATCCTTGTCAATTTTGTAATAATCACCCCAAAATCTCATTCTATCAACCGCCATTTCGTATCCATTAACTCCGATTAGTGTTAAAAATATAACGATCGGCATGTTAATTCCTAACTCTTTGGTTAAATTCAAAAATTCACGGAGAGATTTTATTAATTCTATCTCGTAAGCTACGCTCGGAATATATTTTTTCTCTCTTTCCGCGCTTAACATTAAACCCTCAACGGCTTCAATGATCCCATTCCGATACAACTGAATATACGAGTGGGATTTGTCGTTTCTGTCTCCAGAATAGGATAAAACGCCTTCAAGATTGATACGATAACTCCAGCCAGAAGCATAAATCGGCTTTAATTTAGCGGGTTCATTAATTATTGGATTTAAATCGATTCTATAATTAGGACTAAAAGATTCTAATGGTATAAGATGTAAAACAATTTTACCACCGTCATAAAATGGGAGTGGTAAATTGTCAGAAATAAGCTGAGTGATTCTCTCTGTTTTGAATTTGTTTATTTGTTCGGTTAATGTTTGGGAAAGATTAAAAGCACTTTTTAATTCATTTGTATCCAGCGCGTATTTACCGGCAGAATTTCTTGAATAAAACTTATCGTGCCCTTCATAAATTACGCGATGTGGTTCCACCCAGCTTTTATTTACTCTGAAAATAAAAATGTTCTTTTTACCAGAAACATTGACGGCTCGCGTTGCAAAAATAATTCTCGGCTCAATCCCGTCTCGGATAATATTTTCGTATTTTCTGATTTCCTCATCAACATTTTCTATTTCCAAGCCGTCAATACTCTTTGGACTTCCGTTTTCTTCCAAAATACCGAAAATCAAATCACCACCAGAAGCGTTAGAAAAAGACGAAATATCGGCTAAAAATTCTTTTCTATCTGCATAGGAATTGGTCGGTAGTAGTTTTTTATATTCAATCGTTTTGCCTTCTGACACAGCGTTGCTTTGCAACTGCTTCAAATCGCTAATGTCAATTTTATCAAGATGTTTGTTAATCATAAATTCACTTATGCTGTTCATTAAATTCCGGCTGTCCTTTCTTTATAATCGACTTTTCAATTTTGCTGGCTATTTCCTTTGTCTTAACCTGTGCATATTGGAACCCTGTTTCTTCCGGAATCTTTTCTTTTTTAATTTCCTTATGCTCTAACAATCTTTCTTGAGGGCGACCGCGTCCAGCAATTCCGGTATAAAGATTTTCCCCGCCCTTGCTCTTTATTTTGTAAATTATTGCCTTATTCTGGGGAACATTGGCAATATTGGTTTTTGTGAACTTTTGGGTTCTGCTAAATTTTGGCATATTGTTTTAGTTAATTTTTATAAGTGTTGACGACATTTTTAAATTCATTTATACTGGTAGTGTAATCGAAAATAAATCGAAAATCAACAGCTATAAAATTATGCCTACAAAAAGACAAAAACAAATACTGAATTTTATTACTTCTTTCCAAAAAAAGAAGGGTTTTGCCCCTTCTCTGGAAGAAATCAAAAAACATCTAAAACTATCCTCTGTTTCTACGATACATTTTCACATAAAAAAATTACAAGACGAGGGTTTTTTAAACAAAGAGGAAAATAGCCCAAGATCAATATCAGTTTATGAAAGCCAGCAAATGGTAAAAATTCCTTTAATGGGGGTTATCGCCGCCGGTCAGCCGATTGAAGCCATTCAAGAAAAAGAAACGATTGCTATACCAAAAACAAAAATAATGAGGGGCGGACACTTTTTTGCTTTGCGAGTGGCTGGAAATAGCATGATTGATGAAAATATCAACGACGGCGATGTTGTTTTGGTAAAAGAACAGCAAGCTGCTGGAAATGGTCAAAAGGTTGTTGCCTTAATTGATAATTACGAGGCAACATTAAAAACGTTTTACAAAGAAAGAAACCAAATTCGCCTGCAACCAGCTAATAAAGAATATGAGCCGATTGTTATAAAAAAAGGAGAACGAGAGATTGTCATTCAAGGGCTTGTTGTTGATGTGATTAAAAATGAAATTTCACCAAAAGAAGCCACGGAAGAAGAAAAAAAATGGGAAAGGATGGAAAAATATACGAAACTACCATTAAATGAAATCATTCATGGAGATGCAATTGAAGTAATGAAACGTATGCCAGATTGTTCAATTGATCTAACGGTAACGTCTCCTCCATATGACGAATTGAGAAATTATAATGGATATCATTTTGACTTTAGGGGCATCGCAACAAATTTATTTAGAATAACCAAAAAAGGAGGAGCTCTGGTTTGGGTTGTAGGCGACAAAATTAAAAATAGCAATAAAAGTCTTACGAGTTTCAAACAAGCGATACTCTTTCAGGAAATTGGGTTTAATGTTCACGACGTAATGATTTATAAGAAAAAAAATACGCCCTTCATGAGGACGAATGCTTACACAAATTGTTTTGAATTTATGTTCGTTTTAAGTAAGGGTAAACCGAAAACATTTAATCCACTGAGGGTTAAAACAATAAGACAAGGTCAAGAAATGTTACCTTTTAATAAAGGAGCGGACGGAATAAATAAAAAAATTTTGGGAGAACTTAAACCAGAAAAAACAATGACTAACATCTGGGAATATGCCGTAGGTTTGCACGGGACGACGAGCGATAGAATCGCATTTAAACATCCTGCAGTTTTCCCAGAAAAATTAGCTGAAGATCATATACTTTCTTGGACCAACGAAAAGGATATTATTTTCGATCCGATGTGTGGCTCCGGAACAACCTGCAAAATGGCGGCGATAAATAAACGCCACTATATTGGGTGTGATATCTCGAAAAAATACGTAGAGCTTACAAAGAAAAGATTAAAACACTTTAATCTTTAATAATTTTTTTTGAGAAATTTAATCGCGCTTTTTAGTATTCCTATATTGTCCCTAAATCGTCCTAGTCCTGTATTGCAACTATCACAAATCCAACCGCCAGCCTTTCCGGTGTGATGATCGTGCTCCAGAACGACCTTGTTTGTTATGCCAGCAATTGTTCTCTTTTTACATACAGGGCATTCAAAAGGTTCGTTTGCTGGTTTTTTCTTAAGCCACTTGAGTTTATTAGTTCTGGATATTCCAACTCCCTCCATCTTTACTCGACAATCTTTACATGATGGCCGTCTCACTGGCCTATTATTCTTTGCGTTTTGATTCTTGGCAAAATCTGTAGTCTTTTTAAGTTTGTGACAAACGTTACAAATTTTCTTAGAAAATCCGTCTCCTATTTTTTTAACATCAAAAACCTGAAAATCATTTCTATTTAATTTGATTTCTTGCCAAATTCTGATGAAAAAGATTAAAGCATAATCTTTTGATTCAGAGCTTATAATGCCAACATCTTTTTTTTTCGACAACTATGCTGTGCGAAATATTTATTTTTTTCTTTGCAAAAGCAAACTTATTTTTACTGGATTCCATATTTTAATTAAGGAAAAAGTTAGCATCCTTTTTATAAAGTTTTGCAATTTTTTTCAGTTCTACCACATCTAGCCTTCTTTCTCCTTTTTCGATTTTAGAAATATAAGATCGCGGCTTTCCTAATTTCAAAGCGACATACAATTTGGCTTCGGGGGTGGGATTTTCACCCCGCACCAAAATTATCATGAAGTGAACTCCTTCGCTCCGGGGGTGGGATTCGAACCCACGACCAAGTGCTTAACAGGCACCTGCGCTACCGCTGCGCTACCCCGGAGAGAAAAAGTCCAAAAATTTTCAATATTTTGGTGCGGGGCAGGCCCACGACCAACTTTAGAACACGTTGGGATTATATTGCAATTTTTCGCGTTTGGCAAGAATGGACTTTTCTCCAAAAACGTGCTAAACTATAATATACTCGCAAGTTGCTAAGTTTTGGGTATAAATGAAAAGAAAAACTGGCATAAAAACGATTTTTTTGCCCCTGCTTATCGCGGTGATTGTCGCGGTGAGCGGTTTTTGTTTTTCGGTAGATCTCGCCGAAGCCAAAAAGAAAAAAACGAAATCCAAAGTGACCAAATGGCAGAGCATGCTTGAGCGAAACGGAATTGACCGTGCCCTGTGGGGAAAATATCTCCCCAAAGTGAGCCGGGGGGAATACAAAAAAGTGAAAAAAGCGCTCAAGAAGATGGGCATTGCGAACAGCGGATCGCTGGGGGCGAGCATGCGGATAGGTTTGTTCAGCCTGGATCCGGATGCCGAAAGCTCGGACAGGAAAGTTGAGCTGAAAACCGTTTCGGGCAGCTATACCTTAAAAGATATTAATGGTACGCCGATAACCACTATTTCTTCGACGGGATCGACGGCAATTAGAATCGGCAAGGATAAAATTTTTGAAGTGCGTCTGGGCGATTTGGGCAGCTTCGAGGACTACGGGAAAAAAATCGTAGCGGAGCCTTCGGGAAGCGATGGAGTTATAAAAATAGACAATTGCAAGAACGACAAATACGATACTGATGGAAACGGAAATCGCTTTGCAATCGGCTGTTACGGAAGCTACGACGAATTCCGCGGGAAAATAGAGTTAAGTCTGGATGACAACGAAACGCCTTGGGTAATAAATGAACTTCCGCTTGAGCAATATACGTGGGGGACGGGCGAGATCGGAGATCTGGATTATGAATATTACAAACTTTTCTCGATTATTTACCGCACTTACGGGTACTACAATCTGCAGCACA
>Ga0210036_1004119_pt1 | contig 13700 bp, 10 predicted proteins | sample CryGeymeta201515_FD_185469 | JGI IMG/M metagenome (GOLD analysis project Ga0210036, IMG submission 185469) | Groundwater microbial communities from Crystal Geyser aquifers in Utah, USA - Crystal Geyser metaG 2015-15 (SPAdes) (version 2) | ecosystem: Environmental > Aquatic > Deep subsurface >...
GTGGATCTTCTTCCCCGAAGTGGGAATAGTCGTATCCGATTTCTCCCGATGTGTTCCTGTTTCTGAGTGGGAGACGGGATGGGGCATTTCGGGTCATTCCGGTGACGTCGGATTCGGGTCTCCTTGTCTCACGTTCCCTTCGGCTGGCTCTGATCATCTCCTCTTATTTTATCGTGCGCGAATCAAAGTGCTGAATGCTGCAAAAATGTGTGATCATAATTATTTAGAGGTTGACACATAGACACGCAATGACCTGCCTTGCCTGCACCAGCAACAAAGGCAACCAACCGTCCGTAGCTATATTGAACGAAGGAGAAGCACCTTTTCAAGAATGTATTCTATTGAATCTAATGAAGCAAAGCAAAAGAAAAATAGCATGTTAACCGAGAAGGAAGAAAAGGAAGACGACCCCGATGACGAGAAACGCCAAGCAGTTTTGGAGACTTTTTCTCACAGCGTCGATACGGCAATGGACAGTGCCCTGCAGGCGTTGGATTCTTCATCTCCATCTCAGCGCCTTCAGAATCTTTTGCTTCTTCAGCGTACCTTTTACAAAGTAACAAACGACAGAATTGCAGATACTCGCTCGGAAATGAAAGATTTGTGCATTGCAGAATCTCCTTTGTTATCTCTGAGCAATGAACTATTGGTGAAAATTGGTTCGTTTCTGGACGAGGTGGCGCTCTTGGCACTAGAAGACTGTACCAAACCAATTTATGCCAATGATAGTCGTCATGATCAGCAACAGCAACAGCGGCCCTGTTGGAATGCTCAATGGAATAGGCTCGATCAAATCCGACATTCCAGATCCAATCTCGTCACTGCAACTCCCCGACAACGAGGGATTCAATTTGCTAGAGCTTCGTGGAGTGCTCAGTGTTGGGAACGACGATTATTAGACCATCATCAACAAACGATTCGAGATATCAAAAACAAGAAGAAACGACGTCGGATTCCACAAACGTTGACTTGTTTTGGTGACCACAACCAACAACAACAACAATCTATTCTAATGTACTCACGAGACAATTTCCTGCAAGATTTTGGACGTTTTTTCCAAAATCCTTCCGACCACGTGCCATCGGTAGAATTCTTTTTGAGACTTACTTATAATAATGAGAGCGACGGTTCTCGCATTGTACTGTTGGAAGGATTTCAATCGAATTTTGAATCGTTACGTCATGTCAGCGATGCTCAAGATGATGGACATCATACCTACATTGGGATAGTTGGTCACGACGAACGGGCCCAAGCGGTTATGGTACGCAACGATCTGCACCTTCTTCGAGCCTACATGGGACTGGATGAACGATACGTGCAAATGGACAGTGATGATTCTGAATTAGAATCAGACGAAGAAGCCGAATTTCACCTGTTGCAATGGCCCGAAGCGTCCCGACAAGACTTTTTGGACCGAACGACAGTAACGCTCTTAAAGTGCAGCCTATCGGAAAATGGAGGATATCCGGTTTTGGTGGGATCCACTACCGGTTACAGCAAGTCAGATCAGCATTTTGCTCTCTTTCGACCAGTGCACTTGACTTTGAAATCCAACCGAAACGCTGATATAGTTAGTAATTACGATGATGCCGACAATCTCGACTGTGACAGTACAAACAGTAACGAAAGTTACGAAGATCCTCCTCGATCGATTGTTAAAATTGGAATTGGATGTGGGGGCGGCGATAGCTTGCATATCATGGTAAAGTGGAATGGAATACACAGGGAAGACGACTTGCGCGAAGTCGCCGCGGATTGGCTGGCGGCCGAACAAGAAATCACTGGCGATACGCTCAGCGAAGCACTCGATGGGGCAGAACAGTGGCTGGCAGCGTGATTAGAGCTAGCTAGCTAGCTAAGCACGAGTAAATATCTAGATTGAGAACGCCTATTGCAGCAGTGTTTAGTTTGATTCCACAAATTGTTATGCCCCAAAAAACACAATCCGGAAAAGAGGGGAGGCATCCATGTGAGACCTTGATTATGAATCAACTCACATTGCCTAATGCTCCTTGTCTTTTGGTAACTTAGTTCCAAAGAAATCATCTAAAAAATCGTTTCCAAAGTTGTAATTGAAGAATTCGTGATGTGCATCGTGCTGTTGTGCTCCCAAACATTTGTATCCCGAATGATTTTTGCACGTGGCAAGCAACGCTAACGAAAACCAGGCGTAGGCAGTGTAGGGATGACAATTGGTCAACATAGGACCCAATCCAACACCTGCGACGTTGCCAAAAATGAACTCGATTGGATGCGCGTACACGGCTGCCATGGCACAGGGAGCCTTGAATCTGTGATGGACCTTGTGTACTGTTTTGTACAGGTACGGTACATGTAACAATCGATGCGTAAAGTAAAACCATAACATCATGGTCACAATGCATGCCACAAACAGTGGTATTTCTCGTACGGCATTCCAGGGTTCTTGTTCTGACATTTGAGGAATATCGAGTGCCCCTCGCAGCACGTGTTCCATCTTGACAAAGAGAATAGTCACTGGACCCATGTTTAAAAATGCGAGTTTAAATATATCCCACATTTCTGATTCCGATAAAAAGGCCTTATTGCCCTGTACTTTTTGTTCCTGTAACGTTTTGGGTGACAGGATGAATCGGTCCAAGAGAAAACACAGAATGGATGCACTCCAAAAGACAATGTTGCTCGTTACAGCACACTTGGATTGGACGTCAAGTTCAGTCATCATCATACTCATCGGTGTGTTATTATTATTATTATAGTAAGGGAGCGTAGAGTGTTCGATACTGGTTACTTCTGCTCATCAGTAGTAATCCATCTTGAGGAATGGTGGAGTGCAAGGTCGGTGCAAGGTATTTTCTTTTCTGTGAACGAGGAGTCTTTTGCAAAGTCAGATTTTGACGGGTCTGCCGAGAAGAACCCTTCACAAGATTCGAATTAGGGTTAGTTTAGGGTTATAGTGGAAATCGACAAATAAATAATACGAGTAAAACAAGATCGAGAAAGGCACAACAAAAAAAGCAAAGACTTTAGTTGTTTCAATGATTAGAGTCAGCTAAGAATATTACATTCATTATCAACGAAATTGTCCCACCAATAAGACACAACCGCTAAGTCAAAGTCAATCTCTGAAGTCAAGTTTAAAGCAGCAAAGAAGATGACTGGAAAGTGGTCAAGAAGCACTGAAATTCTGACTGTCATTGTTACTGTCTGCCTGTATTGTGTTTCCTTCATCCGGGGTCAAGACTCTACCACCACCTTGGAATGTCCAATCTACCGAGAATTCGACTTTGCCAATCCGTCGTCGGTTCAATTCGGTGCTCCTGATGGTTGTCGCTGTATAGAAGGAATGTCCGATCTCCATTGTGGTTATTGCGAGACCGATGCGGCCTGTCAATCAGTCAACAGTGACTACGTGTGCCGGTCTGGTGTGCTCTATTCGGAAGAAGATACGTACAAGTCGTACCAGTGCGACCTCACGTCTACACTGGAGACCTTCTTTACGAATGGAAAAGTTTCTATATTTATGAACAAAACCACGGGATCTGGATCGTTGGCTATATTCAATACAGAAACCATCAATGATATTCATGCTATTAATTGCAACGTTACCGGCTGCAACGATCTCGTCGGAACAAACACCTACGATTGTGACCTTATCGGTACGAAAAACAAAAAATCCACCGCCTTTTTTTTTTAAATGAGTGAACAAGGCGCGATGATGATCGCCCTGTGTGTGTGTGTCTTTTTATGCTAACTCGCTATGAATCATGCTGCGTTCTTTTTCAATTTTTTTCAGTCTGCAAATGCACAGATTATTGCAATTCCATTACCAAGAGTATTATCGATACAATGATGACAAACAAACCAGTCACAGTAACTATTGAGGATACAGCGTCTAATTCTTACTTATCTGTGCAAATGGATGGTGCTCCCATGGATATTGAAGCAATCTGCAATGCGAGCTCTTGTACCGTCAATCCAAATGTGACTTCTGTTGACGAGGAAGTGACGTTAGAAGAAATTGAAAGTTCTTGGAGTGATGCTGCTACCTTTTCTTTGATAGTTCTCGTTGTTATTGTGGGACTTACTATTGTGCTACTGTGGTCTTTTTTGATGGTGTGTCTGCTGCGAAAATCGATTGACAGGAGAATGGATCGCATCAACGGTGCTCAAGCAACCCATGATTCGCAACCCATCTCTTCAAATGTCGCGCAAATACTGACATTCTCCAATATATGTCGTACTGTACAGCAGCCCCGCGGCCAAAAGAGACGCAAAATTCTCAACAATATTTCCGGTTCTGCCATTTCTGGAACTGTCACTGGAATTATGGGTCCTAGGTACGTGGTGAACATCAAAACTCCCTGTCAGTAAGTGTCGAAAGTCACCAAAAAACAAAGGCTTACGTACCGTTCAATTGAATTATAGCGGAGCTGGTAAATCATCCCTTTTGAATATACTGGCAGCAGTTGACGGTAGTAACTCCATCATTTCTGGGGAAATTTTATTGAATGGCAAGAAGCAGATCAAAGGCTATCGCAACAAGGTAGCCTATGTGCAGCAAGATGACTCACTCTACGAGACTTTGACTGTCAGAGAATGCGTTGAGTATTCTGCCTTGTTGCGCCTACCAAGAGACACGACAGCTGCTACCAAGTCAGATCACGTGGATAGAACGCTGGAAGAATTGGGCATTACCCACGTTGCAAACAATCGGATTGGGTCTAACCAAGGAAATGGGAGGAATTTCATTTCAGGCGGTGAGAGGAAGCGGGTTTCTATTGGAATGGAACTGGTAGCTCAAGCATCAGTACTGATATGCGATGAACCAATTACAGGGTTGGACAGCTATGCTGGCAGCCAAGTGATGAAAGTGTTGAAAGATCTAGCAACAAGGAATCGAATTGTTATTCTATCCATTCACCAACCCTCTATGAAATCGTTCTTGCTACTCGATCAAGTCATTCTGCTTGGAGAGGGACGGATGGTATATAACGGCAAGCCATCTGAAGTTGGCCGATTTTTATCGGATCAAGGATTTCCCTGTCCAGAATTGGAAACTGTGGCAGACCATGTGTTGGATGTGATTTCTGTGAAGGGCAACTGCGATGTATTGATTGACGCTCAAGCTTCCGTTGCAAAAGACGCCAAACCAGAAACAGTAGACACCCAATCGACAGCACTGGCAGACGAGAAGCAATCAACAACAGGCGGCATTTTCCGATTACTTAACGATATTCAAATTTTATTTGGCAGAACTGCGAAGGATATTTTCCGGAACAAGGAACTCTTTCTCCTGCAAATGACTTTCAGCACTGCTTTGGCACTTTTGACCGGAGGAATTTTCAGTGGAGTGACAAACGATCTTGCAGGCTTTCAAAATCGAATGGGAGCTTTCTACTTCTCGCTTTCCTTTTTTGCCTTTGCATCGTTTAGTTCTATGGACGTTTTCGTCAAGGAGCGACATATCTTTGTGCGTGAAACGGGCTCAAAGTACTATGGAGCTTTTCCATATTTCCTTACCAAGATGGTCTCAGACCTACTGGTCCTACGGGTCATTCCAGTGTCTGCCTTTGCCTTTATCTTTTATTGGATGATGGGTTTGAAGAGCGAGCCCGAGGCCTTTATTATTTTCTGGGCTACGCTTGTGCTCTTCAATGTTTGTGCTGGCAGCATTTCCATTTGCATCAGCATTGTTACCCCCACAGTTGGACAGGCAAATTTGATTGCTGCTGTCTGGTTTCTTATTATGCTTCTTTTTGGAGGATTTCTGTTGAACGTTGACACCATGTCTGAGTGGTATGAATGGCTCAAGTATGCGTCAATCTTTTACTATTCCTTTGAAATTTTAATGACGAATGAGTTGGCAGGATTGGTCTTGTCCTTCGACGCACCAGGATATCCTGCTATCCCAGTCTATGGGGAAGTCTTTTTGGAAACAATCGGGATGAATGTCGACGATCAGATCCGTGACTTGATCTGCTTGTGTGGTCTAGCTGCGGGCTTTTGTGTCTTGGCCTACTTGCTGTTGCTTTTCAGGGTGCCAAGGAGTGCGGCGCAGCACTTTCGGAAAATGGAACGAGAGAACAAGCGACTTTCTCGCAATCGATAAAAAAGCAATGTTGTTAAGTTGGGGCCATTTTTCTAGAGCACAGCAGTACAAGGGTATGGTCATTTTCACTATTGCATCAGAGCTGGCTCAAGTATAACAACGAAATTATTATTACAAGGAACGGTCGAAATCAAATATCTCCAACTTTTAAAGCCGTTTCACTCTTCCATCGTGCAACAATAAAAACGAAACAATGCATTTAAGGAGTGATCAAACTGCCTTGAGAATTTTGTAGAGCGCCGCCGCCTCCCGGATGCGCGAGAATTCGACGCAAAACGACTGGACTTCGTAGTAGATATCCTGCACATTATTTGAGAAACAAAAGCAAAGTGTGAGCGTTCAGTTGAAACAAACATAAACAATGCATGGTCAGTCATCAACTCGGGAAACACTCTCCACCATTGAAGCTTACCTCAACACGAACCACCTTATTGCGGAGCAAGCTCTGAATAAAGACACAAACCAATCGAACCAATCGATTCTGGGCATGCCGATCTTGCATATTCTCACAACTAGCGATGCAGCTAGAAATAAAGAGACTAATATACTCAGGATGGAGAATAGGTTCGTCATCGTCATCGTAGTCGTCGTCTTCATAGTCATCATCGTCATCCACGGCCGAGACATTGTGCATGGCTAATCGATTAACGACTTCCATACTGTGCAAGCTCATATCCATTCCTACCAAGGCCGAAAGATATTCATTTTTGACGGGCTCTGCTTCGTTCGGTAGAATCCGCAAAAGACACTCGTGTGCCACCAACGGATTATATTCGACCAAGTTGGGTAGATTTTGTGGAGACAATCCCGATTCTTGAATGAGTCGCGTCACAAGAGCATCATCGTCATCTTCTTCTTCGTCATCATCCTCTTCCTCTTCGTCATCATCCTCTTCCTTCGCAATGGTATCACTGTTGAGCATTTCTAATACCATCCGATGATCGCTGGGTGTGAGCGTTTTCGTAAAGGCTTGCGATCTGATAATTTGCAAAACTTTTCTGTACAAAACTTCCCGTGCTTCGTGATCTTCCTTATCTTCGTCTTCTGGAATCAGCATGAGTCGTAAATTGCTAGGTGTTAACCAAATCAGCTCGGCATGCAAATGATCCAAGACTTCGGTCTTTTCTTCTTCCGTCAAGGGTTCTTCATCCTCGTCCAAACCAAACAGGGGCAACATGGGTGGTGGTAACGGTCGTGCAAAGGGTGCCTCCAACGACGGCAAAGGATGATCCAGCAGGGCATCTGGTGAAAAGGGGAATATTTTGCGAAGTCTAGCATTCTCATCATCGTCGCCATCTTCTTCGCTGCTCCTTTTTTGGTCTTCCCTTTTCATTTGTTGTAATAATTTCAACAATTCCGATTGTTCAAACTCTTCCTTGGCCACAATGAGAGGCGAAATGTAATTTTCATTGTTGTAGACCACGGACGTCGTGTACTGTTCGATAGCATGTTCCAGTCCACCAATGGACTCTTTCGACACGCCCTTGCCCGCCAATAATTCATCGCACAATCTGGAATGAATGGTCAGACCCAACATTTGCGGCAAAAATGATTCTACCAGCAATTGAAAGATACCATTGTCCAGGTATCCATCTGCCCTTACAGATGGTGGTGGTCCATCCTGTGTCAGCTGTTGCGTCGTTTTTAGAGTATTCTCCACCAACAATGGGAACAGGGGTGATTCGGCCCTGTTTTGCTGTCCTCCGTACATGGAGGCAATGGCGTCCATCACTAGCAAACAACCCAGGCGTTGTCGAACGCTAAAATCTCGACCAGTAATCAAGCTTAAACGTGTTCGATGGCGACTAGTCATTGATTTTCTTACCCGTTGATGAGCTGATGCACTATCACCGGAAGCCACACTGGAATCCCCATTGCCATTGCTGCTGCTGCTACTACTGTTGCTATTGCTATTACTATTACTGTTGTTGTTGTTGTTGTTGCTGTTGTTGTTGTTGTTGTTGTTCGAATGATCGTTGGGCTCCGAGGCCATGGTTGTAGTCGTTTGCAATAAGGAGTGGGCAGCCCACGCAATGGAGATGGGACCTGCCGCGTTTCTACTACTAGACGACATCATCATCATTGATTTTAACAGCTCTCTGTTAACGCATTGTCGATACGCATCCAAAATAGCTTCATGATTGGAAGAGTCGTTACCAACTGACATGCTGTTGTTATTGTTGTTGGCGGCGTCTTGATCGACTTTGGCCGCATTGCGTTGTTGATCTATTTTGGCTAATTCTGCCCAGAGAGTTTCAAAAAAATCCAATGACATTTTGTAGTATATATTGATTTTGCTGTGTACTGTTGTTTTTTCAGATGAAAGTCGATGTCTGAAGTCTTACTACCACAAAAGAAAGTGTCCTGGTAAAAGTATCTTTTTGTGTCCTCTGGTAAGGTGACCCCTTCCCTTCCTCCAACAATGCAATTGTTTCTTTTTCTTCTTATTGTTTTTATTCTTACGAGTCAACGTTTGTGCCGTCAATGATCACTACTTCTTGGAAAATGTGTTGGTGGTTGGCTTCTTTCACGCTTTTTAACGGGTGGGCACTCGCACTCGTCTCCACAGCCAACAAACAAACAAACAAACAACAACAAAATCAACTAGTACGACTGTTGTTGCTATCTACCACGTCAGTAAAAAAATAATGTTAGCGCTTGGTTGGCTTCTTCTTCTTCTCTCTTGCCTTAAAGACGCTTGGTTCCTACTCCCGTTTTTCACCTTCACCATCAACAACTGTGTTTGTTTATTTTGTTGTTTGCGTGATGGTGTATGTTGTTTGTCGTTCTGGTTGATTGTTATTAGAGTTTTACTAGTACTGATTTTTGTTGGCGTATTGTTGCATGGTACTTTCTTCGAAATACAAGGTCTGACCGTCGTTTCAACTCAACTCAAAACCCGTAAAATCATTCTATTATTATCTTCTCATCCGCCATCCACCAAACAGCAATAAGACAGAGTGATACTCCAGTACCTGGTAACGCTCTCTGGAGTTGCCGCCCTTAGCTATCAGGTAGCTGGTTAGTAAATGAGGAGATAATATGGATGTATTAAAATTATTGAACAACCTCTTCATTTATTAGCACACGCAATTGATTATAATTAGTATTGTATCATGATGCAACGATTGACGACGACTGTTTTGATCTTGTGCAGTAGTACTTCCCTCTTGTTGTTCCGATCTGTTCATGGTTTTTCTCAAACCATGTCTCCTTCCGACAACAAACCGGCTGTTACAACAACAAAACCCGCTCGAGGAGAGCAAATAATCGAGTTTGCCAAGTACGAAGGACTTGGTAATGATTTTATTTTGATAGACGATCGCGATAGGACGGAACCAAGCTTGACACCGGAACAATCGAAACGATTGTGTCATCGTAAATTTGGAATTGGTGGTGATGGTGTCATCTTTGCCTTGAAACCACCACCAACAACAAAAACAACACCATCATCAACTTCGTCTTCCTCCAAAGACGACAGCAACGACGACTACGATTTTAGTATGCGCATTTATAATTCGGATGGCAGTGAACCCGAAATGTGTGGCAATGGTATACGATGCTTTGCACAATTTTTGAAAGATTTGGGTGCCGATGGTACGTGCCCCCCTTTTTTGTTTGTTTTGCTTGTTTCTTTGAATATTGTATATTGTATTACGTAAATATCAAAGCATAAGCGTCTATGTTATTTTACGCCACATCTTTTTTTGAAATCAATTAGACTCACTATCAATCCTATTATTTATTGAAACAAAATAAATCAACAGCCAAATCGTACAGAGTCAATACGCTTGCTGGTCTCATTATTCCCGAAATGAACGACGATGGAACCATTACGGTTGATATGGGAGAGCCAGAATTGAGGACCGAAAAGGTTCCCACCACCATGGAGCCTAATTTTGAGGGTGATTCCGTCGTCGAACAAACGCTCGAATGCAACGGCAAAACGTGGAAGGTATCCGCCGTTAGTATGGGAAATCCTCATGCGATCATTTTTGTTGATGATTTGGAACACGATATTGATTTTGAATCGGATGGACCTGCGTTGGAGTCCTGTGAAGAGGCCTTTCCAGCGCGGACCAATGTCGAATTCGTCCAAGTTTTGACCGATGATCACTTGAAAATGAAGGTATGGGAACGCGGTGCCGGACCGACGTTGGCCTGTGGTACCGGTACCTGTGCCCTGGTCGTGGCAGCCATTCGCGCAGGAAAGATTACCAATGCTCCCGGCAAAAAAGTTCGCGTAACGTTACCCGGTGGCGATTTGTTTATTGAATGGCGAGACTCCGACAATAATAAAGTTTTCATGACAGGACCTGCAACCTTTGTGTTCGATGGGAAGGCTGCCGTATAATACTTCTATTGCTGCTGGAACAACAATAAAGGATACTAATATAAGCTTGACCTACCGAAATGGCAAGCATAAAACGATGAGAGTGTGGTGCCGTGATCTAGCTATGTCGCTATTCCGTATTAAAAATTAACAACTTGACCTACCGAAATGGCAAGCATAAAACGATGAGAGTGTGGTGCCGTGATCTAGCTATGTCGCTATTCCGTATTAAAAATTAACAACTTTTAGGCTCATACTACCCTGGCCGCTTGACGAAGCGAAGCTTTCAAAAAATCATGATCTTGGCTTCATAAAACGAAATACACTAAAGAGAGCAATCTATTCACTCGCTTGCCATGCGTTTCAATTGTTTGAGATGAGGCAAGGGAAAGTCAATTCCGAATTCGACTTCGACTTCGTCCGTACTTGTCTGGGTGCTAACAAAGCTGTTCGAATTCAATAAACCGTCGTTAAGACTCTTCTGCAGATGCTCAAAAGTTCCACACACCTTACTTTCCGAAGTCTGAAGCTCTGCAGGTGCATCCGTGCTTCTGGGGGGCACATTAAATGCTTGTGTCACGCCGCTCGTTTTAGTTGTGGGCCTGGCTTCGTCTCTGGGTTCAATGGGCTTTTCTTCCGCAAACGACGATGATTCCGTAAGATCCGTCCTGAACATTTCTTCTCTTTCTTGTGGGTGGACTCCAGGCGTGCTTTCGAGAAGATCATCTTGCGTTTCGGAGTTTTCTTCCTTTGTACTCGGAGTAGTTGGTTCAACACGAGATGTAGGGACTTTGCTTGTTTCGGCCTCATCTGTGCAATTCTTGAGAATAGAATACCAGCGACAAGATTCTGTCTTTCGTAGTTTGACAACCACACAATCATACTTCAAGCGAACACGACATTGGTCGGGATCGACACACTTGAATAGCTTTCCGGTAAGGATGGTATTTTGAATGCCCTCGCGTGCAATTTCAATGCTCAAGCGATCGGATTCGATCGAAACATTCACCTGATCACTAAACAAACCTCCTTCCATCACAGATATCAAGAGCAGTTTATCGGTCTGGCAAAATTTGACCTCTGGACCTCGATCCTTGTTGGCCATTCCGGAAGGAGCTGTTGTCATGTTGCCAAATTTATCTCTTCTCTTGTGCGGTAGGGCAAAAGTCAATTAATAATAGAAGATAGAATGTGCATCGTGTTCCGAAGCATCCAACGTTGAGTAGGCTGCAGTTGAGAGTGTTTAAATTAAGGAGATTACGGGAGCATGCTATCGCCGATCGCGGAACCATAATCAATTTCTTGCTACATGGTTTGGAGTGATGAATAAATAATTATCGCAAAGTGTGAAGATTTGCAGGTCATGTGGCGACATAAACGTAGGGTTAAAGATATTGAAATTTTACTACCTTCCTCTACTCTACTACAGTTGCTACTAGTCCTACTGTACTTGAGTAGCTAGCTACTACTGTAGTCTACTACCTGTTGTTACTACTTTGTTGAGTACTCTACTCGAGTAGATTCGTTGTTTGCGCATGTGCAGTCTAATGGGATCGAAGCTGCTCGACGGTAACGAGTTCTGAAAGAATTTTGTATGTATCAGCTATGTGCGTGTGAGTAAACATCCCATTCATGCATTTCATTTTTTACCAAAGCTCACGAAACATTGATTTTTGAAAGTCTGAGCTCTGCACGATGAAAACTGGTGATATCACGTCAACCTGCTCGAAATGAAATTGGAAAGCAGTAATAAAGACCAGACCAAACCAGACCAGCCACGAGATCATACATCAACCCTCAACAGCTTCCTTTAGTGCCTGCAATGAAGCCCGATACGGAAAAACCATCAAGGGCCATCAATGGAGAAAAGTGTGACATTATTAAATTCTGAAAAGTATTATGAACTATTATTTGTCATTCTTTTGTAACTCAAGCGGTGTCTATGTTCTGTAACTCAAACGGCGTTTATGCCTTTGCCTCTATGGTGATTCTCATTTATTTCTTTGCGTTCGCACTGTTGGAGTTCTCAATTTTAGATATTCAGTTTGCTTCGTGGGTGCTTCTCTCACTTTCAACATACATTCACAACATTCACTATTAAATCAATACCAAGCTTTTACGTTGACAAACAATTTCCAGCGTCGTCACTGACGGCTTAAGCAACGACTGTGTCGTCTCTCATGTCGTCCTCGTGAGCAAAGACCTCTCCCACCTTGTGGACCAGATTTGAAAGCGACATTTCTAAACCTGTTTTGGGGGAAGCCAGATGCTTGCTTCGCACAGGTGATGAGTCGGGAGACACCGTCATGGGCTTTGCGGCTCTGGATTCCATAGCTGACTGTTGTTGAGCTCTCTGCAGTGAAGTCATCATGTCGGGAACTCCAAGCAGTAATTGAGGCCATTCTTCATCGTGAGCTTTTCGCAGCTTGATTTCGGCGTAGTCCACGTGAATCTTTACTTTGCAGTTTCCCACGTCAACTTGTCCCTGAAGGAGTCCCTCCACTACAGTTCGCTTGTTCAGAGTCACGGTTAACCGTCTTCTCTGGATCTGCACGTCCAAGTTATCCGCCGTGATTCCCTTGCCTTGGATCAGGACATGAATGTAGTTTCCTTGCTGATGAAATTGGCAATTGCAGGTCATGGTTAAATTATGTTTGAACGATATGTTTCTTTTTGTAAATTCGAAATTTTGAAAATGCACAATTTTAACGATCATTGGCAGCAGAAATGCAAGACTTGCTCCTGTCAGAATTTGCCATGCGAACACGAGCCGTGTTGATGATATTATGATGATGCGTTGCATGAGAGCGGCGACTCCGAGCGACTTCTTTAGAGCCAGGACCCGTTGCATGGCCACATAGATGATATAATTAAGAATATAGAAGATACACGACTTGGTGTCAATAAAATATTGAGTCACATTCGGGAATCAAACCTCGCAAGTCGTGTCCAATCCTGAAAGTGACTCATCAATGGACTCATCAGTTATCATGATGTATTCACAGGTGTGTCTGGGACCTCCAGGAAACAGTGTATTTACACTGTTATATGATGTGTGTGCATGTCCCCATTTCCTTGTCAGCTATAGAAAGCTATGCGAATAGTGAGTTTAGAAGCAACAAATAATAGTACTATTTTGGCCACCACCACTTAAACTACTACCTACTACTAGCCTCGTCTAAAGGGGGCGTTAGCCGTAATTGATTTTGATGGTTGTATTACAGCTGATGAAGGTACGTCTACGCTGTAGCTAACGACCTACAAGCCGTAAATACA
>Ga0210036_1004142_pt1 | contig 13618 bp, 7 predicted proteins | sample CryGeymeta201515_FD_185469 | JGI IMG/M metagenome (GOLD analysis project Ga0210036, IMG submission 185469) | Groundwater microbial communities from Crystal Geyser aquifers in Utah, USA - Crystal Geyser metaG 2015-15 (SPAdes) (version 2) | ecosystem: Environmental > Aquatic > Deep subsurface >...
AAACAAGGAAGGGCCTAGACCTGGATCCAGCAATTGAAGAGACCAAAAAGAGCAGAAAATTTTGTCATAAATTTGCCTTTTCGTCGAATACGAAAGCAACTTTATATACCTAAAATAGTTTCTTAACCGCGCCCTCCCGCCCGATTGGCTACCCGAGTGTGAGAGCAACCCTAGCGGTCTGCCCTCTCACCCGGGCGCCTCGGAACGGAGAAAAGGTCGGCCCTAGTAAATTGCCGAGTTTCTCCAAACCACCCTACCTAGCCGAACGTAGCCCTAGAGAGCTGGCATAGTCGAGAGAACGCGGTAGCGTTCGCTCGACTCATTCTGCAAGAGTTTAACCCTATCCCTTTATGGCATCTTCTTGCAAAAAGCCTGCGTGATTAGACGTTATTTAGTTACTTGAAAATTCTAAAATAAATAATAATCGAGCTCACAAATTCAGATTCTTTCAACTTTCATAGGATAGAGTGTCTTTCTAAGAGGCCACAGTACAGTAGGTCTCTTTAACTCTAGTTTCCTGCTCATATCCATTTATCTATCTGTATAACGCAAAATGATGTTCAGGACACTGACCGTCGCCCTCTTGGCCATCATCCATTTCGGTATGCGTGTTGGTGGCTCAAAAGCGATCTCGACGTCGGCTTGGAATGGGTTTGACGCTCGGCATCACACACGGAAACCTTTAACCTCGCGGAAAGCGAGGTAGTTTTTTTCTTTCTTAAATGTTCCTCAAGGCACCGATCAGTTGTTTTGCTACACAAATGTTGAAAGTGGAGATGTCGACTTGTACTTGAAGGTGGATCGAGATTCGAGATCCTGTACGCATCGGCCGCGGAAGAAGCTACCTGCTCTAGCACACTAAAGGGTCCAAGCCACGGGAAAGAGTGTAATGTATTGGTCTCTGGAGCAACGAAAGTATTCGCCATTGGTCAATTGCCCGAAGAAGTTACGTGTACCATGCTAAAATTTAAATTTACCTGAGGCATTACTTGTGTCGACAGCGGAATAGTATGAAGCCGAAGCAATGACGCTTCAAGATTTATTTCTGCCTATTACGTTCCACGTAAACATAATATGGTTAGCGGTGCAAACTGGAGCTTCGACATAAGCATGAGTAGAAGAAAAACCCAGGGTGGGAAGGGAAGTCTCCTCATAGCTGATCTAAAAGGGTTCCCGCGCCGCAGCAGAATGCCTAGTAGACGGTTGTAGCTAAATTAGTTATAAGGACAACCTGCACTCCTGGAAGATCTTTCGGGGATATGATCGTCTGTCCTTCGCTCGTTCGAAAAGTAAGTAAGGCCGGGGGGGGGGGGACAAAAAATCGAAATACTGTAAAACAACAACAAAATACAGTAATAATTGTTGTTGGGCGTGAAAAATAAATGCAGCGTCCAAAGGACTCTCTCTCAATGTACAGTATTCAAAGGACTCCCAAAACAAACATAAAATAAAATAGCATAGCTACAATGTCATTACAAGGGGTGCAAAGAACTTCACTGCAGGTCCGTGAACGTAATCAATTGATTTTGAGTTTGCGTTGACAGGAAGTACGGTAGTACATAGTACAGTGCCGATACCTTCCCCTTTCATCAGGTGTACTTGTCGCTTTCTCAACTTATTTGGTTATTTACACGCATCTATCTCAATTTTCATCCATCTATGTGCCCTACAATTTGAATTTCGAACCTACCACAATTTATTCACACCACTACAATACACAATACACAGCTCTACAGAGATTGCCTGCGATTGGTCCATTATGTAGCCCCTGGTACCTCCAACAAAAACGCTGCCTTGAGTCAAATTGTTCGACAAGAATTTTCTAAAAACAGAAATGTCACTGATGCTGTAGAGATTCAAAATTTACAAGCGAATGCCATTCGAGCTTTGTCAAATTATCTGCTGTTTCAAAATTCCAGTGCCGATCCCAAACTCAAACAGGCAGTTAAAAAATTTCACGATCGACACCTCGAATCGGTGCGAGCAAAGCCCGAAGAAAAAGGGGAAAGGGCGGAACGATAGCGTGCTGAGCAGATTGCTTGGAAGGGGCAACTATGCATGCCACCACAAAGAGAGCACGAGGGTCAAACGTCAAACCTTTCAGCAACGAATATCAATGTGAGAGCGTACCTAGCCGAAATTTTACAAACGAATGCGAAACCTCGATGCAAACAAGATTGGATTGAAATCAACAGAAAAGGAGCAAGAGCTGCTGTATGCAATCAATGGTTTTTTGTCTTCAGCCTAGGAGAATTGAAGTCCAAGCAAGGCAACGGTGCTTGTCGTCACTAGTTCTGTTCTGTTTCGCTCGCTCGCTCGACCGACCGACCGCGTCCTACTGAGGAATATAAGCTAGATGCAGTGACACTAAATCCTTTTATTTTGACACCTTGCAATGTTGACAAGATTTACTAATAACATGAATGGTACCGTATTACTGTACGATTGGTACAAAACAAGAATACTTTAGGAAAAAGTCAGATTTCATTTACTCATTAGGGTTGACGTTCTCATGGCATGCTTCTAACGTAATAACGGAGACGCAGCAAACTCCAAACTCCAACAGAGGAGACAGGAGACCACACAACATTAAAAAATAAATGACATCTACAAAAAGATTAAACAAATAGATGCGAACATGGAAGACGAATCAGATGACTCGGAAGAGTGGGGTACGGAAGAATTGGCGTTGCCAGCTCCCAAGGCAACTACCGCAAATGTAGGAGACAAACCATCCCTACGTTCACCAAATAATGACGACGATTACTGGGCCCAAGAACAGCCATGCAAGCAAGAAACACTGTCCAAAGCATCCACCGTGCCTGCAAACACAACAATAAAAGATGATCGACCGATGGTTATTGTCGATTTGACTCAAATGACAAACGAGAAAATCCACTCCAAATTTGATCGCAATTCAGTCAATGACATTGAGGCCGCCTCAACTCTGCGAAAACAAATTGAACAAGACTACGAACATTACGCCAAAGATTCCGCCTTGTTGGAAAACGGCACCGTGATTCCCTGTGGAACATCTGTATGGCGAGAAGCACTCAGTCGATTACGAGATGAACGACTAGGGCATTACTTTGCACCGATATTTCCTCCCAAATAAGAATGAAGCAATGATATAAAAGTCGTATTTTTCCTGGCAAATGGAATCTTAAACAGTGATGATCCAGGAAGTTCACACTAACAGGGGCACGATCTGCATCACTAGCTAGTAGCGAGTCGTTGAAAAACTTGTCGTTCGTGCCTGCCGTTTTCGGTGCAGTGATTCGCTTCATCTCAGTAGCAAGCAACATCATTTCCAACTAAAGCGTAAAGCCGCATCCCAATGGTGTGTTTCCTTGCTGTATCTGAAAAGATCGTAGCATTGCAGCAAGTCTACGTGTGGGGGGTCATGTCATACAGTACTCGAGTACTAGTATTAGTCTAGTACTGTGGAGACTCGTCATTTTCATTGTTGTTTGTCATCACCGTACTACTTAACCGGTACTCGGAGTAGTACTCTACGCATCGTCGCCGGTACGCTAACCCTAATTACGGGACGCTTTTCCAATCTCAACGCAAACTGCTCAAAAATTTGGACGCCACTCGAATACTAATACTAGTAGTAGATAGTAGATAAGAAAAAAATGCTTCGTCTATGCCGTCGACACCTCCAAACAAGCCAAGATGGCAACAAGGCAAGAAAAGCACAACGGCCAACAATAGATCTGGACAATGACAATATCCCCGAAAGACCGAAGGAAAAGGACTCGTAAGAGGGAACAGGTTGTTGAGATAACAATAGCTCGTACGAGTCGAAGGAGCGACGATTGCGGTACAAATAGGCAAGATAGATCCAAACAGCCCGACAGCAAGAAGCCCGCCCTAAGCAAATTTCAACTGTTTTGTTGCCTAGGGCTCGCAGTCATGACAGTCGTTGTTGTTGTATCGAGTTGTGGCAATTTACCCCACCAAAAAAGAAGACCCCGACGACGACTACAAGTTGAGAATATCCCGCTGTCCGATGATATTCAGCCCGCGCAGCACATTGAAGCACCAGAATCAATTTACGTCGCACCAACCATGTATACCCCTGCAACTACCTTTGATAAGCAGGAACAAAGGAGCACGACGTATACATCTCTGGGACGGGAAGGTAAAACAGTACGAATCGGCAAACCTTTGTTCCGAGAATCGCGGCGGGGGATTCGGGGAATAGAACGATTACATCAAGATATTATTGAAACAAATCTATTAAATCCAGAAATAATTCAATACGAACTGGCTCGAAAGGAAGAAGGCGGGGCTGGGAAGATGGGGGGAGGTGGGGGTATGAATAGTGACGAAACGAGTGGAACTTCGAGCGACAAAGACAGAGGAAAAAATGACGGCAATGATGACACTGGCGATGACATTCTTGCGGACGGCAAGATAGATCTGGAAGAAGCCATTGAAGTCGGGCAATTTATAGGATACATTGGAGTGAATATTTTTCAAAAGATTTTTACTCCCAAGCCGACTCTTATGCCCATAATCGTGCCTCCAGCGACTCCCTCAATGTCTCTGATGCCCACAAGTAGGCCCTCGGTGTCCCCCTTTATGCTACCAACGACATCAATGGCACCTACAGCGTCCAGATCTCCTTCAGAAGCACCATCATTGTCGTCCAGCCCCAGTGTGAGTTCTGGGGCACCCAGCTCTATCCCCAGTGGGAACCCCAGCGTCGGTTCGGAAGCTCCCAGTGAGATCCCTTCTTTATTAGCAACTTCACAAAGACCGTCTAGAGAACCGTCTTTATCGCCTTCGCAACTGCCATCAACTCAAGCATCTTCCGCGCCGTCAAAGCAGCCATCCATAGAACCTTCTTCTGCACCATCACAGCAGCCATCTAGTCAGCCTTCAACCGTTCCATCCACTGAGCCTTCATCCTTGCCTTCGCAATTGCCATCAACCCAACTCTCTTCTGCACCATCAAAGCAGCCATCTAGTCAACCTTCATCTGTTCCATCCACTGAACCTTCTTCCTTGCCTTCGAAGTCGCCATCAACCCAACCCTCCATTGTACCATCCACTGAACCTTCTTCCTTGCCTTCGAAGTCGCCATCAACCGAACCCTCCATTGTACCATCCAAGCAGCCATCCAATCAGCCGTCGTCCGTTCCATCAATTCAGCCTAGCCCTGTACCAGTAGTACCAGCACCTGATGAAGCGAAGAGTCCTGCATCTATAGGGCAAGATGAGGAAAGCAGCTTTGATTTTGAATTTACTGATGAAGCAACAGATGGAGAAATTTTTGAGCTGCCTTGAGAGCTCGCAAATAGTTCTCGTGGCCATCTGGTCCTTGCTCGCGCTCATTTCGAATTGTAGAATACAACATTGAAAAGGTCTGGGTATTGCCAGGCAGCAAGCAACGTGTTCACAGAGTAAGCAACGCAATCGGGCACAACAACAAAAAGGACTGTTGTTGCTAACGTTTTTTAGGTCAGAGCAGATCACCCTTAAAACCTTAACTATCTAAATTATGGGGTTTACAACCATGGCACCCACAAGATGCCAATCGGTTCCCCTACTAGTGGAGTAGAGGGTTATTCCATCTCAGTTATTTGTAGAACAGTACACAAGATAGTGTTATTTTTTCATTATTTAGTCCCTTTTGGTCCGATACACGTTTTCATCAGTTTGAGAAGATACGAAGATCTGAAGACTACCTTTGTTTTAAGATACACAACATGCGTTGAATAATGCGGCTTGTCCTGATCATGGTGGGGGGTGGCTTCCCATACTACTTGGAGTAGCGAAAATGGTGTGTTTTCTGCTATCTGATCAAGTTACTCCTCTACAGATTCACAACATCTAAAACATATCTGCATTGCCAGACAGCCAAGAGATCTTGGTAGTTATTACTATCACCAGGATCCGAACCAAGTTCCCGCAAAAATTGTTCAATACGAAGTCTGACAACTAACAACTAACACAGTGACCACCGAAAAAGCGACATCCTGGTACACATCAATCCGTCACGCAATGGTAGAACTCCGTCAAAAGTTACAAATAGGGCTACTTATATTTTTTACACTGGTTGCCTTTGCTTCCTACCACGAAGGAAGTACTCTCTGGCTTCAATGGTTAATGCTCTTGTGGATTCTAGCCTTTACACTTGTCTTCGATGTTGTTTTTACCAACGAAAGTAATTTCATTTTCGACCCTGACGCGGAGAACTGGAGACGGAAGACGGCCACTTAAAGTATATGTGCTATGAACAATGGATGAGTTTTTGCATATTTGATTGAACGCGACTACAATTTGCACATCGGTCTTCAATTATTCCAGTTGCTGTTTATGACTCTTCCTGCGAATCAAAACAAATAAAAGGTTTGCTTTCCCAGGCAACAAATTATTCCGATTGCTAGTGATGACTTCCTTATCACGCATAGCAAATATTTGCTATTATGAATTGTTGCTTTTTTTTAATTAGATGAATTTTTTTCACAACAGATTATTTCATATGCCTGCTTGTCTCTGCGCTTGTCGTAAATCCTCCTCATAAGGAGCCAGCTTCAAATCGCAATTTAAAGTCCGTAACTTTAAGTAGTAAGAAAGACGATCCAAATAGGCATCCAATATCCTTTTTTTTAACTTAAGAACTTCATCGCGTGATACTACCGCACGCAGAATAAATTCTACCAGTGGCGCTACAGATCCAGTATTGGACGTGTAAGCACCATTGGATTGTGGGAGATACCTCAAAAGCACTGACAGCGCAACTAATTGGCTTTAGAAACAAATAGAATTTCGATGCTATCAGAAAAATCCAGACACCTAGAAAGTAACATTAATTCGCAGCATCCTGGGGGCGAACACAAAAGTCAGTACCATCACTTTCACCGACGCATCCGGGAATTTCATCACCACGATCGGCACTGAAGCAAACAAGATCATCGGCGCATTCGTCGTCATCATCACAGTCGCCGAGGCATCGGCCAAGAGGGAACACATCCTCAGGCTCGCCGTTATTTCCCACAGTATCAAGAGGGATTTCCATATCAACAGACACCCCGGGCGTCGTTGGGGGACGCGTGGCGGGAGCTCGGGTAGGAGCAATCGTCATGTTGTACAAGCTTTCTGTTCCGTTGTAAATGTCGAGAACACAAAAATCCGAAGGCCGGTTGACCAATTCTTCATAATTTTCAATTCCAGAGCATCCGGGAACTGGTTCTCCTTTATTTCGTTGCCAGCAGTAAAGCCCCTCTCCACACTTATTGCCAAGAAAGAATGAACAAAAGTTACATGAAATTTTGTGAGTTCAATCTCAACTGTGAGGTAGACAAATCCTTTGTCAGCCTACTAAAGATTTGTAATCCGACACCGCGGCAGCCTCCTCGTGCCAACATTACAAAACTGCAAAAGGGGGAACACATTTCAACAATTTACCTGAGAATGACCGTCGCAATCGCCTTCACAGACCCCCAAAGGAAAGTCGCCGTCCTCGGCATCTTCGGGCTGAAACGCGATCAATTGCACCTCCGGGAATACACAAAAGTCAGTGGTGTCCGCATCTTTGGTAACAGTACAGCCTGGGACGGGATCGTCAGAGTTGCTGCGGTCCAAACAAACTAGTCCCTCGGCACATTCGTCATCACCATCACAGTCTCCTTGACAGAGACCAAGCGGAAAGGCATCGGCCGGCTCTCCTTCATCTCCCGCAATGACAGTTTTAGGGTAAGGAGGAAGGTTGCCCTTTGTCGGATCAACCTGCAGGTCTCGGATCCCACTGTTGTCCTCGCCGACACGAGCTTGGGCGGTCGCAGCCAACAGAAAAATACACGCAATAGAAGCTTTCATCATCCTTGTTCTTAACCGATTACGTAGTTTGAAGGAACGATTTGTAATAGAAAGTATGTTGTTGAAAATAATAATAAAATCTTACTCAACAAAAAAAGGTTTTCGAAGTACTGTGGTTTGATGTTTGATTCTCTTAAATTTTTGCGGCCTATTTTAGACTGAATTTGGCATTCATGCGAAACAAAATTTTAGTATGGGCAGGCTGGCGTTTATGGTAATTAATGAAGATGCAATTTTTAGATTTGGCGAAGGTTGTACTCCAATCCTTCTTTTTTATGAATCAGAAAAATAGAGTACAGTAATGCGTACCCGAGTACCTGGTAACGATATGTCTTCTTTCCTTCGTTGCGGTTCTGGTCCCGCGCGGTGTGCTAGCAGGTAGATGGAATGAATTCTCGAAGAAGAGAAGCTGCACCAGGAGGTTGTTGAAGAAATCCTCCACCAGTTTTCAGAAGCTTCAGTAGTAAATCTCTTCTAGTATCCAGACGAGCAAAAATCGTTCTATCTACCATCGGATGCTTATTAGCAAAGGGGCTTCTGATCATTCGACAAACAGGTGGGATTTCCTAATAGGTAAGGTTCCTTCAAAGCATGCAAGTAAGATGCAATAGCTCCTTCGACGCCCAAACACGATCGATGTCTGGTGTTGCTCTTCATTTTGTAACTCGTGCTGCTCGTCGACTAGTGGATAAAATGGTGTACAGTAGACTAATTGATTCTGGCAGCATGGTGCTGATCCGAAACGGGATCGCCTAAACAAAGTTCTGATTGATACCGATGTGAAAAAGCTTATGACGTGGACCATTCTTATGGTTCTGGTAGATTCCCGATTGCCGATAGAGAGATGATGACGTCAAGCAAGCGACTGCGAAGCCATTCATACCGTCAGATCAGATTCCACGCATTTTTAAGAGGCTCCAGCAAATACTACTACTACTACTAGACTTAGTAGTAGAGTAGTTAGCTACTACTAGAGTATCAGGTACTCTAGTAGCAATGGTTTGCAAAAGTTTGTCAGGTAGACTACTCTAGTAGTACGTCTCGAAGCCAATCAAAGCATGTGCGTTGTTTGGGGAGAAACTACGCCAAATGTTGGAAGCAATCCTATCATTCTGTTGCCATGTTCGCATATCCAGAACAATTCGATTGCCCCCAAATGTAAAAACGCTGAATCCTACTATTACTTCGCTTGCGATTTCATGAATTAGCATTAAACGACAATTCTTCTCGGGTAAAAAAAAAGATACATATTTAATAATCCAGTAAACAATCGTTACAAATGATGTCGTCACCTAAAAGTTTAATGATAAGTCTCCGCTGGTATCAGTTTCGGATGCATCTCTGCCACCAAACAAAGACTGTGCCAAGCTCGGCGAAAGCGACAGCCGCACTCTCCCATCTTCTGATAGAGAAGATTGTTCACTGTCATCATCCGACATGCCAATGGACCTTTCCACAAAACTGACTGAGAGATCCTTCTCATGCTGCACGCCCGAAAACAATGACTTTCCCGAAGCAAGCGCGCTGACAAAGCCGTTGGCGGTATCCGTAGACTCATTTGTGTCGATAATGTCACCTATGAAACTGGTCGTGCTATATTCAGACTCTTCGAACAAACTCGTTGCAGCTTCAGTCGTCGCCATTTCCTCGAAGCTGATGTTCTCAATTTCTTCCTCTCGAATACCGCTCAATTCTAAAATATTGTTAGTTCTGTCACCTTCAGAATCGTCATCATCTGAGGCTACTCTGTCTAAAGAAGGAACGGTACTGGGTTCTTCGTTTATTTCAACGCTCATTCCGTTGCCGGTACTGTGTAGAGGCAGCGCCAAGTATTCGTTCCTCGCGCCTCGAAGGGTCGTATTCGGCAACGTATTGGTCAGATTGTCAGATGGTCTCTCTACAGAAGGAGGAGTCGTTGTAACGCTCGAGGCCGTACTTGATTCGGGAGAGCCGAAAAATTGCGAAGGCTCCACCATCTTAGCTTTTCCTGATCCGTTGACTGTAGAAAAAGTGTGGCCTTCCTCAATCTCCACGCCGTCAACTATATCCTGACGACCAATGATGGTAGGTCTATCGGCAAGGGTCTCGTTGGGGACACAATCTAGCGCACGAGCAATTATGGAACCAGGAGTACCCGTACCGAATTCCGACAAGTCTTCAGGATTTCCCAAGTCTGAGATTTGCAGATGTATGTCAGGGCCATTACCGTTACACTTGTCGTGGTCAGAGTCAACAAGATAGTCCGCATCAGCAAATTTCATGTTATTTTGCTTTCTTCCCCGATACCCGGCAATGATCAACCCGACAATGGTTATTATCACCAGTGCAGGAAGAACAAATACCAGAGTCATTTTCCATTCTTCAATACCATCGCCGTCGCTGCTTGAGTCAACGGCAAGACTATTGGCCACGCCATTGATGTTCGAAGTAATTGCTGGATTCGGTATTTCACAATGCACGCCAGTGAAGTCCTCTTGACAGACACAAGGAGAATGGCCGATGGCTAACGGGGATAAGGAAACGCAGGCGCCACCATTGACGCAAAATGATGTATAGGGAGGATCAACACTGCAAAGAGAGGTTGCTGGGTACTGGCACTCGTCTCCCTCAAACGGGATCAGCTCTGTGATGCTTTGGCAGTCGCAAATGTAATTTCCAAAGCTGGAAGGGATTTCAATGCAACGACCGCCGTTTTGACACAAATGGCCATCAGGACAAGTTGTAGTCAAATTCTGAGCAGTAGGACTATTTGTTGTTATTTCGGATGCTGCGGAGGTCATCAGCGTTTCCGTAGACGCTGCAGTAAGGCTTTCACTAGCCACTGAGACAATGCTGCTGGATACAATAGTTGGACTACCCGTGGCAGCCAGAAGGCTGCTGGGAGAAATAGTTATGCTGTCGTCAATCAAAACGCTGCTAGGCGTGATCGTTGGGCTGACTGTGGCACTTAAAACACTGCTGGGCTTGAGTGTTGGAATGTTGGTATCTGCCGATACGCAGTGCACGGAACCAAACGCTGCTGCTGTCCCTTCTGGGCAATTCAAGCAGGGAAACTCTTGAGATATCATTCGCCCATATTCGTTATAGGTTGATGGTGGACAAAGAATCGCGTCACATTCAAATTCCTCAACCAAACCAAACATCCAGTCAAGTTTGGCGCAAAACACCTCTGGCAGCTCGTTCAATAGATTCTCGGTAACATCAAGATTGATAGACTGGAACGAAGCTAGCTCAACTGGAAGGCTGCCGGTCAGGAAATTAGATTTCAGATTGATATCGATGCTTCGTAGTTTATCAACATCTTCCAGGAACGTCGTCGGTATCGACCCGGAAAATGAATTAAATGATAAATCCAATTGCAGCAAAGCGGGAAGACTATTCAGTGCTGGCAAGGCTCCATCAAGATTCTGTCCATGAAGGTCCAGAACCCTCAAGTCTTGCATTGGACTAAGAGTCTCTGAAAGAATGGAGCCTGTGAAATTGTTCTCTGAAAGCTCAAGAATCACTAGCTTGTTCAACCGTCGCAGTTCCGATGGAATCGTACCAGAAAGAATCGCATTAGAAATTCGAAGACTGACCAAATCTGTCATGTCGCCTATAGCAGTCGGCAAAGTCTGTCCTAGAGCAGTGTCACCCATGTTGAGTGTTTTGAGTTCTGTCAGCAATAGAACTTCGGAAATTGCGGCACCCGTAATTTTTGCGCCATTCACATCCAACAGAAATAAATTGGGGGCTACTTTTGAAATTCCACTTAAATGTTGTGTGGCTGTTCGGGCCAAAATTAGCCCCTGAAGATCGGGCAGCGTTGCATTTTCACCGAATTCGCTAGGAAACTTCATTTCTAATTCAGGATTGTCCAGAAAGATTAGACGTCTCAAGCCGGTCAGTTGAAAAAGGGACTCGGGGGTTATCCCTCGCAAATTGTTGTTTGGTAGATCGATCTCCCGCACCACACCATTTTCACACGAAATACCATACCAAAAGCAAACATTGCTCCCTCCAAACCAACCGAACTGTTGCGTCCACTCGTCACCTCCAGTGGCTTCGTAAAATTCGGTCAGAGCTTTTAGCTGAATGGATTGTTCCGGTGTGCCCACCAATGCCCGCGCACTCATTGCCATCGACGCAACATCATGATTGCACGTCGTCGCGCCATAAAAGATCGATGCATCGAAATTCAAGCACATTTGACAGTCATCCATACTGGACGTTTGTCGTCCTTGATAATTAAAGTAGCCTGGAGGACAGACAATGGCGTTGCATCCGAATTTGCGAACAGCTCCTTTCATCCATCCGGTCTGATCGCAAAATCCGGCCGGCAAATTAGTCATTTCATTATTTGCGATATCTAAAACCAGTTTAGAAAAGCGAAGCAAGGATGGCTTTGATGCCGTCATTTGCTCAAAGCCTTCGAGTCGATTGTTTGCAAGGTTGAGGTACAAAGTTTGACTGGTATTATCGATATTCTCAAGCCATTGATTCGGAACGTGTCCCCGTAGTTGATTGTTGGAAACGTCCAGGGTTTGCAGCTTTGACAATCCCATAGAAGAGGGCAATGTTCCGGTAAGACCCGAGTTGGACACATGCCATTCTTCAAGATTAGGCCACCAAGGAGCGTAAATAATTTTTTGACCAGATACTGGACGACGTGCTTGTTTGAAGCCTCCGGCTACATCCCGAATAATAGTAGCCACGGAATTGCGAAGGCGGGTGCTTTGCAGTGGATTCCGCCATAGATCATTCATGTGTAGCTTCCGTAGTTGGTGTAATTCCGAAAGATGAGCAGTGGTGTCAGGCTTCGAGGACACATGGGTCTGGCTAATGTCAAAAATGTGCAGTGTCTCGGCAAGGTCCGCGACACCCTGTAGATTAACCGTCGCAGTAGCAGATAGATTGAAAAAATGCACAGGAGCAGGCGCATTCTTATGTTCCACAATGGATAACGCGGGTCGCTCTTTGGATGTGGATACAACTGGATCATCGGTATTGATTAAGTTCTTCGAGGAGGTGACGACGACTTGCTTCTCAAAATCTACTGTCAAATATCTATTCATTGACAAGTCCAGATATCCCAATGACTGCAACCCCCAGAGCATTGAAATGGGTAACCTTCCTTTCAGGCCGTTGTTTGATAAATGAAGGGAGGTGACGAGATTTGCATTGTTGCAAACCACACCTGCCCAGCTGCAGGGAACGACATTGCTTCCCAACCACCCTTCACTGGACATCCAATTGGCTGAGCCTCCTGTTATTTGATATAGGCTCGAAAGAATCTGAAGCTCTTGCGTTTGCTGTCGGGCCAATTCATCGAGCTTGTTCACCGCCGGAGTAGTTGCACCAGTAGAACTCGTCATGTTTGTGGTTGGCAAATTGACATTGGCAGCGGAAGCCAATGTACCTTCTAAATCTGCCTGTCCCTTGCTCTGCCTGAGGAACGACATATTAACCAGTTTGGAAGACACAGGTAACAAGAAGGGAAGTCAAAAAAGAGTTGATTATTATTTCTTAAATCGGGCGAGGAGCAAAAAGCGCCGAAGCCATGTACAGTACCTGGAAATTATTGCTTTTTGATTTTTCCCGCCGATTCATGCGAGAGAAGGCGAGACAAATAAAAAGTAGAGTAGACTAGACTACTCCGGAGTAGTAGTACCTACTACTACTTCTACTGTATCTCCTGCGAATGAAGCCCTCCGGAGCTCCCCTGTACCGTGACTGTAGCTCATGACTCACAGTAGAAACACTGTACCGCTGGTACCAACTTCAAGTTAATTAGGCTGTCCCAAAT
>Ga0210036_1004144_pt1 | contig 13615 bp, 11 predicted proteins | sample CryGeymeta201515_FD_185469 | JGI IMG/M metagenome (GOLD analysis project Ga0210036, IMG submission 185469) | Groundwater microbial communities from Crystal Geyser aquifers in Utah, USA - Crystal Geyser metaG 2015-15 (SPAdes) (version 2) | ecosystem: Environmental > Aquatic > Deep subsurface >...
CACCAACCTGCTCATCACCCTGGGCACCATCCTGATCCTGATGTTCGGCGGCCCGCTGGTATTGCAGGGGAAGATGACGGTGGGCGAACTGGTGGCCTTCAACGCCTACCTGCTGATGCTTTCGGGCCCGGTGCAGCAGTTGGCCTGGCTGGTCAATGCCCTTGGGGAATCGGAAGCCGGGGCGCAGCGCGTGCTGGAAATCCTGGACCACGAGCCGGAGATCCAATCCCCGGCGGGGGCCGTAGCGCTCGGGACCCTGAGCGGCCGCGTGGAATTCCGCGGCGTTTCCTTGCGCTACCAGGACGAAAAGAACGATGCGCTCCTGGACGTTGACCTGTCCGTCGAGCCGAACCAGCTCATCGCCCTGATCGGTCAGACCGGCTCCGGCAAGACCTCGCTGGTCAACCTGATCCCGCGCTTCTATGACGTGAGCGAGGGCGCCGTTTTGGTGGACGGCGTGGATGTGCGCCAGGCGGAGCTTGTCTCCCTGCGGCGGCAGATCGGCATCGTGCTGCAGACCTCGCTCCTGTTCTCCGACACCATCCGCGAGAACCTCCGCTATGGCCGGCCCGATGCCACGGACGAGGAGATTTACGCCGCGGCCAAAGCCGCGCAGGCGCACGAGTTCATCACCAAATTCGAGAAGGGCTACGAGACGCTGGTCGGCGAGCGCGGCGTGACCGTCTCCGGCGGGCAGCGACAACGAATCGCCATTGCCCGCGCCCTGCTGATGAATCCGCGCATCCTCATCCTGGATGACTCCACCTCCAGCGTGGACACGCAAACCGAAAAACTCATCCAGGAGGCGCTCGACCGGCTGATGGAGGGGCGCACCACCTTTGTCATCGCCCACCGCCTGGCCACCGTCCGCCGCGCCGACCTGATCCTGGTGATGGAAAACGGTCGCATCGTCCAGCGCGGCCGGCACGCCGAATTGCTGTCCCAGGGCGGGCTGTACAAGGAAATCCACGACTTGCAGTTGAGCCAGCAAAATCGCTTCATCGAAGAGATCGAAGTGGACGAGGAACTCTTCGTCCGCGAGCGGGAACTGGATATGTTCAAAGGCCGCCACACCGCCGACCACTCGCTGACATGATTATCTATCTTGTGGAGGCGGCTCCCACATCGTACCCGCAGGGTATGCCGCCGGAAGTCGGGTGTGGGAGCCCGACCAACAAAACGAATTAACCTGAACACCCAACTGCCAAACTACCCAACTACGTAACTATCCAACAATGACCATAATCACCCCTCCCATCTATGTCACCCAGTCCGAGGAACTCTACGACAAGGGTGTCAACCCACAAAACGCCCGGCGGCTGGTCGCATTCACCCGTCCCTATGCCGGCCGGCTGATCCTGTCCGCCGTGCTGATGCTCGGCGCTTCGGCTGCCTCGGTGGCCGGGCCGTACTTCGTCAAAATCGCCATTGATAGCGGCCTGACCGCTGGCAATTACGATGCGCTGCGCTACACCATCCTGGCCTATCTGGGCGTTGCGGTAATCCAGTGGTTTTGCACCTACTACCGGGTCAACATCATGGCCTGGGTCGGGCAGGCAATCATCTACGATCTGCGCAAAAGGCTCTTCGCCCATCTCCAGGACCTCTCGCTTGGCTTCTACAGCCGCTACTCTGTGGGACGCGTCATCACGCGCGCCATCAACGATGTGGAGACGCTGCGCGACTTCCTGACCTGGGCTGTGCTGGCCATTGCCCGTGACGTTTTCACCCTGGCCCTGATTATCTTCGTCATGCTGGATATGAACGTGCGCCTGGCGCTCCTGACCTTCAGCGTGCTGCCGCTGATGGTGGTGATCACCATCCTCTTTCGCCGCGCCTCGCGCGCCGCTTACCGTAAAGTGCGCGCCGCCGTCTCGTGGGTGAATTCGGTGCTGGCTGAGAATGTCAACGGGGTGCGCGTCGTGCAGGCTTTCTCACGCCAAAAACGGAATTACGAGCAGTTCCGCGATTACGTCAACCGCTACTATCTCGAACGCGCCGTCTACGCCGTGAAGATCGCCTCTGTCTTCAGCCCAAGCGTGGACATGCTCGGGGCAATTGCCACCGGCCTCGTCGTCTGGCTGGGGGGGACGGCAGTCCTCGGCGAGACCATCACTGCGGGTGTGCTGGTGGCTTTTATCCTGTACATTGACCGATTCTTCGACCCCATCCGCGACTTGAGCCGCCGTTACGACACGCTCCAGTCCACGATGATCGGCTGGGAACGCATCATGGGGCTTTTGGATACACCGGTCGAGGTCCGGGACGCTCCGGACGCCGGGGAGTTGCCGGTCATCCAGGGTGAGGTCACCTTCGATAACGTCTCGTTCCATTACTCGGATGACCCCGCGTCGAGCGGAGCGCAGCGCAGTCGGGACGCCGATGGCAAGCGTCCTTCGACTTCGGATGGCACGAAGAGCGCGCCATCCTCCGCTCAAGACGAAGGTCAACTTATTCTCGACAATATCAATCTGCACATCCAGCCTGGCGAGACCGTCGCCCTGGTCGGTGAGACCGGCGCGGGCAAGACGACCCTGGTCAAGTTGCTCTCGCGCTTCCACGACCCAACCCAGGGCCGCATCCTGGTGGACGGTCACGACCTGCGCGCGGTCACCCAGGCCAGCCTGCGCCGCCAGATGGGTGTGGTGCTGCAAGACCCGTTCCTGTTCAACGGCACGGTGACGGAGAACATCCGTTTTGGGCGGCTGGAGGCGACGGATGAAGAGGTGGAGGCGGCCGCCAAAGCAGTCGGCGCGCACGAGTTCATCAGCCACTTGCGAAAGGGCTACGACACGTCGGTGGAGGAGGGGGGCGCGCTGCTCTCGGTCGGCCAGCGCCAGTTGCTCTCCTTTGCGCGTGCCTTGCTAGCTGACCCGCGCATCCTGATCCTGGACGAGGCCACTTCCTCGGTGGATACGCAGACAGAGCAGGTCATCCAAAGAGCATTGGCGCGGCTGCTGAGAGGGCGGACATCGTTTGTGATCGCGCACCGCCTGTCCACCGTCACCAATGCTGACCGGATCGTGGTCATTCACGATGGGCGCATCATCGAACAGGGCACGCACACCGAGCTATTGGAAAAGAAGGGTTATTATTACGAACTCTACAAGACCGGATTTCAAGATTAGGAACCAGAAATCGTATATGCTATAATTTTCTTGTGACCAAAGGCAGTATCATTTTTCGTATTCATGCAGTCCAGCGTATGTTCGAGCGATGCTTCTCTGAGGAGGGCATACGACATGTTCTGGATACTGGAGAAACCATTGAGAACTATCCGGACGATATACCTTACCCAAGCCGCCTGATATTAGGCCGGAGAGGTTTGCGACCGGTGCATACCGTTGTCGCGGACAACAATGAAGATAACGAAATTATTGTTATCACCGTTTATGAGCCGGATTCAAGGCAATGGAAAGTGGATTTCAGGAGAAGAAAGAAATGAAATGCGTTGTTTGCAACCAAGCCGAGACCATTCCAGGTATGACTTCTGTCTTGCTCGAGCGCGGCCAGTTAACTCTGGTCGTTAAGAACGTACCGGCGCGTGTGTGCCTGAATTGCGGAGAAGCGTACGCCGATGAAAAGGTTACTGCTCGACTGCTGCGCGAAGCCGAGCAGATGTACAAGATGGGGGCGAAGGTGGAAATCCGTGAGTATGCCCTGGCAGGGGATTAGCTTCAGTTTCGGAGGGTGCATTCATGCCCGAAATCAGCCGTTTCTTCGGAATCGCGATCCGCATGAATTATAATGAATTGGGTGTTTCATTTCAGTCGCTACCCAAGACCTGACAGGTTTCCACAGGGCTTTGATCAGCAGAATCCACCGTATTCATGGAAGTTTGACTGTCACGCGCCATTCTGAAACCTGTCAGGTCTGAGCCTTTCAACTCATTTGAAACACACCCTAATATTACAGCGCAATGTTGCTAAAGTGATCCCGTTAGCATGTCATTCTCCCGAAGGACATCGGGACGATGTGAGCACCCGGCGCTCTTCCGGGTGCGAAGAATCTCCGTTTTGCGGCGTGGAGACCCTTCGGGCGCACAGAACGCGCCCTCAGGGTGACAATTTGAGTAGGTTTTCTTGAACTTTGCGCTGTAATACTAATGAATTAGAGGAAGCAAGATGGATAAAATCGCTCAGAATTCAGTCGCTCATCTAAATCACTTCTACCCGGCGGTGGCGGCGGTTGTTACCGTGCGCAGCGGCGAGCGGATGAATGCCATGGCATGCGCCTGGCATTCGGCGCTGTCTTTCACGCCGCCGCTTTATGGGGTCTTGATCTCTTCCAAGCGATTTTCTTACCAACTGATCATAGACGCCGGCGCTTTCGGGGTCAATTTTTTGCCCTACGAAAAGGCGGAACTGATCGCCAGGGTGGGGAGGAACTCCGGGCGGGATGTGGATAAATTCACCACTTTCTCGATTGCCATCGAGCCGTTGCCGGATGCCCTTGCGCCGATCCTGAAAGACGCTTATGCGGCTTACGAGTGTCGCCTGGCTGCGCGCCACCCGTGCGGCGATCATGAACTGTTCGTCGGAGAAATCGTAAGGGTGCATCATGCGCCAGAGACGTTCACCGAGGATGGGGTTTTGGATGTCAGCCGAGTTCGACCCGCACTGTACCTGGGCGCGGATTGGTATATTTACCCGACAGGCGAGCCACCGCGCCTGCTGCGAGGTGCGCTCCCGCACTGATCACTATTCACTTGATCACCGGCGCCGCGCTCGGCGCCAAATTCGTTGTCACCGCCACCCCATACGCCTGTTCCTTCTCGAACTTGAACTGCTGCGTGTACAAGCGGTAGTAATGGCCGCGATTGCGCAGCAGCTCGGCGTGCGTGCCTTGCTCGGTGATGCGGCCGTCCTCGATGACCACGATACGGTCAGCGCGGCGGATGGTGCTCAGGCGGTGGGCGATGATGAACGAGGTGCGCCCGGCCATCAGGGCTTCCATGCCGCGTTGGATGAGCGCCTCGGTCAACGTGTCCACGCTGGAGGTGGCCTCGTCCATGATGAAGATTTCGGGGTGCGCCAGCACCGCCCGCGCCAGGCTGATCAACTGTTTTTGCCCGACCGAGAGCAGGTTGCCGCCCTCGCCCACGTTCTGCTCATAACCCTTTTCGAAGGTTAGGATGAAATCGTGCGCCCCGGCGATCTTCGCCGCAGCCTCGACATCCTCATCGGATGCGTCCAGCCGGCCGTAGCGGATGTTTTCGCGGATCGAGCCGGAGAACAGGTGCGGGGTCTGGAGCACGATGCCGAGGCGCGAGTGGATGGATTGCATGGTGTAGTCGGTGTAGTCCTTGCCGTTGATGCGGATAACGCCCGCTTTCGGCTCATAGAAGCGGCACAACAGGTTGACGATGGTCGTCTTCCCGCCGCCGGTCGGCCCGACCAGGGCGATCATCTCTCCCGGCTTGACCTTCAGCGTGAAGTCGGTCAGCACCGGCTTGCGGTCTTCGTAATAGAAGTCCACGTGATCGAACTCGATCTCGCCGCGCATCGTTTCAGCAGGGAAAGCCTCGGGACGGTTCTGCACCTCGGGCACGGTATCCAGCAGTTTGAAGATGCGCTCAGCCGAGGCGATGGAGTGCTGCATCTCGGCGTAGACGCGCGCCAGGTCCTGCACCGGCCAGATCATGAAGGTCAGGTACGAGACGAAGGCGTGGATCGAGCCGACAGTGAACTGTCCAATCTGGCTCTGCATCCCACCATACCAGACGATTGCGCCCAGCGCGAAGGCCGAGACGATCTGCACGGTGGGCAGGAAGAGCGCAGAGAGCCAGGCGGCGCGGTAACTGGCGCGGTACATGTTGTCGGTCAGTTGCGAGAACTCTTTCAGATTCTCGGCCTCGCGGCCCAGCGCCTTGACCACGCGCACGCCCTGGATATTCTGGTTGTACTCGCCGGTAATCTTCGAGTTGGCGCGGCGCGAGTTGCGGAACTCGACCAGGATCTTCTTGCGGAAGTTGACCGCGATGACGATCAGGATGGGGATGATCGAAAAGACGATCAGTCCCAGCTTCCAGTTGATGACCAGCATGAAGATGGTGGACATGATGACGCTGACGATGGCCCAGGTCACGTCCAGCAGGCCCCAGGTCATCAGGCTGGAGACGCGTCCCGTGTCCGAGGTGACGCGTGCCATCAACCGTCCGACCGCGTTCTGGCTGTAGTACGAGAGCGAAAGGTCCTGCAAATGGTTGAAGAGCGCCTTGCGCAGATCGTACTGGATGCGCTCGCCCAGCACGGCGGCCAAGTAGATGAATGTAAACACGAACGCTGCCTGCAACAGTTGCATCCCGCCGTAGATTGACGCATACTTGACCAGCACCGGGATGTTCTTCGCCACGATGCCCTCGTCAATCATCAGCTTGTTGACGTAGGTGAACAGGGCGTCTTGCGCCGCGGTCAGGATGATGGCGGCCAGGAAGCCGACCATCCATTTCCAATGGGGTCGCAGCAGTCCACCGATGCGCCTGAACGTCGGCGCGGTCAGCGGACTGGTATGTTCTTCTTCTTCGAGTTCGATGAGTTCGTCTGGCATAGTGGTTCTCCAAATTTAATGTTGAGCAGGAGCAAAGATGAGAGATGAAAGATGAAAGATGAATAGCGGTCTTCAGACTTCATCTTTCATCTTTTCGCTTTCATCTTTTTCACTTGCCCATTCGCTTTTTGATCTTCGTCACGATGGTCACGAAGATCGCGATGAGTTCGTTGGTTTCCTTGATGAGCGGTTCCAATGTTTTTGCGGGAACGATTCCCGCTTTGACAAGCAAATCCAGCCAGTAATCGGTTTCGTCCAACTCTTGCAAGAGTCCCTCGAATTTGCTGACGACATCCGCGTCGGATTTTGCCCGATGGCCTTCACGATAATGCGCGCCGACAGACGTGCCAGACCTCAAAACCTGCTTTCCGATCACCTGGGCTTCGGTTGTCTTTGGCAGGCGCACGTACATCCGAATGATCTGCAACGCGAACTCGCTCGTCCGCACTTTCAAGTCTTGTGGATTTTCACTTTTCATTGCATTCTCCTTCATCCTTCATCTTTCATCTTTTATCTTTCATCCTTCATAATTCATCCTTCATCCTTTCCTCGTTTCATCCTACTTTGGCCAATTCATCTTCCAACTCGGTATCAATCCGAGTTTGTATCTCATATATCTGCCGGTACATTCCATCCTGGGCAACCAATTCCTCGTGGCGGCCCATTTGGACCACCGCGCCTTTGTCCATCACCAGGATCAGGTCAGCGTTCATCACCGACTGGATGCGGTGGGCGATGATGAACGTGGTGCGATTCTCCATCAGCCGGTTCAAGGCGGCGCGGATCTCGGCCTCGGTTTCGGTGTCCACCGAGGAAGTCGAGTCGTCCAGGATCAGGATGCGCGGGTTCTTCAGCAGCGTGCGGGCAATCGCCATTCGTTGTCGCTGCCCGCCGGAGAGCGTCACGCCCTTCTCGCCGACCAACGTCTTGTAGCCATCCGGGAAGGTCAGGATGACCTCGTGGATGGCCGCCGCCTGCGCCGCCGCCTCGATCTCTTCCTGCGGCACGTCTCGCCCGACGCCGTAGGTGATGTTCTCGCCAATCGAGCGGCTGAACAGGAACGGCTCCTGCTCGACAATGCCGATTTGCGAACGCAGGTACTGGCGCGGGTAATCCTTCAACTCCGCGCCGTCCAGCAAAATGTGGCCGTCGGTGTACTCGTGGAACCTCGGCAGCAGGTTGACCAGCGAGGTCTTGCCCGAACCGGTCGAGCCGAGCAGCGCCACCGATTGTCCGGGCAGGACGCGGAACGAGACATCCTTGATGACGTTCGCGCTGCTGTCTTCGTACTGGAACGAGACATTCTCGAAGACAATCTCGCCACGTGCCGGACCCTGGGCCTGTACCCGGCCCTCGGTCAGCGGCTCCCGCTCCTGCTTGACGATCTCCATCAGGCGGCCATAGGAGACCAGCCCGGTCGAAGTCTGGACGATGATCCGCCCCAGGTTGCGCATCGGCCAGATGAGCCAGACCACCAGCCCAACGTAAGCCGGGTACGTGCCGACCGTGATCTCACCGTGGATGGCGAGGATGGCTGCATAGATGAACCCGCCGAGCATCTGGAAGCCGCAGGCGATGTCTGAGAGCGGCCAGAAGAGCGAGTGCATTCTGAGAAATGCCTTGCCGCGCAAGAATTTCTCCCAGTTATCTTTCTCGAACTTGGCTTTCTCGTATTCCTGGCGGGCAAAGGCCTTGACCACGCGTACGCCGGTCAAGTTCTCCTGCAGGGTGGTCGAGAGCAGCGCTTCCTGCTCCTGGTATTTCTCGTAGGCTTTGGTCACTTTCTTGAAGAACCACAGCGAGACGATCAGGATGATCGGGATCACGACAATGGACGCCAGCGCCAGCTTCCAATTCAACTGCCAGATGGCGGCGAAGTTGATGACGAACAGAAAGACGATGCGCCCGATGCCGATGGCCTGCTCGTTGAAGAAACTGCGCACCGAATCCACGTCCGAAGTGACGCGCTCGATAAGGTCGCCGGTCGGCGTTTTGCTGTGATAGGCGAAACTCAGCCGCTGGATGTGGTCGAAGAGGAAGTTGCGCAGGCGGCGGGTGATGCCCTCGGCGGAGTATGCGGCCAGGCGTCCCGAAAAGTACGTGAATCCGCCTTCGACGATAGCCAATCCCACAAATCCGAGCGCGATGACGATCAGTGTGCGCTCCAGCGTCCCGGCGAAGGGAACCGCGTCGCCGAGGATGGTATCGGCGAAGTTGCGCAGTAGGAGGTAAGTGAACATCTTCGCCAGCGCCGAGACCGCCAGTGAGAGGTTGGCCGCCGCGTAAGCCAGCCGGTAGTCCGACATCATCCGCCACAGGCCGGTCATTTTTTTGGCGGTCAGCGCCTGGCGGAAGTCGAAATAGGTTGAGGTGGGTGCGATGGATGACATAATTCGATGTTCCTGTAGGGGCAGGTCTTGCGCCTGCCCTGGGCGACCATGAAGGTCGCCCCTACAAAACCGGATAACAAAAAGCCACGGCGCTTGAGACGCCGTGGCTGTGAGAGACACACGCGATTTGACCTTTAGCGGTCAACAGGCGCACTCCGAGGAGGGTTAAAAGCGAAACCACCCTTAGCGACAGTGAAGATGCTGTAAACCATGAGCGCGCCTCCTTTTGTTTGAATTTGATTAACGGGGCTGAGTCTATCATTGACCCCCGATTCGTGTCAAGCGCGTTTTCCGTGTCATTTATAGCTTTCTCAAAGTGCGGATTATTAACGCGAATGCCGCGAATACCCTCCGGGTACGCTGTAGGCAAATTACGCGAATTTTAATAGGTTTATTCGCGTCATTCGCTTCGCGAAGCACCCTGTGGGTATTCGCGCAATTCGCGTTTGGTTCTTTGTCTTCTCACTCCGCGTTAATCCGCGTCCCATGTGGTGGGGCAGGGGAGGGGGCTAGACGCTGACCGTCTGCGCCAGATCATGGATCCATTTGCGCGAGAAGAAGCGCGGCAGGCTGAGGATGTATTTCGTCGCCTCCTCCGACATCACCAGCAGGTAAACCCAATAGACGGGGAGGTGGAAGACGAACCCGCCCAGGAACGCAAGCGGCACACCCAGCATCCAGATGATGAATCCGTCCAGGAACAGGGCGAAGCGCGTGTCGCCTCCGCCGCGGAAGGCGCCCACGATCAGGGTCATGTTTTGGGCGCGCACCCACAAGAACGAGGCAAGGATCAGCATCACGCGGTGGGCATATTGGATGACATCCGGCGAAACCTTGTAGAGAGCCAGCACCGGGTTCCGCGCCAGAAGGATCAAACCGCCGACGAGGAGCGCCAGAACGGTGGACAGACCGGTCGAACGCGCTCCATAGCGGAACGCCTCTTCGTCCTCGCCCGCGCCGATGCGGTTGCCGACCAGCACCGTCGTGGCATTGGTGATGCCAATGAACAGGGTCAGGGCGAGGTTATCCACCGTGCTGACAATGTTCATGGCTGCAATCGCCTCAGTGCTGATGCGGGCATAGACCACGTTGTACGCGGTAATGCCGGCTGCCCAGAGCAATTCGTTCAACGCCACCGGCAGCACCGGCTTGAGCACTTTGACCATGAAATGCGGGTCGAATTGCAGCAGTTCACGCAGCGCAGCCGCCACCGGCGAGCGTTTGTAGTAGGTCAGGGCAAGCAGGGTAATGCACTCGACGATGCGCGAGATCAGCAAGGCCAGCGCCGCGCCGAGAACACCCATCTCCGGCAGCCCCAGTTTGCCGAAGATCAGGCCAAAGGAAAGCAGAACATTCAAGCTCAATGCAGAAACGCTGACCGCCATCGGCATTTTGACATCCCCGGTGCTGCGCAGAACGAGGGCGTAACTGAATGTGATGGCGAAGCCGCCACCGCCACCTCACCCTTTTGTCCGATCATCACCACGCCGACCATATTCAACAACGAAAAAACGAACTGCTGAAAGGTGATCGGCAGGCCGATCTTCAGCAGTTGCCGGAAGTATTCGCGGTCGCGATAGAGGTCAATGACGCGCAGGATGGTTGGCATAACCCCGCCATTATACCTGCTTGCAGCATGTGACAGTCACTTTGAGTTGAATATTTCATCATAAGCGATGTCTGCTTCCCCGCCAAAATGGGCATAACGATTCGTGGTGGAAATGCTTTCGTGGCGCGCAAGCTCCTGCGAGAGTTTCAAGTTTCCCTTGGCGAGATAGGTCATGGTCACAAAATAATGCCGAAAGTCGTGGATGCGAACCAGGCGACGATCCACGCCCGCCTCAGTCATGCGGGATTTGATTGCCTTCCACATTCCGCCCGCGCTGATCGGCTTGATCTTCCTGCTGGCCCGGATGTCGTGACGGGCAAACAATGGCTGAGAAGTCAGCGGAACGCGGGAGTTAGGGTCAATTCCGGCTCTTTCGTATAGATAATCTTTTAGTGCTTCAATGGAACGGTTCGAGAAGCGGACGATGGCCTGTTTGTCGCCCTTGCCGATAATGACGGCGCGTTGCTCGAGCCAGTCGAGGTCGCCGCGTTTGAGGGAGCAGGCCTCAGAGATACGCAGACCTGTATCTACAAGCGTCAACACAAAGGCGCGGTCACGCAGGGCAAGCAGGTTGCCGCGCAGGGACTCACAATGGGCGATGACTTGCTCGATGACTTCGCGGTTGAAGTTGACGATCCGTTTGCCTTGCCTGCGTGTGTAGTGTTCGGTGGCTTCTTTTAACTCCATCCAATTGCCTGCCTTGCAGAAAGCGTAGAGCTTCAGAACTGCGGTGCGATAAACCCTCTGCGTGGAGGGGGACTTGTCCTTGAGCAAAGTCAGAAATTTGACGTAAGTCTCCGTATTTAAGTCTGCGTCTTCTCCCACGATCTTCACGAATTGCGTCAACGCATTCCGATACGCGAAAATCGTCTTCGGAGAGCGGTCAAAGGTTTCCAGGAAGTGATTTATCTCTGTTTTCATATCATTCCATCTACTGGAAATTATATCGAATGATAAGAAACCTGTCAAGGGGATGGTTGTTATTGCCCGATTCCCGCTTCCCCTCTTGCCGGTTACCAGTTATCAGTTGTCAGTAATCAGTGGTTGATGCACCACGCGGCGAACCGAAAGAATGAGTTTACTGATCACTGATGACTGATCACTGATCACTGCTCTCCCCCTCCCCCACCCTGCCGGAGCGTGTCCACTTTCATATGATTTTGTAGCGCAATATTCATATCGCCATTTGGTTGCGGAATGAATTCCGCGTTACGGATAACGGTGTATAATTTTCACATGACAAAACGGCAGCGAATTTTAGCAAAAATACTCGCTGGTTCGAAAAACATAGCGTTCAACGATTTCACTTTGCTGGCGGAGAGTTTTGGTTTCCGTTTATCCCGAGTCAGCGGCAGCCATCAGAAGTGAACATGAAAGACTATCACGTCAATATTTTCTTCAGCGAAGAAGATGACGGCTACATCGCCGACATTCCTGACTTGCAGCATTGCTCTGCATTCGGAAAGACGCCCGAAGAAGCGCTAATTCAGGGTTTATTGGCCAAGCGCGCCTGGCTGGAAGCGGCACGCGCCGAGGGAAAGGATATCCCTGCGCCGCGCTATCGCCCGGCCATCTACCAATTGGCCGCCGCAACCGCCTGACCGCAAACTGGGGAGAAAGCGTATGCCGTCTGATTTGCCGAAGAACGCCATCAAATTCCTTGTCGCCCTGCTCAAACACCAGGCGGAACAGTGGCTGGGTGAAGAAGCCATCGGTATTGCTGGAGAAACGCTGGTCGAAATCGGCGGCGACGAACTCCAGCAAAGACTTGACACCTGGCTTACCAAAGAAGAGACCCATGTCCAACTCCTGCAGGCCGCGCAACGCGCCGGGCAATATTTCAACCAACATTGCCCTGACGATGAACTGAAGCAAGCCTTTTCCCTGCATTTTGGTAATTTACCTTCCGTGCAGGAAGCGCTTTCGGAGTTTCCTCGAGTAATGGATACCGAGATGGTGAGGCGCGCCCTGCTGAAAGCCTTGCAACGCGACATCCCATCGCTAACACCTTTCCAGTGCGAAAAGGGAGCGCGCCTTTACACTGAGGCCTTGTTGCGATCGGTCGGCCTTCTCAAAGATTTTACCCTCCCCGTTCTCCTGCAAACTCTCTTTGACCTTCGCCACGAATTGAGCGAGGGGCAGACTGAAATCCGCCAGAAGCTGGATCACATTCTGGAAGCCCTCCAGCAAAAAATCCTGCCCCCACCTGCCTCCCCCATACTGCCCGGTAACCTGCCCCACGGCTCATACCTGCCCTTTCCGCGCAATGCCTTCTTCACCGGCCGCGTGGAAGATTTGGAAAAACTGGAAAGCGCTCTGCTCCCCCCTCCCCTTCCAGGAGCCCCGCAGGCGAAGGAGCCGGGGAAAGCCCTGGCGGCCAGGCCAGGGAGCGAAGGCGAAGTGGTGAGGTCCGTGGTCATCAACCAGGCCATCACCGGCATGGGCGGGATCGGCAAAACGCAACTGGCGGTGGAGTTCGCCTACCAGTACGGTTATCTCTTTCGCGGTGTGCATTGGCTCGACCTGCGCGCCCCGGACGCGCTCAAGGCGCAGATTGCCCTGTGCGGCGAAAAGATGGGGCTGCCCCACTGGCCGGAGAAACAACCTGACCAGGTAGCCGCCACACTTCGCGCCTGGCAGAGCGACGACCCGCGCCTGCTCATATTGGATAACTTCGAAGATATCGAATTTGCCAACGCAGTGCTGGCGCGCCTGAGTCACTCCGCTTTGCACCTTTTGATCACCTCCCGCCGCTCGGATTGGTCCTCCGCGCTTGGGTTGAGACGCCTCCCGCTGGATGAATTCACCCCACAGGAAAGCCGCGACTTCCTCCGCAAATACCTCCCGGAGGCGCGCGAGGCAGACGAAGACCTGGACGTTCTGGCAAAGTACCTGGGTCACCTCCCGCTGGCGTTGGAACTGGCCGGGCGCTACCTGGAATCCCAATCCCGCCTGAAAATCAGGAACTACCTTACCCAACTCGAAGAGGCGCTCGAACACCCCTCCATGCAGAATTGGAAGCCGGAGCGCAAGAGCCTGACCGGGCACGACCTGAGCCTGCTGCAGA
>Ga0210036_1004145_pt1 | contig 13599 bp, 8 predicted proteins | sample CryGeymeta201515_FD_185469 | JGI IMG/M metagenome (GOLD analysis project Ga0210036, IMG submission 185469) | Groundwater microbial communities from Crystal Geyser aquifers in Utah, USA - Crystal Geyser metaG 2015-15 (SPAdes) (version 2) | ecosystem: Environmental > Aquatic > Deep subsurface >...
CTACTACTACTACTACTACTACTACTACTACTACTACTACTACTACTACTACTACTACTACTACTACTACTACTACTACTACTACTACTACTACTAGCTAGCTAGCTAGCTAGCTAGCTACTAGTAATACGGTAGATACACTACTCTAGACTAGTCTACTGTATTATTTTTTACTGTATTATTATTTTTACGCAGAACTTAAAAAAGACTTTTCTTACGAGGTCTAATACGACTCAATGTCCATCACTCCTACAGTATTATTATTTGGGATTTTGGATTTTTGTTCATCAGCTATCCTGGTATGATTTCCACTTTCCGCAATCCTCATCACTTATAAACAAAGAACGATTAAACAAAAAGAAGGTTATCTCATCCCAGATGAATACTAGATTAACTCTGACAGCAGCTGTCGTATGTCCCGTGTCGGTAGATGAAGCCAGGTGTCCAGATGCACAGGTGGCAGAGGCAGAAGTAGTTGTCGATCCACCCAGCAGCATAACCTCGGCCACTGCTTCTTCTCAGGGGCAACATCACCAAGAACCAATACCAACCGTACCGGCGCATCCCGTCACTTCATGGTCGCTGCCATCGGAAGAAAACAATACGAGCACAAATGCAGTCCCGTGGCTTCCTGCAGCTCAAGCAAGCTTAATATCAAGAGAAGATACTGTCATGGGTGTTCCCCGTGCTTGTCACGTACATCCTGTCCAAATTTCACCATCAAGGTCGCAACCACCTTCCAGTCCACTAGTGGCACGAACTGTTACTTGGAAAATCGCTGTATTACTGCTTTGTGTGACGGCTGGACTGATTCCTCTACTCGTTTACAATACCTATTCTTCTTTTGAATCACCAAACCATGCAAACAGCGACAGTACGAATGTTCCTACCGAGAATGCGACACCTACCAGTACTACGACGACAGCACCTACATCTGTCCTTCCGTAGCGAAATTCAGAGACAACGGGTCGTCCAGAGTCCAGACAAGTAGATGCCCACCTACTTGCTATTAGTGGAAGCTTCGCAAAAACGAACAATCTGATTACCGCAGATCAAGACGAAAGATCAAGTAAATATCGCGGACAAAGCAGCTGGGCTGAAGCAATGTTTTTTCAATAACAAAATTCAATTCAATTCGATTTAATGACTTTCAAAAGTATGCATCGTGTATACTGTACGAATAAAAGCATATTTGTTGTCTAAGCTTGAATGTCAGCGCCATTGTCTGCCATGACATATCCATCGTGAATCGGATCTGCTCCTAGCGTTCCGACCAATGACTGAACATACTCATCACTGGCAACATATTTCAACTCGGCTTTGGCTTGTTCTAACTTCTCCTCGATATTTAATCGCTTGGCTTCGTTGTCGTAACCCGGGCGACGCATAAAAGACTCCAAGTAGTCGACATTCTTCTTCCAGAAACCAATTTCGCGCGTCTGCTTCTTGACCAATCGAGCCTTGTACCACTTGCTGTTGATCAAAGCCTCGCGTGTGAACATTGCACGAATTTGAGGGTCGTTGATTTTCTTGCCATTGTAGTGTCCGTACGCCATGAAATGCAACACAGCCCGAAGTGGTGGACAGGCATCTTCAATAATGCCGTCTTCGAAATACATGAGGGCCGATTTTTGCATGGCCTGGCAAATATTTTCAATACCATCGACGTAGACTTCCATGTTCTGCTTTTCGGGTTGAAGCATGGGTTCAGTAATTACGCCAGCGGGATTGTCAAATACTCGGCAGAAGAAATAATGTACAAAGCGCTTGGTGATGCGGTAGCCCAACCGAGAAGCAGGGATTTGACGGCCTTCGTATTCAAAATCTTCAATAGCTTCAAGGAAGCCTTCCTTGATCAAGTACTGGGGATCGCGCTCCACGGGAGTCATGCGACACCAGAGCTCAGGCACGAGCAACGAAATATCGTGATCCACCTTGAAGTCGGGTCCAATGTATCCAGCTGCTGACGAATAGCCTCCGTACTGTGTCAAAATCATGGACACCAACATGTTGTTTAAATCAGCTGTAGCACCAATGGCATTGAAGGGACCCTTGCTCAAGGCGCCCTCGCTACCTGCTCCAGTGGTCGAAGGACTCTTGCCAGTGACACAGCAGACATAATCCATGAAGAGCTCAGGCAGTTCTTGGTAGTGCAAGGGACTGTAAACACAAAGAGGTCTAATCTTGGCACCGTTGAGCTCATCAGGGGGGTTATTACGACGTCCACTCAGAACACCAGCAACGGGGAAGACGCAAGGTTGATCAACCGACAAACGCCGGTACAAGCGAGAACCGAGTTCGGCCATATATTTGTCCTTAGGAATAGTCTTATCGGGCCGGACCTGCAAGTAGCGGGGGTTCTTGGTCGGCTTGCCGTCGACCATTCGTGGCTTGGCGCTGCAAACAGCAACGCCCTCATCCTCGGCAGCGTCCATCATGTGCTTCTGCATAGGCTCGGTGAAAAGATCGTAGAAGTAAAGCTCCTCCGTTAAGTTTTTCATCTCCTCGCCACATTTGATGGGTTGGAAGTTGGAGCAGAACAAGGCAGGTTTGGCAAAATCAGTCTCTGTCTGCTTGTCGAATCCAGGAATGATGGCGTCGTCGGGTCTTTGGAAGAGACGCCATTCGCAATTCTCGGAAATCTTGAGTGAAGGGAATCGCGTGTAGTCTGAAGGAAGCCCAGCAATCTGCTCGCGAGGGACTACGACAGAGGCAGTGATGTCGTCTTCCATTTGCACCTTGGCAGCGGGCTCGAAGTCTTGACGAAGCTTATAGTTTCTCCACGTACCATCCTTGCGGGTCCCAACGCGCAAGTAAGAACCAACAAGCTGGCGGTTCTTGAATTTGAGTTCGTGGCCTGGAGCTCCATTAGTAATATCAACGGTGAAGTAAGACTTCCAGTTGTCCCCCATTCCAGGTCGGTAGTTGCTCTTGATGCAAAAGACAATTGCCAAGATGTGACTAGGAATGGCTTCTAAAAACCCATTGTGCTCCTTGGTGTATGTGGAATCAGTAGTCAAAAGCTTAATAACGCTTCCAAGGGTTCGGTCCATGCTCAAAATGGGACGAGAAGGATCCGAATGCCCCTCGCGAAACTCGGGCAAGAGACAATTGCTGTAATCACGACGGAAAATTGCGTCGACGGCTTCCATATCCTCCTCATAGTCACCAATGAAAATCGGGCCATGGATAACTGCGTCAGTCAATGACTTGGATATTTCCGACTTGCCCCCACCGCTTACGGTCGAAGGCTTGTGGCAAAACACCGGCTCGGCCAGGGTTCCAATGAGACGCCATTTGGCAGCAGCAGGATGACGTTCTACCGTAACCTTATATCCACATGGATGAACGTAGGTATGATTGGGCTTGAGACGGAGCGACTCAACCTTACCAGTCTTGCGATTGGTAAACGTGGCCTTCTGCGTCTGAACGTTCAGTTCCATATCCTCGGGTAAGATATGGACCTCCGGATAAAGCTTGTCTGTGGCATAGCCCTCGGGGTGCATCTTGACCTGATCACCTAAGAGCGACAATGCCTCCTCAAAACTGTAGGTATTGGCAGGCATATCCTTCTGCTTTGGCACCAGAGTTTGCATGTATCTTGGATTGGCCTTAAAATGTTCGCCGAGGTTGCTCGATTTGAACGCTAAAGCTCCTCCCGCATGCTCCTCCTCAGCAAGTCCACAAACGTTTGCAGCGAGGCCAATTTGGGTCTTGATCTCCTTCTTACAGTAACCGAAATAGTTATCCGCTAGAACGGTGACCATAATACCTCGTTCATCTCTGCAGGTAATCTTAAAAGGTTTGCCACCGTTATATAGTTCGTCTGGCTCGGTCCAGCACATGCCCGCTGCCTTTTGCTTCTCAGTAGCGTCCTTAATGTCGGGAAGACCCAGGTCCTTCTTGATGCACTTGCGCAAATGTGGAGCTAAAATGACACATCCCGTGGTACCCGTCCAGTGGTTGGTATCGAGCCCGGCATCGTTTTCGGGTAGACTGGGATCGCCACTGTTGCCAAAGATGGACTCGACAAAGTCTAAATTAGCAACACATCCTCCTGGAACAAGGAAGCGAACCTCCAAACGTTTTTCGGCGTTGACACCTGGCACTTCCGGGCAGACCAAGGGGCGTAAATGAAGTGACACCATAGTCTCGACGGGATTATCCCAATTCGAAGAATAGGGAAGCATGTTTAGTTCTTTTGGTGGCTGAAGGGCCGCCTTCAATAGCCTCTGGTAAGCAATTAAGGGGACTGTAATCTTATCTGCAGGAATTGGGAGTCCGTAGTCGGCGACTGTGCGGAATAAAAAATGAAAGTGACAGTGAATAATTGTTAATTGGGATCAATATCTAACGAAAGAAACAAGAAAACTTTATGAATAATCTTGCTTAGCAAGATCGCAGGCTTACCATGAAAGACGCCCTTGGTGGTTCGCTTGTCATTGAGGGGGTTATGAAGGACTCCGTTCTTGGTAAGGCGGTAAGAATCAATTTCGCAATTGTGGTACTCGTTGGCACCTCGAGGAAAGGAGAGTTCACGCGCCAAGCCATAACGATCAGCAGCCAGCGTCTGCGTAGGCAATTGTGGAATATCCTTGTCACCAGTGACACTCAAGACATCGTCCAAAAAGGCTTGAATGCGTTGATCAATGGGAGGTCGGTAACTGTCGAGCAAACGACTTTGTTCCTTATAGACACGAAAGAGATCCGAAGCGACGTCCAGAATTTCATCCTTCTCTTCTTTCTTTTTGGATTCTTCAAATCCTTGAGCGGCCAGCTTGACCGAAATGACGCGCTGCAAAATGGCAGAATCCACGGCTTCGGCGGGATTACCGTCTTTGTTGAGGCCGACGTATCGACCTGGGTCGGGTTTTTTGGAGGGAGCCACGACCATTGTTTGTTTAATTAAATTAAATTAAATTTCCTTGGTGTTCTTTGCTGTTGACCGATTTATTAATCTGTTCATTCAATTTTTATGTTATAAATAAATAATAATAAATAATCAAGAACTGTTTTGCGTAAGGCATGCATGCAGTGATGCAGAGGGTTCTCATCGAACAAATAATACTGGATTTCAATCCGTAGCTTCCTCGATTGGAATTTCATCCTTTTTTTGATTGGATTTGCATGGGGGTATGGATTCTACACTTACTTAAGAGTGAGGTTACAAAGTACGAGGTTCGCTTTGCAACTTTGTTGTATCTTCCTGAAGATCGAAGTGAATCTTGTATTTTTGGTGTTCTCATCGTGGCGGAACGGGTCATGCAAAGTTCGCTGATTTGTCGTACCTGGTAGTTAAGATCTGAAGTCTCCACTAGTAGTCTAGTACCGTACGGCGGTCGTACTGTCCTGGTAGTCTACTACAGTAGCTACTGAAAAGAGTACTAGTATCTAAGCGTTACTAGTGCAGAATGGGACGCTGGTATTTGAAACTCCTAGCAGTAGCTACATGACTGCAAGCTTACTGCTGTTGCTGCTCCGCTCTTCTGCGGCTGGCTGCAACAACCTCAATCTTTTTGAGCGAAAATCTAGTCCCGCTCCTCTGCTGATTGGATTCAGCTGCTTATTGGGCATTTTTTCGATGGAATTCATGTAAGAGCCATCTACTGTGACCGGATGGCTGTGTCACGTCTCTGAAGGTTTACAAACTTCTTTGGTTGGCATATTCAAAAAGAACGAGCCAGTAGTCCTCACTGAGACGGAATATGAATTTACAGATGCTAAGCAAGGACGCTTTCAAGAGAAGTTTATCTGGTCATGCTAGCGGCAAGGTCCTCCTCTTACGTCGGCTAAGCGATTGCCTTGAATGAAGTGACTGACAAGTCTTCGTTGCAACACAGTACATTTGACAGAACAAGGGTGGCCCTTTGTGGTTTCACCCAATTACTCTCTTAGCCTAGCTAGTTTAGTAATGTAGTAAATCATGAGATCTAAGCAAGTCGCGCATCCTTCAAACTACTCCGTAGCGTACTAATAAGAGTAGTACGCTGTACTATTACTCTCTAGCTAGTAGAGAGCAAGCTACTACTAGCTAGTAGTAGCTAGCTACTACTACTAGAGTAGTAGTAGCTAGTAGTAGTAGACATAGCTACCACTACTAATAGCTAGAGCTAGTAGTAGTAGACTACTACTACTACTACTAGCTACTACTCTCTCTAGCTAGCTAGTAGAGGAGCTAGTACTCGGAGTAGTAGTAGTAGTAGTAGAGTACTAGTAGTAGCAGCTACTACTAGTAATAGCAGTACTAGCTAGTACTACTACTACTAGTAGTAGTCTGCTAGTAGTAGTAACCCTTAAAAGTAGTAGTAGCTCTCGCAGTTACTCGCGTAAACATTAAACTTATCCTTAAGAAACCTCTGAGTACGTCATGTACAGACTCGCTCGTACAGTAGTAGGCTAGGAAAAATCCTCTACAAGGAAATTTGACAGTTAGTGGAATACGGATGAAGATGGTTTGTGATTTTTGCTCCCTTTTTATTGATCAATATTTTTTGGTGGAGAGGTGCTGCTGATCATCATTACCGCGATTGCAGCAGAGTCAATTGACAAAAACACCTTACCTGATACAAATACTCGTAATTATTTGCTTGTGCCTCTTTTTTTCACTTCCTTACTACTCTGCCTGAATCTACATACAACGGATTGCGCTGGCGACCAAAAATAATAATACTCTTTGGAAATCTCTTATCTGACGACAACTCTGCAGACTCGGAACAGCTCGTGACACTGCGAACAACACAGTCCCCAAGTGTGACAATCGTCCATCTTGTCCGCAAAACATTATCCAATCACGCCTCAATGGCTCAACAACATCTTCCAAGAAGTCTCATTACCTTGGTTGCTATTATTTTCATTGCCGCTCAGATTCTCGTTTTCAACAATTTACCATTTGCCGAGGCTGCTGCTTCTTCTTCGCGCACGAGCTATCTCCAACAACATCTAGGATTTCTCTCTTATAGCAACAAAAAAATGTCATTCAAAAAATCTAATGATTCGTCTTCTGTCCTGAACGAGCTGAAGGAGACTATAAAAAATCAACAAAAAGAAATAGATGCCTTGAAACAGCAGCTAAAGTCTCCATTGGACACATCTGCAGCAGCATCTAAGGCAGCAGCAGTAGCAGCAACAGCATCACACGGAGGTCACGGAGGTGATGAATTATCCATCGAAGAATTGGAAGCCTACTTGCATCAACCATTTTATCGTGTGGCATTTGCTCGTGTCGGATGGCTTGCCGTCTTTATGATGTCCCTGTCATTTACAGCACTCATTATGAACGGATTCGAACATACACTGGAAAGGCAAATAGAGTTATCCTACTTTGTCCCCCTGCTTGCAGGACATGGTGGCAATACCGGTGGACAAGCAGTAGGATCGGTACTGTCAGCTCTCTCGTCCAATAGTGTCAAAGTCAAGGATGCTCCCAAAGTAATTTTGAAGGAAGCCTTGTCAGGAATCATGATTGGACTGATTCTGAGTGTCATTGTGGCACCCACTGTGCACTTTGGAATGGGCATTTCTCTGCACGTGTCCACGGTTATTTTTTTTACAGTACAGTTGGTATCTACAATTGCAGCAACTCTAGGCGCCTCGATTCCCTTTGCCTGTGCAGCCATGGGTCTGGAACCCAGCGTCATTGCAGGCCCAGCTATGACCAGTTTTGTGGATGTTGCGGGTCTAATGGGGTATTTCTTGATTGCTCAGCAAGTGTTTAAAATATACGGGGTTGAATTATAGAGAAAAAATCATTCTCGCTAGCTAGCTAGCCACATTGGGCAGTGCCAAAAAATGCTACAAGTGTACCTTGCATATTATGTTATATAATCCTATCATACAGGGTTGTTTACGCAGAACTTAGTAAAATGTTTAGTGCAAATAAATGAGAGAGAGAGTCTCTAGAAGTTTTCAACGGTACCCGGACGACCCTGTACTGCAACCACTTGCTAGTAGTAGTAGAGCTGCTACTACTACTAGCTACTACTAGTAGTAGAGTGGAGTAGTAGTAGTAGTACCAGTCCTCATCTACTACGAAAATTGGGCTGTGCGCCTTTTACAACAACTCGGAACGGAGATCAGACAGCACACTATGTGCGTCCATAAAAGTTTTTCAGCAATTCGCACTTCCAATGACAAGATGAGGAAGGGTGGACAGACCAAATTAATTTTACTCTTCACCGCCTTACTCAAAAATACGAGAAGGAAGCGCCGCAGCTTTCATCATCCGCATCAAAGCAAATACCAACACCAACCCTGTTGCTGTTTGTTAGCTCAACCTCACTAACACTTTTGCCTCTATCGCAAGGTAAGACTGTTGCCGTTATGGATATTAGACCATGGCTCTTTCATCCCTTTGTATCGCTGAGGGTGTGAACCAACTGTTTGTTCTATTGGGTGCATGCATCGTTCAAGTCTAGTAGCGGTTTCTTCTTCCGTGCTTTTTCTTTCTGGATCGTTCTGTCCTCTTACACACAGTGTTTTGCTTTTCGTTGTTCATCACTATCACCAACCATATGAATCAAACAATCTACTGCGATACCGAATAAGTATAGACAGTTAACTAACTTCGACGCACATATTTATAATACAAAATGGGAAAGCGCACCAAGAAGGTTGGAATTACCGGAAAGTACGGAACTCGTTACGGTTCCACTCTGCGTAAACTGCTGCGCAAGATTGAAGTGTCGCAGCACTCGACGTACCGATGTGTCTTTTGCGGTAAAGATACCGTCAAGCGCAAGTGTGCTGGGATCTGGGATTGCCGATCGTGCCACAAGACCATGGCCGGTGGTTGTTACACACTCAGTACTGCTTCTGCCGTGACTGTACGATCTACCATTGGACGTCTTCGTCGTCTTCAGGTCGAATCTGCATAAACGTATTATAGTAGTAACACATAATGATGCTTTTTTGCGTGATGCGCACGATGCCAAGAAAGTTATTTCCCAACCAGCAGGCATAGTCTAGTATTTTAAACTAGCCAAACAAAACCTTTTCAAAAATGGAGAACACGTGTGTAGTATTTTTTATGCCTACGCCAGCAAGCTAGAGAGATTCTAGTGCGCTTGAAGCTTGAACATAGTTTGGACAACGCAACGTATGCAATAGAAGCAAATGGGTACCATGAGAACTGCAGTGTGAAGTCCAATAGTAAACGAATGCTCCTAGTAGTAGTCTTGGTAAGCTTCTTGCGACTACTATTTTTTCTGGCTGGAGCTGGAGGCAGAGTAACCGCCAGCGGTTCGAAATTGGACTTTACAGAAGTTGGTTTTTCACAACAACAACAAAAACGTTTTCAATATCATGGAACTGAGCGACGCAAGGAGCCTAGACGATAACTAGGGAAGATGTTGAGTAGAATTGTAGGTAGTGGCAGAATTCATTCTTTTTGCCGCACGGCGAACGACAATTACAGTAGCTACTACCAATATTCACTTTAGTTATGCTTGTTTGCAGTAGCGTGAAAGCAGCAACACGACCCTTTTAGCCCAAACGCCTTGTTCTTCTGACTAGAAACTGTTATCACTTATGTTATCGGGGATTGTATAGAGTGGATTCAAAGCAATCATTAAATAATTTTAGTGTTCACCTATAGTGGAAAGATAGATTTGCTGCAGACTAATAAATTGTGGTTATCAAAAGTAATAAAGATTTGCAATATGCTATCTGGTTGTGTATGATATCTCCGAAATCCACCACCTGTTGCAAAAACCCAAATAGATACTTTCCACACCACTTAAGCAACGCAAGAGCATTTCTCAAAATGTTCAACAGTCTTTCTTTTCTTAAGCCAAAGCCTTAGCAACAGCTTCGGCAAGTTCAGCAGACGATTGTGGGTTTTGTCCCGTGAATAGATTTTCGTCAACGCAAACGTGGGACGTCCAATCTGCGCCGGCCGAGAAGTTTCCTCCCAATTCCTTGAATTTGGCTTCGATCAAAAAAGGAACCTTGTCTGTTAGACCGACTGCTTCTTCTTCGGAATCGGTGAATCCTGTTACCTTTTTGCCAGCCACAAGGGGTGTCTTGTCGGGTTTTAGGCACTGTGCCAGACCGATGGGACCATGACAGTCGGCAGCTACAATTTTTCCAGAAGCGTACAATTTTTCCACGGCCTTCTTGAGATTCAAATCCGCCACAAAGTCGGTACAGGTACCGTGTCCACCGGCCAAGTAAATGGCATCAACATCACTGAAATCAATTTCGCTGAGCATGATGGAATTTTTCAAGTGCTTTTGGGCATCTTCGTCTTCCATGAATTTTTTGGATACTTCGACAAAGGCATCTCCTTTTAGGGATGTCTGGTCAATGGGGATCTCGCCACCCTTGATAGAAGCTAGGATGACCTGAAATTTCTTTTGACGGAAAAGATAATAAGGAGCAGCGGCTTCTTCCAACCAGAGACCTGTCTTGTGACCATTACAGTCATCGGAAGACGTGCAGACAATTACGACTTTTACCTATGGAATTAATCAGATTTGTAGAATTGAGATAAGGTGAGTCAGTTTAAAGTTCAAGCAAGTACGGGAATGAGAAGGCAAAGAAAGACTTCGTCATGGAAGAGTTTGTACTGTTATGGACAGAGCGACAGAGCACATCTTGACCTCAGCCTTCTACAGTATTTCTCTTCATTTACAATGCTCGTTCTTTTGATCTAATGAAACGTACCATGGTGCAAAATTAAACAGTTTATAGTTGGAAAAAAAGATATTTTTATGATGCTTAATTGGATGCAAAAATAATATTATTATTGTGGTGGGATGCAAGTGATGACTTCGTTTATCTTTTTTCTTCTAATTAAAAAGTAAATAATCATCATCTAATCGTATCATCAATTTCGGAGACGTCAAAAGATACTGATGAACGATCCGAATCGAATGACGAGGAAATCCAAACAAGTCCCGGCACGATCGGTCGATGAGACTGAGCCGATGAACCTTGTCCTTAGTTACAGTAGAATAAAAGAAAGAAGTAATGGCGATACTCAGTTTCTCTCCACTCTATTGCTTCGGAAGTAGTACTAGTCTAGTACTACTACTAGTGTAGGGTCTAATAGTAGTATTAGTGGTAGTACCCCCTGGATGGAGTACTACTAGTCTACTCGTATTTCAGCAGTCCTACCGTAATACTAGACAACCAGTAAAAATAAAAAACTGACGCCAAGGTTACCCGAAGGCAACCATTGGCACCTACTACCAGGTACTAGACAACCAGTAGCTAGTACCTGGTAACGTTATGGTACGGTGCACCGGAGGACTTCGGAGTAATACTACCAGGGTAGCTAGCTAGTACCCTGGTAGTACCTAAGGAGTACTATTTATTATTGAACATTGCTCAGAATTGAGAAGCGACCTACCTGGTACTAGTAGTAGGTCTAGTGTGTTTAAAGTTGAGATCTGATTTAATATTATTATTTATGCACTCAACTTACAGAAGACGCCCGTGTTTCTCCCGTACTATGGTATTGGTAGTAAATAGCTAATGTTAAACATTATCCCAGAATCCCTCTTGCGATGTTCGATGTTCTATGCAGCCTCAATGTCAACCAAAATCTTGTTTATTCGCTACCTGGTACCTGGTACTAGCGACTACTAGACTATGGTACCTGGTACCTGGTACCTGGTAATAGTAGTAGATTTTTGGAGTAGTACAACACTACAGGCACTCGTAGAAAGTCTCTACAAATTTTACGAAGGCTGCATGCGTACCAGGGTACCGCGGAACAAAAAGACGTACTCCTAACTAACAGGCTGCATTACAGTCTCATTAAATTCCTCTCTCACAAAAAATACGGCAACAACAACACAGCAACAAGATATTATTTATCGACACGCAAATACAAAAAACAACAGGATGAAATTCACAAGCAACTTGATTTTCTTGCTGGTAAGTAGTCTTTGTGCCAGTACTGTTTGTGCCGGTCCTCCTAATAAGGTTTGGAAAGGACCCTCCAAGTCGTTGGGAAAGGGTGAAATCTCCACCTATGTTGAATTCGATGTGCAAGCGAAAGAAATCGTGGAAGTTGGCATTGAGTTCACGGCTTCCATGCTAGATGATTTGCCTACGGAAGTGTCGGATGGAAAGTATGACATTGCGACTTGCGATTACGACCCCGACCCAGTCAATGAAATGATCGGGCCGTGGTTCTGTTGTGGCTTCGAAGTTGAACTCGAGTTCCCAAAACAGGCTTACACCTTCCAGAACAGTGCCCGGAACGGTCAAATGGTATTCGATCACTTAGTCATGAACTATAATCCCCAGGGGCACGGACCTCCAGGTACCGACCCCGATGCTGGCATTTATCAAGGTGGTCCCTACTCGGAGTCACATTTCGATTTTCACTTTTATCTCATCGACAGAGACACCCGACTTTCGGTGCAACCATTGGATGGGTGCAGTTTTGCTCCTTTAGATAATTTTTTTGCAGGAACTCCAATCCCCATGTCTGTGGAAGACTACAACTATTTGATGGAGGAGCTACCTTGCGATCAAATCCCGCCAAAGCATACATATATACCCGCTGTTGAACCAGCTATGGGCGCTCACATGGTGGATTTCTGTTCTCCTGAGTACACTGGCCAATCCTTTTCAACGACTTGGATTTTTGGTCGACAGGGAGGACACCTTTCCTTCTTGGAGCCGATGATGACTGTTGACTACCTCCAAGATCGAAATTTCGCACCACAAGACATTGTCCTTCCGGAAAAAGCTCCAAAGCAGGGACAGTATCCCCAGAAGTATGAGGTCAAGTTTGACTACGCAACTGAAGTCTACAAGATTGCCTTGCACGATTTTACCTGGAAAGAAGAGAGTGTGTCGGGCAAGGACTGCGCCCAGCCATATCCTGGTCCTCTTTCGTGCCCTTAAGATGACATTTAATGCCGCATGGCTTCCGCGACCCTCATCCCAACATTCATTCGAGGTCAGACATGCATGATGTTTACAAAGATGCATATTTAGGTACGTTCATTTATCAAAGCAATTAAGGTGCATTCGGAAATCAATGTATTATAACGAACATTATTTTTCTTTTTTCTAGGTTCAAATTGCTCTTTGCATGTTGAGCAGCAGTGGTGCTGTGCCATCTATGAGAGCCAGCAGAAGAAGACATATTTGTACAACATTATTGTGCGAAAAAAACAATAGGCGTTGAACAGTGGCCTGCGTACTCGAGTAGTAATAATAATACTAAATGAATACCAATAAGATACTACGGCATCTGTCACGCTTTTTTGTAGACCGTTTTTATTAAAGATAATAATAATATTATTGTTGTGATCTGGCCATATTGGTTGTACAGTACCATACTGTAACCCAGTCTCTACCTGGTAATGGGCTTCGCTTTTTTCTTTGACAGCGACGATCACGAAGGGAACATTCCAACTCATCTACTCTAGCTTTCTCTCTCTCTTCTCTCTAGCTAGTAGTACAAAACTACTCCCTCTGTAATCGATTACATGAAGCATAAGGGTTCAACGACTCAAAAAATCACTTCAGTTAGATTTCAGTTAAAATAAGCCAAAACATCTTAATCCTTACTTTATAAGCTATCCAGCCATGTATAACATCAATGGGTTCGAATTCAATTTCAGGCGCAATAAGCAA
>Ga0210036_1004153_pt1 | contig 13585 bp, 4 predicted proteins | sample CryGeymeta201515_FD_185469 | JGI IMG/M metagenome (GOLD analysis project Ga0210036, IMG submission 185469) | Groundwater microbial communities from Crystal Geyser aquifers in Utah, USA - Crystal Geyser metaG 2015-15 (SPAdes) (version 2) | ecosystem: Environmental > Aquatic > Deep subsurface >...
CAGTTTGATTTTGAAAATAACTCCGCCTTCGATCTCGATGCACGTTTCAACTTCTGGGGCGATGCCACTACAACCGAAATGGAAACAGGCGCAAATCCAAAGAATATATCCAAAATCAAAGATCAATATGATGACAATAACCTTGGCTTTGTCAATTATGGGCAGTGGGCAGACGAGGGTATCGGTATCCTGAACGATGAAGCAGAACTATTGTCTTTCCAATTGCAGGATCAAATAGAGGAACCTCTGATCAATTACGACAACAATACCATAGCAGTTACTGTTGAGAATAATAGCAACCTTACAAACCTTACTGCCTGCTGGACAATTTCAGAAAATGCAGTGATGACCATAAATGGTGTCGTTCAGGAATGCGGTATCACAACCAATGATTATACAAATCCAGTGGTTTTTACAATCACTTCAGAGGACGGACAAACTGAAAACAACTGGACAGTAAATGTAACAGTATTTGAATATTGCACTCCTGATTGGACTATTGTACCTAACCTTCAGTATAATATGCAGGTAATAGCTCAAATTTACCTTGCCGATGACGTTTCTTTAAATCCGAACGACCTGGTTGGAGCTTTTGTTGGAGATGAATGCCGTGGCATAGCATCTCCCTTAGTTGATTTTAATGGATTGGTATTCTTAACAGTAAACTCAGCCACACTAAATGGAGAAGAAATAAATCTTAAGATTTGGAACAGTGAGCTTTGTGAATCTTGTGAAGCACAACCTTCATTTATATTTGAAAACCAAACTGAATTAGGAACGCTTGACGAACCCATTGCTGTTAGTTGTTTTACATCCGTTAATCTTGAGATCGATCTAGGTGCCGGATACAACTGGTTTAGCCTTAATGTTTCTCAGGAAAACATGCATCCTAATAATATTTTCGCCGATTTAACAGCCTGTGACAATGACCGGATCATTGGCCAAACCGCCTTTTCTGTCTTCACAGGAGAACAATGGGTTGGTTCGCTAACGAGTTTAAGTAACGAACAGATGTACCGCTTAAAAATATGTGAAGCCCAGCTTTTGACAGTGACAGGAGAGCCAGCCGAATTACAGCCAATTTCCATTAATGCAGGCTACACCTGGTTAAGTTATCAGGCGCAATCCTGCTTGCCTATCAATGATGCGTTAGCTGAACTCTCCCCTGAACCCCAAGCCAATGACAGGTTAATTGGTCAGCAAGCCTTTGCCGTGTATAGCGGCAGCAGCTGGATTGGATCACTCACCACACTGTGTCCGGGCGATGGCTATGTAATCAAATTGAGCAATCCAAGCACACTCACCTATCCTGTCGTGCAACCCAATGCCATGAAATCTGACGCTGCCAGTCAGGAACTTGAATCCCCAATTGCAATCAAGCCGGCCAAGTATCTCAACCATACGATGACCATTGTAGCTGCTCTCAGAGGTGCAGATGGTAGCACCTACAATGATGCAGCAAACAGGGTGTATGCTTTTATCAACGAACGCTGCGTAGGTATGGCTAACCCTCAGGAAACAGAAAACGGCTTGATTTTCCTGAATGTGGGCGAAAATACCGAAGATAAGCAAGCGGTTACTTTCAAAGTGTGGCTTGATGATGAAAAATCATTGTATAATGCCAGTGAAACAACAGATTTTGTTCCTCTGAAAGGTGTGGGCGATTTCAACCAACCCTTCCTTATAACTATTGGCGACAAAATTGATGAAAACACTGCATGGCAAATAGGGTCTCCTTATCCGAACCCGTTTACCGCAGAAACCATTTTACCCGTTAGCTTGCAACAAGAAGCTACTGTAAAAATCAGTATTTTTACGGCACTGGGGCAACTCGTTCAAGATCCTATCGAATACAAAGGTCAGGTGGGCTTGAACAATTATATAATTCGTGGAGAAAACCTGCCTCAGGGAACGCTGCACGTTTTGGTTGAAATACACTCACCATCAAATAACTGGCAAAAGAGAATGCTGCTGATTCATCAGTATTAGTGCTTATTAGTAAATGTGAATAACCCCTTCGCACTGTGCGGAGGGGTTTTTTGATTCGAATCCTTTTAATTCATTATCTTATCAAATCAAACTAAGGGTGAGATGAAAAATTGAATCATTTATTTAACCAGCTATAGTTAATCGCATTTAGTAAAAAATCAAGTTAATGCAAAAAACTGGTTTTGAATCATATAACAAAAAACCTGCCTTGATGTGTAAGGCAGACAGTTAAAAAGCTTGATGCCATTTGCTCCTGCAAAGGCTTTCTGGCTTTGGCTACTCTGCTGCCAGTTGTTTGCAAGTTGTAGCATTTTTTCGCTTCGTTCTCCGAAAGTAATAGGTCTTGTAATTTTGACTGCAAAATTGAGGGGCTATTTTATAACTCACAAGATGCCCTTGGCAGGAGGGTTACCTTAATGCTTAATAATCCAACTAAACAATCATATTCAATTCCTTTAAATGTTTAGCTGACACTGGAAAATCTTTAATTTCAACATCCGTTTTAATCTCACAGGTCTTTGCTTTTCGATCGACCCTGCTCAAACAATCAAGATTAATAATCACCGAACGATTAATTCTAAAAAAATTGTTTTTAGGTAAAAGCTTTTCAATATTTCCCAAATTAACAGATAAAAGCTCAGTTCTATAATTATTCAAATATATCTTAGAATAATTCCATTCTGCCTTAATATACTGTATTTCATCAGGTTCGATCAAAACAAATCCATGTCTGGTATTAAAACGTATGCGTCTTTTTTCCTTTAAGATGCTTAAGAGATTTTTCATCTTTAATGGCATATCCTCTTTTATCGACTTCTCGTTTGTTAACCGGACAATAAGCTCATGTATATCATCCGGATCAAAAGGTTTCATCAAAAAATCAAAAGCACCACATTTAATTGCTTTCATTGCATACTTTTGAAATGCAGTAATAAAAACAATCCTGGGGTAAATATTCAGCTGGTGTAAATCCTCAACCAGATCAAAACCTGATTTTCGAGGTAATTCAACATCCAGAAAAACTAAATCTACAGATTTTGTCTCGAGAATTGATAATGCATTTTCAGCATTCAAAGCACTATCAACTATGCGGATAAAATCGTACTGCGTCAGCAACCGTTGAAGTGTTTCACAGGAATGTTGTTCAACGTCAACAATTATCGTTTTAATCACATTATGATCAGAATGCAGGGTTGAAATTTGGTTTGGTTGATGCATCATTTTTTTAATATTAATTGTGATTGTTTGTAAGTATCAAGTTCTAAAATATAAGCTCCGGCCTTCAGACCCGTCAAATCAATAATCGTTATTGGTTCATTGATTTTACCAGTGACAACTAATTGACCTAGTGCATCAGATACCTTATATTTTGTATTATTGTCATCAAGCAATAACTGCTTAGAAAGCTGAAGAAATATTTTATCTCCAGCCGGATTTGGATATAGTTTTAAAGGAATCTGATTAGCAATTTTTGAAAAGCCTGTAAGGGTAGTAAACGAAACATTAATGCTATGATTTTCAGTCACGCTATCAAAAAGAAAATAAGTAATCGGACCTTGTGAAGAATTATCAACAACCACATCTTCAATTTGAAAACCAACATCAGGTAAAAATTCAAACAACTGGCTTTCCCCGTATAGAACCTCAATCGTGCCCGACGGGAAAATAGATCCATTGTCACCCGATTTGGCTTCAATAATCAAACTTATTTCTTGAAAGCTAACGTGAATAACATGATCCTGATCCACTTCCTCAAATGTATAAGATATGATATCACCTAGATTGTTTCCATCTACCATTACATTTGCAATGGAGTAACCTGTCTCAGGTGTAAAAATAAAGGCTTGGTCAAAGCCATGTTCCACCAACACATTGCCTTCCGGCGAAATTGTGCCGCCCACACTGGCACTGGCTTCAATAATATGGTAAAGTGGTGGTGTATCATCGATAGTAAAAATGAAAGGCAGCGTAATATCCCCAATTTCACCTAGATGCTCAAAAACCAGTGTCTCATTTAAATTGAATACCTGATCTTGTGCTGCAAGATATACCTTAAAACTTACGATTTCACCCTGGCTTTGATTTGATGCCACTGATAAAAAATAGAACCCCTCCAAACCATCCAATGGAGAAGCGATTCCCCTGCATTCTGCTCCAACAAATGCACCCAAAATATCCTGCGGGTCTTGAGAAAATCCCCCCTCTTGCAACTCAACTTTGCAAACAACTTGCATAGCGTATTGCAAACCAGCTTCAGGAATCCAGTCAGGAGGGTTAGCTCTTAAGTTGTTTGGGTTCAACAAACAAAAAATCGTTGAACAGACAACTACAAAATATACCAAAAAGCATTTTTTGGCGGCACTAAACACTACCACACCGGCAATAGAACCAGTGCTAATATTTTTTTCAATCTTGGGCATTAGTAGCATCCTTTTAGTTAAAAAAGATAGATTGCTACTTGGTTTGTGGTTGATAACTGCTGTAAAAATACTAATTTTTCAATTAATTTTTAAAAATACCTGAATTATTTTTTTTTTGATCTTGATCTACGTTAAATCTTTAACATGCATTCACCAAACAAAAGACTTCAGCTTAGCCTTTTCTTTCAAGAGCCTCAAATTCAAATTCTTCTGTCTGCTGTTATTTTCAAACATGCGGCTCAATTCACTATAGTTGCCATTAAGGTTTTTTTGTGTCTAATTTATCACTAGTCTGATCATTTTACTATGATTTGAAAGTGTAACTTCAAGCAAGTAAACCCCTTGTGCCAATCCAACACTTTCAATGGTGAAATGCTGATGGCCTTTTGTTGCGGTAATACTTTTCGCAGGGACAACCTGGACTCCCCGGCTGTCATATATTTTATAAGAAATTTCTGATCCCTCATTCAGGTAATAAGGCACAGTGGTCTGCCCCTTGAAAGGATTAGGATAAGGCTCCCCAATCCAGAAACCATTACTTTGCTCTTCTTGTCCTGCCATATCCTTCAAGGTTAAATAAAAAGGACTACTTGGCTCACCAATGGCTGCAAAAGGTTCATAAGTAAGGCTTTCGTGCAAAGGCAATAATTGTTGCTGCCCATCAAGCCATAACTTAAAAGTAATTTCCTCTGAAGATTCAAAATTACTGCCAATACTCAAAAAAATTAAGCCCTCCTCTCCTTGTGATGGATGCATCATTCCGCTCACTTCACCATTGATATAGGCATAAACCATATCTTTTTCACTCACTAATAACGCGTCATTGTCCAGCGCCAATTTTGCGACAACTGTCATGCTGTATAACATATTGCTATTTGGTTGTATTCCAATTGGTGACTCAACTTTTTCAGACAATTGAATATTCTCCATGCCTTCGCTACCCCTAACTTGCTCATAACTAAGTGTACTTGCGTTAGCCAGCCGAATTACATAACCTACTCCAGGGCAGAGAGTATTTAAAGTCCCTACCCACTCACTTCCATTGTACAAGGCAAAAGAATTTTGAGCGATAAGGCGATCGTTATAGGAAGGTGAAGGATTCAAATTGGCTAATGCATCGTTAATGGGCATGCAATACTGAGGCAAATGGCCTATCCAGGTGTAACCAGCGCTTAATTGAATCGGATCTATTGGAGCTTGCATTCCGTTTAGCGTTAGTACTTGTGGGCTGCATAATCGCATTACGTACATCCGATTCATATCTAATTGATTTAGCGATCCAGCCCAGGCAGAACCAGTAAAGAGGGCAAAGCTTGTCTGTCCGATGACGCGATCGTTATAACATGGTTCAAGGTTATCAAAAAGATCATTCAGATACAAACTGCCTGGGTTTACATTAACACTGAACCAGGTGTAGCCCTGCCCCAACAAGATTTCTAAGTTATGGTATTCAGGAATTATTTCAATTGTGATTTCACCATTGTTTATCCCATAAAGTATATTCTCAGAATTACTGTTTCCTAATAATGCATGCTCCAATATCAGTGGATAATTTCCTTCTTCCACGCCTGCTGCAATTAATAACGCTATACTTACAACTGTTCCATCGTTTTCTAAAAAAGGCATTTGTTCGAATGAAAATGCCAATAGCCGAACTCCTCCATTATCAAGGGATGTAACTGAAAGCATATGGTCCTGGCTACGATCTTCATTCAGAAATGCACTTCCATTAACATAAGTGATGCCAGAAGGCAACACTACATCAACCTGAAAACCAACAAATTCATCATAATTTTCCACACTAATCTCAAACCACACTGTAGTATCAGCTTCTGATGTGAGATTAGCTGCAGTCATATAATTCGGACTAAAAACATTCGCCGTAAGGCTCACATTAAATGGGTTTTCGTCAGGATCGTCCGAAAAAATACGCATCGTAGCCTGGTTTTGACCTGTGATTTCCGGGTCAAAATGAACTGACAATTCACCACTCTGATTACTGGGGACAACAAGCGGCAAACTACTGGCGTTTGAATAAGCTGAATTGGTAAATGTAATAGCATCAATTGTTAGGATTTCCTGACCATAATTATAAATAGTTAAGCTTTGATTTGAAGTTGCATTAACGGCTACATCGCCAAAGCCCAGATTAGTATTAGCATCAATATCTGGCGCTGTGATGTTAAGACTTCCGTTGGTATAAGCTGAAACAACATTGTCTCCATTCGCATCTCCGATTATTACATTACTGATATCCAAGGGATACCATCCTCCCGCACCATTGATATCGAAGCCAAGTGTTATGATCGTCCCATCATCGCCTGCGAATGGAGTATTTGTGGGTGATAAACCAATCACGCGCAGGGTGGTGCTGTTAATCATACTTACGCTAAGTTGATGGTCTGTTATCCGATCGGAACTTAAAAAACCTGATTCACTCACATACGTCAATGGCGAAGGAAGGTTAAGATCAAATTGAAAACCAACAAAATCCTCCATATTGTTTATAGAAAAAGATAAATCCGATTGAGTGCCGGATGCGGCCTCCATATCTCCTGTATGCAGTTCGTTCACTGCAAAGGCAATGGCTTCTAAGTCAACTGTAACGACGGGTTGATCCGGATCATTGGAATGGAAGCTCATGGTATTGGCGTATGTTCCTTTAACCACAGCATTGAATCGGATATTTACCGCAGTGCTCTGACCTGGACTAAGTGTAAGGCTGCTATTCCCAAGATTTTCAAAATAGATGTTATCAATATCAATCAAACTTACAGACAATGTTTGATTCCCTGTGTTTTGTAACGTAAAACTGCGATCGGAATTTCCTCCAAGCGGTATGCTGCCGAAGTCTTGGCTATCCGGACTTACCTGAATATCAGATGCCTGAATGGTCAGGGTGCCATTTATGATGCCAGTCAGGATATTTCCTAAACTTGCATGCGCTATAATACTATTTTGAATATTCAAGGCATAATCGCCTGGTATGTTGCCCGCATTGAGCTCAAAAGTAGCAACAGTACCCGTATTTCCGTTAAATGGTGTATTATTTATAGAAAAAGCTATTATGCGCAGCAAATTACCACTGAGTATACTGGCGCTGATGCTATGGCCATTACTTCTTGTTGCATCCAGAATAGTAGAATTGGCAACATAAGTTGTATTTACCGGAAGTGGAATATCAAGCTGAAAACCTACAAAAGGATCAGCATTAGAAATGTTGATACTGATGGTAACTTGTCCGCCTGCAGCCACACTTGCATCCATTATTTGTATGATGTTTTGGGCTCTTGTTTGAAAACTAACGGCAAACAATATTGCTAAAACAACCAACCATTGTAACCGTCTTTCAAAACGCCTTTTAATGAAATTTAAGCTTACCATAATTTTAATACTTTATGAATCGTTGTTTGATTTGTTGGATGTATGCTCACCCGGATAATTCTCGCCTGTAAAATATCAGCTTTGCCTTGAGCTATTTCAGCCAGCGCAAAAAAATGCGTTCCTTTGGGATAGCTTTTTTGCATTCGACCTGTTAGTTTCCCTCCCACCGTAAAAAGTGAAAAAGTGAGGTCACAGCTTTCTGGCAGGATAAGTTGTATGCATTTTTGATACCTTAAATACTTTAAGTCAAATTGATTATCAATGGCATGTAATGGATCATTCCCAACAAGAATCAGGTTGAGTTCACCATTAACCATACCTGTGATTATGTTATCTCCAACTTCGTTTATCATGCTGCCAGCAAGAATTTCCAGTGCATAGATTCCTGGAAACATCGAAGTGATAACTTGTATTTGGAAGACTGAACCTGAACTTCCAATAAAGTCCTGATTGGTGGGTGAATAAGCTATGCAATTTAATTGTTGAGCTGATAGCTCCACACTAAGTTGATGGTCAACAGCACGATCAGTCAGCTGTGCCGTCGAAACAATCCAACTCATACCTTCTGGCAGTAACATAGTGGCGCTAAAGGAATTAAATGAAGTCCGGTTTTCGATGTTTAGTGTCAACAAAATAGTATCATTGGGATTAGCAGAATTTGTTGGTAATTGCATCACATTATCCCCTTCGCGCAAGACAATAAGTTGCAGGCTATCAGCGACAGGCTGGCATGGCAGTGTTGGAATAGCATGAAGCTTCAAACTCACTTCTCCATTTAGTTTATCCCTTGCACCAGGCCAATAAACAGGATGTAAAAGACTCGTATTGTTAAAAGTCCCATCACCATTACTCGTCCAAAACAGTGAATCTGTTCCGTAAACCACAGCATCTGAATTTTCATAAAATTCATCAAGTGGAACAACATAATCAGAACCAGGGATTGCCTCTGCAGGAGTATGAATTGTAACCAAGACGCTGTCAGTAGCAAAATCGCAAAGTGCATTCCCGAAAGCTTGCACTACGAGCCAAATTTCTGACATTTCAAGATCCTCATCAGCAGGATAGTACATAGTATTAGCATTGTGAGGGTCATCAAATGAACCATTTCCTCCTGACCAAATAAGACTATCAGCAAATTCATAACTAGCATTTAAATCAACCGTTTCACCAAAACAAATCAGCTGATCTTCACCAGCTTCGACCCAAGGTGGTTCAAATACAATAATAGCCTGTGTATCAGCCGCTGCTTGATACCCATCATCAACACTTATAAAATACAGCTTTGAAATTTCCGGCTCGTCGCTTACTATGTAACCACTTGCTTCAAATCCGATAGGATCCGAAGTCCAATTTAAGTCTGGATACCAACCACCACCTGATACCACTGCTTCCAATATAAGTGTTGCACCTAAACAAATACTATCCGAAGAAGCGATAAGTTCAACGCTAAGTGGTCCCATGGTTTTGATTGCACCATCTAATGTAGCTGTAAGTACATTTTGACCATTAGTGTTAGCAACTAAAGCGTTAATTAAAGGCAGGTTTGCCTCCATTGCCCACAATGGCAAGCTAAGCTCAAAAGCTGCCACCTCGCCCTGATTGCCATTAAAAGGTGTGTTGTTCATCGAAAAGCAAAGAATACGTAATATAGTATCCTGCACCAAAGTAGCACTGATCAGATGATCGGCAGACCTGCCCGGATTTAATGTGACACTTTGTGGGTCGATATTGACATCCGATGGAAAAGGAATATCGCACTGGAAAGAAGTCACCTGCCCGGCATTTTGAATACTGATACCCATACTTACCTGATCTCCAGGGAAAGCCTGTATTGAATCCAGTTCAAGGATGTACTGAGCATTCAGTTGCCAGCTGAGGCTACAACTTATAAACAGCAGGATTCCATAACACAAACTTTTCCGAGCCATTGTTTGAAACTAATCTTGTTTTTCTATCAGTTGAATATTACTTTTCGTTCCACAGTTCGTAAGCCCTCTTTGTGCTGTATTTCCATTTTAAGGATATATACCCCTTTGCTTACTGTATTGTTGCGCTGGTCTTTGCCTTCCCAGTAGATACTACCCAAGATATCCTGACCTTCGTAAAGCGATTTTATCATCCTTCCCTGCTGATCATAAAGACGCAAAGCAACTGTATTGGCTTCGGGCACATCCCAGCTGATCAACAGTTGATGACTGAAAGGATTGGGTTGCACCTGCAGCATCTGCTGATCAGCGCTTTGCTCTGGCAGATCATCAATGCCAAAGGGCAGCACTTCTACCTGATCGCCTTCCAGTTCACCGCCTATTATCGAGTTAAACTGAAGCTCAGCAGGAAGCTCGGGACCGATCAATTCCAACAAACGGCTTTCTCCGGCAGGGATGGTCTTGCCATCCAGGCTGAATAAGATGGCTTGAATACTGTTCGATTGCTTTGCTGTTGCCAGCTCAAAGCCTGTTAACCTGCTTTTGATGCGCAGTTGATCCGAATCTATTCCTTCGGGCAGCGCCAGCTCAAACTGCAAACCTGCGACATTGCCTTCGCTGTGTAACCAAAGCTCATGACCCCGCCATTCGTAATAGGCTTTTTGCTGGCTGATCATGGGGTAAGGACGATCGGAAACGGCTTTTTGGTTCATGATCAGGTTCACCACCCCAATGATATCCAGCAGGTTGATCTGTCCGTCGTAGTTCACATCAGCTGCATCACTCAGGAAAGGTTCTGGGTTTTGGTTGAGGATGTAGCTCACGATGGTGGTGATGTCGAGCACATTCACCGTCATATCGCCATTGGCATCGCCGTTAGCAGCGGAGAAGGGAGTGGCTGAAACTACTTTGGAATAGTCGCTTTCAGAAAAGTCGGTTTTCATTTGGGTGAACATATAGTAATAAGTTTCATCCGGTAAAACTTCAAAATCAATGTAGAGCGAGTCAGTTACTAAACTTTCATTAATGAGTAAAGTATCTCCGATGGGATATCCATTTTCCATTTGAAAACGATAAAAATTATAGCCAAGCACATCAGTACCTGTTTCAACAGGCCACCCGAGTGTAACTTTACTAATGCCGGGGGTTGCAATAAAATCTACTGATTGTGAACCAGCCACCTGAACCACAAACTTAAATCGGCTTCGTTCTATTGGAATTTCAAAATGATCGGTGTCCCTTGCATGAGCTACACGAATGGTGTTTATACCATCACCGGTGCTAAGAGATGTGGTATGATAGGCAGTCCAGACAGTAGAATCAGCACTCCAATAGGCTGAGTCAATGACTTGGTTTTGAGTGAAAGGAAATCTTACCCCAAAAGTGACAAATGGATCGTAATAAGTGTCCATAGGCCGGTTAAAGTAAACATCTACTTTCATTACATCATCTATAATTAAGTAATCTTCAAAGTCCTGCGGATTCTGCACATTGATTTCAATTTTCCAAACTACACCATGGCATTCCTCAGGGGGTTGGTACAAATTATTTATTGGCTCAAGAACAGGCCGCTGAGGCTGCTCAAAAAAGTCCAATATATTACTTCTAATATCATTCAGATTTGTGGTACCCCAATAGTTTGATTCAATGTAATTGATAGATTCAAAGGAATGATTAATCGCAAAATCCCAGGAGTTAGACCCAGAATTATCTATAAATACATTATGCTTGATGTTACCTTGCATTATTGGTGTATAATCATAGAGGCTGGCCATTGCTACACCATTATGCCAATATTCTAGAGCTTTGTTGTTTGCAATAATATTATACTCAAAACTGGCATTATCTTCATATCCAATTAGAGCCATATGGTAAACATATGTATTATAATTATCTTGAAAAACATTATACTTATAATCGCCTCCATTTCTTGTTAAAATGATGGGCATATCAGTTACATGATATCTAAAAATGGAATGATAAATCTTGGTAACATTCGAGAGATAATGCCCAACCAAGTATTCATTCCTTCCATTCTCAAAAACACAATACTCAAAATGATTATCGCAACCATCAACCAAATAGAAACCCCTGTAATAAGCTCCTAGTGCACCTGTAAAAGTTATCATACTGTCAGGAGACCCTATGGCTTTTACTTGATTATAGACATAAAAGTACATATTGCTCCTAAACTTAACTGTAACTCCGGGATCAACTATTAAGGTGTCGAAGAAGCATGGATCGGTAACGATATAATGCACCCCTGGAATAAGCCTGAGTTTTGAATAATTGCCACCAAGTTCTACACCATTTTCAACAAGAATCGTGAACGGACTGACGATTGTATCAATGGTGTTGTTTTTCTCATACATGGTCAATAACTGGAGTGAAACATACCTGCCATCAGTAAGGTTCGGATTGGTGGTAAAGGTAATTGGCATTTCGGATACCTTGGATGCATATGCACTTATATTACCAAACGAAACAGAGTCATCTATAAAATTCAAAGTAAGGGTATCCTCAAATTCAGCAAAAGTTACTTTGCCCCAAACATTATTAATATGGCCACCTGCATTCATGATTTTCATGTAAAGACCAACCATTTCACCAGCATCAATTCGGCCATCCTGATCACCAAGTGAGTCAGTTACAGCAAAAGATTGAAAATACAAATCCGGGGGGGGTTCATTGAGAATACTGTTTGGGATATCCAAAACATCAGCCTGAAACATACTGAGCTTATTCAACTGAATCAGTTTCGCAAATATTTGTTCAATAGATAAGTCAGACTGATGGTTTTTCATTAAAGCAACAGCTCCTGCAACAACGGGAGTAGCCATGGAAGTACCACTGTAATAACGGTATTGACCATTGGGAACAGTGCTAAGCAAGGATAAGCCGGGAGCCCTGACCTCATAGTTGAACTCCATGTCATTAAAAAATATTGAACCATAAGGCCTGCCATCGAAAATAACAGGGCCGGTAGGGTCATAATTCGAAAACCAGGCATTCCATCCGCTTGGCTCCGTTGCTTCCACACCCAGCACCCAGTTGTAACTGGCAGGAAACATCTGGGCAGTCATTGGAAACGGAGGCGTGGGGTGATCAATTTTATATCCGTTGTTTCCAGCAGCTGCGATAATTGGTCCCTTGGAATAGGCAAATTCAAAAGCTAAGCGTATTGTAATACTCTCACCATAACCGCCCCAGCTATTGCTGAAAATGTTGGCTCCATTTTGCGCCGCATACCAAACACCCTCTGCAATCTGATTTACATAACCAACGCCATTACTCTGAAATACCTTGATGGGCATTATCTTTGCCCCCCAACTCACGCCAGCTATACCAATTCCATTGTCTGTTTCAGCAGCAGCAATTCCTGCACAGTGCGTGCCGTGGCTGTTGTCGTCCATGGGGTTGTTGTCGTTGTTTACAAAGTCCCATCCACGTATGTCGTCCACATAACCATTACCGTCAGAATCTTGACCATCAAGTATTTCATTGGGATTGATGTCTATTTTATTAACCAAATCAGGATGCAGCCAATCAACGCCAGTATCCAGAATGGCTATCACCTGTGTGCTATCACCGGTTAAGGTGTCCCACATCAGGTCGGCTTTTACTTCGGGCAGGTACCATTGCTCATCGTACAATGGATCGTTGGGTACAATCCCGCCCTCATGCTGGCCTTTCATCTGATGCAGGTCATCTGCAGAGACAGGCTCCGAAACCGGAATAAGTCCGTGAATGAAAGCTGTTGCATTTACTTCGGCATATTCCACCTCTTCGAGCTTATTCAGTTCTTCGGCCACTTGTTCAGCATTAAATTTCTCAGGATACTTCATGAGAAAAATATTATGGAACTGT
>Ga0210036_1004158_pt1 | contig 13553 bp, 10 predicted proteins | sample CryGeymeta201515_FD_185469 | JGI IMG/M metagenome (GOLD analysis project Ga0210036, IMG submission 185469) | Groundwater microbial communities from Crystal Geyser aquifers in Utah, USA - Crystal Geyser metaG 2015-15 (SPAdes) (version 2) | ecosystem: Environmental > Aquatic > Deep subsurface >...
ATTTATTTCAACATATTTCAACATGACTCAAGCTGTTTGTCAGTATTTAAAGCTTTATGGACCTCTTGGTTTAATAGTCTATTAGGGATAAAAGTAGGGGTTCAGGGGTTTGGCGGACCTTCCAGGTACTACTACTAGTACTACCAGGTACCACATTACGTAGTGGTAATGGTACCTGTACCAGGTACCTGTACTACGTACTAGGTACAATACGTAGTACCCTGGTACCAGCTGCTACCTGGTAGTACGGTACTGGTACCTGGTAAGTAATCACTTTCTGGTTCGCTACCGTACTGTTGAGTAGAATTTTCAGACTTGAACAAGGAGTCCAATGCTCCATCGCCGATTAAAACTCTTCGGATTCTTTCTACTCCATCGTCATTGCTATTATCAGACAGTTTCTTTCTTCCAGAAAAGCGACTTTTCAGGGGAATTAGCTAAAGCTGGCCACTAATTCGTTTTGCTTAAACATTCCACTGACATTTAAGCTCCCTATTTAAGTCAAGGTTGATCTTAAGGTGTTCTGTGAGCAAAACAATTGCCAGACGCTGGCAATCTACCATAGCAGTGGTACTGGTACCTAATAAGTAGTAGGTACTAGTACTATTCGTACTAGTAGTAGTCTACTACTAGTAGTAGTACCACTTGATTGTCCACAGCACGACCTTGCGCCAACCAGTGCGAAACTGCGATGCATGAAGACTAGAAAAAGCAGCTGGAAACCTGCAGTCAGAAAATTACATGCCGTAGTATTATTCGATTGGGTCGGCCCTCTTGTTCTTTTCGAAGGGCGAATGCGTTACAAAAAGACATGTTACGTTGGCCAAAGTTTGTCTCGTGGTCAGAGTCTCGTGGGAATATTTTGACTAAGAAAGCCAACCTTATATTCGTTAGCTACTACTACTAGAGGTACCAGGTACTGTGTTGAGAAACGGACACTCAGTCGTCGACTGGACGAGAGAATATGTTATGGAGCAGTCTCCTAGGAAGAGTGTTTTGTGCCTAGTAGTCTCGAGAGAGTGTTATAGTTTGAAGCTTACTGCTGTAGCGCGCAAAAGGGCTCAAAGTCTGGCTAGCAAGGGCGAGCATAGCCACATCAAAGTTTTCTTTGCGGTGGACCAACGCTGGAATGGTACGCCGGCAGGATCCAATACGGTCTTCTGAGAGAAAGTCTTGGCGGCAGAGCTTATTTTAACCCATTCGAGCGAAAAGGAAAAATGATTCAGCATGTGCTACGTTAGTACTTGAAGGAATCGAGCAAAATGTGGGAGCGTGGACAGCTAGCTAATAAAAAGCACCTGCGTATTACCTGGATATGAATCAATAATGCCATACAACTAGTCTACTCCGTACCAGTAGTAGTAGTAGTCTAGCTAGTAGTCAAGTAAAACAAACACGGCTTATTTTTATTGGATATTAGTACTCAAGTACATGCGGACGTTAAGTTGCTCTGAAAAATACTCATCAATACTAAGAAACGATTGTGGATTTTAATACTCGAGTAGACTACTACCACTCGTGGTAGTAATTCTTTTCGTCACTACGTAAGCCGTGTCTATTGGCAGCTCCACAATGCATCACGAAAAAACTACTACTAGGAGTACAAGTAACACTAGGACAAAGATGCAGCCCCCAAAGCCAGCAAAGAAGCACGCCCCAGAGCTATATAGCCTTATGAATCTACCCCCTCAGGCTACTTACGAGGAGGTCCAAAAGAGTTACAAGACGCTTTCCAAAACATTCCACCCGGATCGGCTGCGTGCTCAAAATCCAGAGGCCTCAGAGCTGGCACAAGATACCTTTGTCAATATAAAGGCGGCTCGTAAGTTGGCTATCTTAAGCTTGCTATACTCAAAAATGGATGCACTGTCGTATCTCGCACGTTTTATGGTCTTCGTATCCTGTGGAACTGACAACTTCTTTCTCTCTGTGCTACTGAAGACGACATTCTTTGCGATCCCGTGTATCGATTTGCGTACGATCAATACGGCCACGAAGGCGTGAACTACGTTCGCTCATGTCAACAAGTGAAAGCAAGCCGACAAAACCATCAACAGCTGCTGCTTCCGATAGATATCCATTTGTACAGCAAGATCCAGTATTTACTGCAAAATGAAGGAGAGGCACAGCTGCAGGCGGCCATCAAGTTGTTCCGAGATACCATGGAACGATACAAACAACAAGCAAAACTTGCGAAGCAAAGGTTGCAACATTCGGGTTTAACGTTTGACGCCACTCTGGAGCTGCCCTGTGCCTATCATCCGCAAGGGGCCAACGTAGTCCTAGAGTCGGATTCCTTTGTTCCTTATTTAGAAATGGAGGAATGTCACATTGACGTAAATGTACGCACCACCAACCGACGTCAAGTACAAAATCAACAATATTTGGATGAAGACAGTGACGAGGATGAAGATGACGAGGATAAGCAAAATCAGCCACACGAACAGCAACGCCACATCTATACTGCGACTTTTGGTACTTCAACACAGTGGGAGGCAACCGGGAAATCTGGTACGGAAGTTAGTGTATCGACAGACTACCAACTCACTCCAACATCCAAAACAACTTGGAACTTTGAAGTAACAGCCCCAGCCACCAAAGTTGCTAAGGAACGATCGGCGTCAGCTAAACGGCCCATCAAGCTGCAAGTCTCCACAACCCGCGAATTCGTCAGCGGTACAGTAATGAATGCCGGAGTACGAGGATCCATTACAAACTTCAATAGTTGGGAATATTTTGTCACTTCTTTCCGAAAATTGTCCATGGACTGGTTAAATGATCCCTCCGAAGTTCCTCGGAACCCCAACGTTATTATTCCAAACGTGCGAGGATCGTTTGCTGGTGGAATGAAAATGTTCAGCGGCCAGCCGTTATTTGGCTTTGTCACTTTGACAACCATTCCTCCTCCGAAACCTCCAGAGCAGCACCATCAGCACCAACAACAATCCACTATGTATGATGAAAACGGCGACGAAACCACAGCTTCTGGCTTGCATGCTATTTTGGCATCACCCTGGGAATGTTCGACTCCAGAGCTGTCTGTGCGGTGCGGCTACCATCCCAATCCCCTCCATGCTTCCATCAAATTTGAGGAATTTGGAAAGTCGTGGGCGTCCATGTCGTCTTCGTGGTCTTGGAATATTGCCCAGGCATGTTCTAATATCAAGGCCATGCTGTCGGTAGATTTGTGGGGCTTGTACGAAGACAATGACACTACGACCATCCGTACGGGTCTGAAGCATGATTTGGAGTCTGGATGGATTTGGCTGTGGGAATGGGAAGAAGCTGACTGGACCTTGAAGGTTCCCATTTCTTTGTCCGTCACGAAAAATAATGCATGGATCGCGGCTGCTGTAGGGACGCAAGCTTTGACATCTGACATCCTGCATAGCTCCGTGGGAAGCCTGATTGCTTCTTACTTTGTCATGAAAGTAGCCCGGTCCATGGTGGCCGAATGGACAACTTCTCTAGCAACTAGGAGCGGAAATGTCGGCACAGGTAGAAGAAAGCAAACGTCGGATGCAACGTCTCACGAACACAGCAAGCACCATTCGCAAGATTTGTTTCAGCTAGACAAAAATGATGATTCAGGAGTTGGAAGAGGCACATACCAACCTGTGGCAATTACATCCTTAACCTCTAAGATTGCCAGAAAGAAACGAGAGCTAGAACTGGCCAGAGGAGGTTTGGTGATTCGGTCGGCGAAATTAGTAGTCCATGGGAATGATCAGTCTTTTCTGCTTTCGAAAGGACCTCATGATTTGACCAATATATTACAGTTTTGGGTGAACAATAGCAAGCTTGCTTTACCTCCACTGACATCACAAAAAGCACCTGATTTTTATTTTCTGGGGTCTGGAAGTAGTCAGACGTCGTCTTCTGCTTCGTGGTGTAGCAACGTTTCCACTGCTGTTGTTCAGCCTGCCGTGGAATGGATCCAACATCGCGTCGATATTGCGAAAGTGTGGCGCAGTAAATCGAAACCAAACACGTTTTACAAACTAGTGGTACGATACGAAATGGAAGGAAAGCTCTACGAGATTAATCTGCACCAAGACGAAGAGATTGTGTTGCCGAGTGCAAAGGCGCTGCTGCTTGGTAGTGCTGCCCTCATTAGTTAAAAGAATAGGTAAAAGTAGTTAGTCAAGAACCCAAGCTCATTAATTATAGCCCTGACTTAGCTTTAATTGCTTTCATCTCCTCGGCCCTCATCTCAGCCACCTGGCGATAGGCTGGTCGGTCGGTGCAATTTTTGACATACTCGCACAATTGTTCATCTTTCTTCCATTGATCATCCCAGCCAATACTGCGACTCCAATCCAGACAGTGGATGTAGAGTATGTCAGCGGCTGTAAAATGGGACCCCACCAAATAGTTTGAAATAGCATTGTCACGGATTTGTTGTGCCAAGACAGCGTTGACCGTGTTGAAATGCGACTTGGCATGCTCGACTGCCTTTGGGATATGACCGAAGATGTTTCCCATGGCGTCGTGTTTCCTGTGAATCCACAGAGACTGCGAATCCAATTCGGTAATGATGCAGCTCACGGTTTGATCGAACAATCCTCGTTCGTGTGTCCCGGCCAAAGGTACCAGTCGCTCACCATTGTGACCATTGTAATTGTTTGATTCCTGCATCCTGTTCACCAAATCTCCCAAGTACGTGTTGATGGCGGCACTTTCATACATGACAAATAATGGCTTGTCATTGCTCCCGTTGGAATCAGATTCGGATCTTTCGATCAGAACAGGCACCTTGCCCAACGGATTCAGTCCCTTCAACTTTCGCGATTGAGGCATGACCAACAGGTGGTCGTACGCAAGTCCCAGCTCTTCCAGCATCCACAAACATCGGAAGGAGCGGAATGCTGCGCCTCCTAGAAGTTGAAAGCGTCGTCCGTGACTTAGTGGTGATGTCATTGTGCGACTCTCCGATGGTACTTCCTGCTACAGGAGCAATTATCTAGCGCTTTCACGAGAGTAGCTCTGTGAATTACTCGGGTAGTCCGACCAGAGGACACAGGACTGTAGTTGTCGCTTGTCGCTGTCGCTGTTCGAGACTTGGCATCAAGAAGGCATGAAGATATGCCACGGGACTTCAATCCGGGGATCACGAAAGCGTCGTCAGCCGATCTGTAAAAAATTTGCAGGTTTCGTATCGTTCCCAGTCCTCGATCGTTCGAAGTTGATCATCGAACAAGCTGTCTGTTACTTGTCCTCATTATTTTACACAAGAACAAAGAAGCATTACATATTACATGCAGCATAACATTTTGCGTACTATTATAATCTCACTTGTATTAAGTTTTACCATGGCTTCGAAAGTTTGCGCTGTTTTTGGATATGGTCCTGGCGTAGGTGCCGCAGTGGCTCGTAAATGGGCCAAGGAAGGATACGCTGTTGCCATCATGGCGAGATCCTTGGACAAGTTGAAGGTACGTACTTGTACATCCCGATGCTACCGCTTAAGCAAAAAATTAGTGTGCTATATCGTCTTTCTTTTGTTGTTGTGTACTCACGCGCATTCTTTAACTTTACAATACTTCCAGAATGCAGAGTCTGAGATAGCCAATTGCAAAGGCTACGCCTGCGATGTCACAAAAGAAGAGGATATCAGGGCTGCTGTAGCATCTATCGAGAAAGATTTGGGTCCCATTGATTGCATGGTATACAATGCTGGTAATGGTGTATTCAAGACATGGGACCAGATTCCTTTGGACGACTTTGAAATGGGTTTTCGTACTAACACCAAAGGATTGTTGGCGGCAGTCCAGCTGATTGCTCCCAAGATGACCGAGCGTGGTTCGGGTAGTATCCTTATCACAGGTGCCACTGCGTCCTTGCGTGGCAAACCCTTTTCGGCTGGATTTGCTCCTCACAAAGGCTCACAGCGACTCTTGGCTCAATCTCTTGCACGAGACTTAGGTCCCAAGGGAGTACATGTTGGTTTGTTCATCATTGACGGTGGTATTGGCGAAGCCGGGAGTGATGACGAATCCAAGCTCAATCCCGACCATATTGCTGACACGTACTGGCATGTGGCTACCCAACCCAAGAGCTGCTGGAGCTTCGAAACGGAAATTAGACCCAGTGTCGAGAACTGGTGATGGAACGAGACAAAACGACACGTACCATGTGGTTATATTCTTGACAGATTTGGTCCGTCTCTTCGAGAATGAAATTGGTAACGCGATATAGTATATTGCGTTCCGATTGAGCTTTGGCATCTGATATTTCTTAGAATACAATGTTATAAGGCTTAAAAAATGTTTATCTATGATTATTGTGCATTCTAAAGCAGCGCGCCTCATAGCTTATTATTTCATCAATGATATCGACGGCACTAGGTAGGGTGCTGAAAACTCTTCGTCGCAACGAGAGCTATCGTTTCAATAGTACCACCAAAGTTGCAAAGTGATCTGTGTATCGCTCTTGCCGAGCAACAAAAATCATGCTGCTTCACTGTGGTCTATGACAGTAGGTGTAAGGGCACCGTCCGATGATGGTCGTTTAGCTCCTCGTCCAAAGTTATCCGCCGACTGTATAGTCTTCGAAAACTGCTTCCGTGATGGTATCTCGGACGGTACAGCATTGACACTGGTGAACGAAGATTTGGAAATAATATCGATGCAATCCTGCGTATACCCCGCCGAAGCCTGTCTCAATGGAAATTTGGGGGAAGTCACATTGAGAGGGAGGGGAAACGCAGGTTTCTCCTCGCTCTGCCAGCGTGCCTGGTTCAATGAATTGCTCATCATCACGGGTGCTGGATGTTTGGTGATAGACCTTTTCATTGGTCTGGAACAACAGGAACCTTCTTTTCCTGTTTGTAGATGGCATTGACCGTCATGTTCATTGAGATTCGACATTCTATTATCTCTGGTAATTCTCTGATGCCGATGGTCTGCAGAGTGCAGAGTGTTTGAGCAGAAGAAAACTACTTCAAGAGTGCTTTACTTCTTTTTGAATTTTTTCTCTTTGAACGAGATTGACACCGTTTAACAAAAAAAATATCAAGTACGTAATAATAATGTTAACAATAATATGATTATTACAGTATTTTGTACTCCGGAGTACTACTAGATAGTCACGACCAGGAGGAGGGCTTAGATAATAATAATGTTCATTGCGTCTGACTTACTACTACTACCAGGTAGGAGTGGTACGTACCAGTAAGTGTGTAGAAATTCAAGTTGGATCGTGCATTGCTTCTCGTTTATTCCTTCCCAGGAATTCGAGGTCTTGCCACATGAAGGAGAGTCACCAGCACTACTAGCTACTACACTAGTAGTAGTACCAGGTACGAGCCTGATGAATTTCAACAGAATTCGTTTGAGGAAAAGGACGAAATAATACCTTTAGTACCAGGTACCCTGGTAGTAATATTGAACAGAAGCTTGGGGCAGCATGCTGTGCTTTACTAGTAGTAGTACCCCTCTAGTAGTACCAGGTAGCTAGTAGCTGGTAGTAGTAGTACCACGAGTGGTAAGTACAGTAATAGTAGTAGCTACTAGTCTACGAGACTACTACCAGGGGGGGTACTAGTCTCGTACCAGGTACTGTAGTAAGACCAATGATACCACTACTCCAGTAACAGGTACCTACTGTACTACAGTAGACTACTACTAGCTAGTAGTAACTAGCTAGTCTAGTACTAGTACTCTAGTAGTAGTAGACGGTACCTGGTAGAACACCAATGAATCCGCTCAGACATTAGCGTGACTGGATGATGCACTAGTCCGGGTGGACAATTATCAAATTCCCAAGAATGTGAGCGACCATTTATTTTTATTGACTCCCTGCGTCTTGAATCTCATTAGTAGCATTTACACTACTATGATTATTACCCAGTAGAGCTTTCTTCGACTAGACTACCATATTTATTTATGCGTCACAAAACAGAAGTCCATTATTTATTTCATCCCGGTTGATTTGCTCAACAGCAAGATATACAGAGGGGAGAAGCAATTTATGTCGTAGAGAACCATGACATTAGACAAGAGTGGTAATAGTAATGGCAGTAGCCGCAACAGCAGCAGCAACAACAACAACAACAACAACAACAGTGGCTGTCCCGTATCTAAAGATGGTGGTGTCGATGCATCCTTCACCGCTACTACTACTGGATGGGGGTCATGGCTCGGGTGGATTCAACCAAAAAAAGCCAGCAGCAAGCCAATCTCCACCAGTCTCAATGGCTGCCCAGTAACCGTCCTTGATGATGATAAGGAACCTGCTTCATTGGAAGAAGCCGCTGGTCACGAGCAAACTCCACAATTCGACCAGAAAGGTGTCGTCTTAAACACTCACCGTGTGATTAGCAGTATTCCTCGTGGCGTTTCGGAAGAAAAAGGACCACACCATCAGCCGGCTGGAGATGATACGTGCAAAGACGATGCCAATAGTTCTGGAAAGCCATCACGCTGGATTTATCCCTCCGAACAACAATTTTTTAATGCCCTACGCAAAAAGGGATGGGATCACGTAGAAGCTCATGAGATTCCAACCGTTTTGGAAATTCACAATACTGTCAATGAAAAAACTTGGAAGCAAGTGTTGCGGTGGGAAGAAGGCATGGATCGTGATACGGCAGGATCTGCTGTTGAGACGGATTTGAAATTGGTACGGTTCCAAGGAAAGCCTACCGAGTTGTCACCGCAAGCCTTCATTTGGACGAAAATCTTGCGTTGGATGGACCCACCTTTTGATCGACACGATTGGTACGTTCAAAAGCAGCCCCGCACTAGAACAGATGGTGTCACCAATAGCTTTCCCATTCAGCGGTACGTGATAGATTATTACATGATTCCACCTCAGCATCCTGAGATGCCACCTACGCCCTATGTGGATGCACGTCCGGCACTCGATAGTCCACGGGCCTTTTACTTGAGAGCTTTGCGATTGATTCAACAGGAATTGCCAGGAGTAACGTCGGAATATCAAGCCTGGAAGGCACGCCAACGTGCTTACTTTGACGGAAGTTTGCCCGACAAATAAATAAGAAGAGAGTATTAGATCATTGTTCCGTTTATTATCATTTAATCACCAGATTATCCGTCATTATTTTGGTCCAACGTGCAGGTACACTCGTACTCGTTATCACCCATCATTTGCTGGTAGTAGTCACAGACATCTCTCAATTGCTCGACGATCTCTACATTTCCACTATACATGTATGTAAGCGATGTCCAAAACCCTCCAATGGTCAAGCCTAGTCCAACCAAAAACCAACACGCCTTCCACAGATACGATCGAATGTCACAACTGAAAAGAATTAGGCCGACTGCCATGCCGGTCAACATACCACCTAAATGCGCTGCCCAATCGACAAAAGGAATAAAAGAGAATACCAACACTAGTAACACTCCACCTCCGGCCAATACAAGCTGGTGCTTACGCATGGCATGGCCCACTTTTTCTTGGAGCGTTCGGTTGGGCTCACAAGCACGACAAAAAATTTCCGAAAGCTTTGCTCCAAAAATTCCCTTTTTCATCGAGAGAAGCAATTTAAAAATTTGAGGTGAAATACGGTATTTGTAAAAAGCAACATGAGAAAAACATGACAACCTGAAAAATGTACCATGACAGCTCCAGATGATCCCACCGAGAGAGTGCCTGGCATGGCAATCACGCTCAGAATGGAAGCACCGATTGTACTAGTGAGATAAATGATCAACCATTTCCACGAACCCCATTCGCGTTCAAAAAAGAGACCACTCTCCAGCTGGACTGATATGTTGCCAATCCAATGAAAAATACCAGCGTGGAGCATCATGGGACTTAGCAGCCGGTAGTATTCTCCATCCTCAATGATCAAAGGAGCATTTTTAGCGCCCCAGTAATCCAGTACATCAGGCATGGGACCTAACATGGGATTGACTTGTAGGGGAGCCACTCCACATTGCCACATCATAATTGCCAATATCACTGTCTGGGCCAAGGAAAAGAATATGGAGCAATAGCCATACTGCTGACGAGTCTCGTACACATCCAAAAGATACACACTGCCGTCTGCTTTTTGGTGAAGCTCTAACAGCTTCCGCTGCCGTTCCCTGTCTGTAGTGGTCATCGTTGGGTCGTCTAGATGATCATTGTTGACATACTCTTCCTGGGGTCGATGTTCGTCATTATAGCGCTGATAATCGGACTTCGAGGCAACCGTATTGTTGTTTTCTACATCAAGGGATGCCGCAGTATGCACTTGGTAGTTAGATGAGTACATGCTTTTGCTTTGAAGAAAGAAAGAAGTGAGAAATGAGCGACAAGAGATGTACCATACGGTGTACTTTGTTGGAAAAGAAAAAATGCCGTTGCCAGCTTCAAGTGTTCGTGCCCGGGTGGAATCAAGCACGTATGAACGTTAACTGATTTTCTGAATAGATTACCAGGTATTACGTAACGCTGCAAGCTAAAGCCTACTACTCGGTAATGCACCTAGAGTTGGACGATGAGAGGCTTCCCCCCTATGAAGCAGAATTTGCAACTTGGATCTACGTTGACGGGAAGAGAGGACGTCTTTCAAGCTTTGCTCGAAGAGAATTCAGTTGATGACAGAAGCAGCAGCAACAGTAATTCTGCCTTGCTTTCTCACCGTAGGTTTCGTTCAAATTCACGAAAAATGTCATGGTACTAATGCTAGTTGCCTCTAATTCAACTTCTTGTAACATTTCTGCAGATAATATTTGAAGTATCCCATACACACAAAAATTATGATCGCTGAGATCGTCCTTTTTCCCAAATTTCGTCGCCATTCTTAGTGTCAATCAGATTAAAATAACCAACTTCTTCCCCGCCAAGGACTTCGTCCTGAATATAAATAGTCCCCGCAATCGCCAAACGATCTCCTACTTTTGTCACACTTCCCGCGTAGAGTCTCTCGACGGTAAAGGCAAATTCTCCCATATCGGTCGGTTTTTTAGATTCCTTCCCAGCTTCATATTGTCGCGTCAATGTCATGGTAAAAACCATTTTGTCGTTGTCGTCGTTTTCATACGCCCAAGTCCCAACCACAGACTTGTAAAGGGGCCCATGTGTTTCACCAAGATGAACCGTGTAGTCCTCGTTCAAAACGAGTTCTGAGGTGCAAGTATCAGCATCTTCCATTTCTTCCAATTGAAAGGAAACACCCACAAGCGGCGCCGATGTAGTGGGATTTGCCTTTGCTGAAGCAGAAATTGGTGCAGCTGCAGCTGCAGCTGTTCTTGTTAAATGGCCCTGGCGTTGCGCAATTGTTTCTTGTAGCATTTGGTTAATGTCTCTGTACTCGTTCATTTGTTTCGCAAAGGTTTCCTCTGCAAGCGTTTGAAAACGCTGAATGGCAGCGACGGATCGTTGCGTAATTTGATCATCTTCAGACGAAGCTCTTATAGCAGTAGTCGGCAAGCCGAATCTGCTGCTAGGGGAAAAAAGATGTTGCTGTCGGTTATTAGCTAGCATAAACGCAACTTGCTGAAGGACAGGAGTGAACCCGAGAATCGGCAGGAGGAGGCAATGCAGACTGGCCAATACTATTAGAGGTGCAGCTTGGTGGATTCGAGACATGACGGTTCAAAGATGAAATAATTGTAGTGCGCAGTGCAAAGTGATGAAGGATGAAGTGGCTGTAATTGATGATGATGCGTTTAAATAATAGAGCAGTGTAAACTTGTAGTAATGGTTTATGGTGTCCAATGCACATGAGTATCTTTGAGGTAAGATCCTTTAGCTTGCGCTAATGTGCGACTAGAGGGTTGGAAATACTACTCGTGTACTGTACTACCCTACTTCTGAATAGAGTAGTAGTCTACTACTAGCTAGCTCACCGCCTGTTGCTAGACAATTACTAAAACTGCCGATTGTCAAGACCGACCAATAGCCGTTACATTAAAACTCAAACCAAAATATTCCACTTGTAGTTGTCCTCAACAGGGTGGGGCTCGATGGCATTGCCACGGTGCAATCCGTCCACTTCACCTCTCTGACCTTTGACCCTCCATTCTTGTACCTGCTTTCCCAAGATAACATAAGTTCTGAGGGCAATGACACCCACAATATCCAGTGCTCGAATTCCAGTATGCAAAATTGTTGTAGGAGTCAAATCCGTATTGTCCAGCACCTTTATCCGTTCAGGTGCAGAAAAGAGATCATCCTTGCTTCGAAGCATATCGTAGATGGCTTGGTTACGTTTTGCTGCAACAGCTTTATCAGTGTCATTGCCGAAACTAGTACTGGTAAAAACCCAGATGGGAAAGGTAGAATCTGGTAGAGCCACGGTTAAGTGTTTTAGAAACGTAACCAGGTGGTGCTGGAATGGTTCTGGCACCTCTACATCATTTTCCAAAACTACTAAACTTTGTTTGCATTTTCGAAATTTCCGCTTCAGTTCATCGTCCCAAAGTTCATCTGGTTGGCTCAGGCGAGCTATGGGATGAAAATGAAATTTGAAGGGTCGCTGACGGGGAAACAAATCTTGTCGGACACTCAAGAACGTTTCGTAGTGCATTTGTGCCGTGCGATTGCCAAACCAACACACAATTTCGTAATTGGATAATTCATGAAAGGACTGGAACCAGGATTTTTGCGTCGCGTTATAGTACTCGTCTATCGTTCCCTGCAAGAGAACTTGACTTTCTTGTGGTTCCTTTTTGCTGGAGGCTTTGGTAAATCGACGATTCGTGGAATTCGAAGGTGCGTCGACTGGAGGTGCCCATACAAACATTTGCGGGGAATTAGCACTCAAAATTTCTGGGAAATTGTGCACAGGTTGCCATTGAGAGGTGGCAACAAACAAGCTGTGGGTACTTAGGCTATATTGGTGCCTATGATTCGTCTGTTGATCCTTCTCCACTGGTGTCTGCTGCTGTTGTTGTTGTTGTTGTCGCTGGATTTTTTCAGCCGTATTGAAGTTAGCGAATGTCTTTTCCGAAGACATGTCTTTGTTAACAGCAGCATTTCTTCGAGCATTGTCATGAACTTTATTTGACCCATGGATCACGAAAAGAATTACTACGAGGAGAACACCAACACCGCCTCTTATCAGAGATGAATTCTCATTTTTTACTCCTCCTTTCCTTTTGTTCCCTTTTTTTTTGTAGAGAAAATTTATCACATTTTCAATACGATGCTTTATGCATCCTGTAGAGGTTGACTTCTGTCGTCGTTGTGAAAGTGGCATGGTGAAGACATTCCTCCGTAGCATGTATTTGGTACTGGTAGTCTACCCTCTGATCTCTGATCTACCCGGAGACGATGAGGATGCGAAGTACAGTAAAAAGTGGCGACTGATGATTCCGTTATGATTATTTTTGCATAAAACCAAATTAAGCCCAGGTGGACTACGGCAGTTTACCTTGTCTCCTGTTAGGGACTATGATAGGACTCAGGAGTTAGGTCTTACTCTATTAGGTCGTGTGCCTAGCCTGCTCTGTATACACACACCACTAGTTTCCTCCTACTATTATCATAATATTCAATATTTACTCTAATATTCATGTAGTCTCCACACTAGCTTTTTACGTGTTATCAGCCACCATGGCGCTCTTGAAGCCGGCTACAGCCGGCTTACCACTGGTTAA
>Ga0210036_1004161_pt1 | contig 13550 bp, 8 predicted proteins | sample CryGeymeta201515_FD_185469 | JGI IMG/M metagenome (GOLD analysis project Ga0210036, IMG submission 185469) | Groundwater microbial communities from Crystal Geyser aquifers in Utah, USA - Crystal Geyser metaG 2015-15 (SPAdes) (version 2) | ecosystem: Environmental > Aquatic > Deep subsurface >...
AGCTGAACACAATAAAATACAGCTGCCTCATCGAACCACAATAATAATAATAATAACATTCAGATAACGATGCTATTACCACATTTTCCAGGCATCGCAACGCACAAGGGATCTAGTTCTTCAATAATACTGACCGCTATTCTACTGCTAGTGTCGTTGCTGCTGCCACAGCCAACATCGACGTTTCAAAACCAACTAGAAGTTCGTCATGGCCCCATTAATGGAGGAAGTATAAGAGCAAAATTTGGATTGATCGCTACCAGCAGCAAGGACCTTTCAAAGGTTTGCAATGACAAGGATGGCATTCACACTGAATCATCGTCTAGGCAAAGACATGCTTCATTTCTCCTTTCGTTTTGGGCAGCATTGTTTTGGTGTAGCTCTCTTCATCCCGCAAACGCGGAATTGTCCGACCAGCAATACGATGTTCATGCAACGAGTACAAGCTATAGTCTATTGGTAGCTACGTATGCAAGCGAAGGATCCGGAGGCCTCCCCTTTTTGTCGCCTTTCCAGACACCGGGAGCGGTACCACAAACGGATTCCAAGTTCGACGACCGCGAGGCCCGGAATCGTGCCTTCGACGAAGCCTTTGATCAGGACAAACGTGATCGGGATGCCTATTATGCAAAAATGGCTCTAAAGGCCCGGGAGACAAGGATCACGGAAATGCAGCAACGACGAGCCGAACTTGGTCTAGATGCAGAAGATGCTGGTCCGCGCGTGGGGGAAAAAGAGGCAGACTTGAAATCTTTGAAAAAGTACCTATTGCAGAAGGATCCGTCCACCATGACACCTGCCGAATTCAAAGAGTTTCAACAAATAGTGCAAAAATAAGGACAATAGTCGCCATTCCCACTATTAGCAGACTAAGAAGGAAGAGCGCACGCTTCCAAAGAGACCAATCCATGCATATTACTCAAGTTTAAGTACATGCATTATGTGTAGTATTGACAGATCCATTTCGCAGGGTCACTCCACAGCCATCTTTTATGCAAATGATGATGCAGCATTGGTTATACATAAAATTACAGATAATATCGTCCCATACGTTGCTTTGTTTCATAATTACAACTACCGACAGTACGCACTTACTCAAAGCGTCCCAAGGGATCTTGACCCTCAAAGATGAAAATCCTTCGTGATTTGTTCCCCTCGGGTCGCAATTTCGGAGCCGTCACGAGCAGAACGCCCTCCGATAAATGAGCTGTGATGGCATCATGGTCAATGTTGTTTCCAATGCGGAATCGCTTTTCAAACTTGGCCTGACAGAGCTCTCCATCATAGTGGATCAGGCGACTGCCCATCACATAGAGCATGTGTCCGTACTCTTCCAATTGAAGAGTCAGGTCGCGCAAATGCACACCAGGGACGTCCAAAGCAATCTGGTAATGCGTCTCATTTTCATTAATCTCATATCCTGGAGACGAGTGATGGATGATTAAGTCCTCTCCTCTATCCAAGTCGTGGAGAACGGGCATGTGCAGATCCTGCTCCTTATTCTCGTCTTTGCACAAGGGGAAATCATGGGAGAACTCATGGGCAAAACCAGGAAAGAAGGAGCGATGAGGCTTGTGGTAGACGTGATCAATCTGATTGTGATGATGTCCATACCGATGTTTCTCGTAGTGTTCCTTCTCCACTTCAATAAAGTTGCTTGCAACGGCGTCAGGGCTTTCACTTCCAGGTAGGCTTCCAGGCAACGTTGCGGTTGAACTTGCCATATTATTGTTTGTATTGCTTTCTGAAAGTGGCTTTTTTGTTTTGTAATAGATCATGGATCAAATTAGGTGTTATTTCTTATTTTATGAGCCGAGGTAGCAGCGAAAAGCTTTCTCTGGGAAGCATTGCTGCTTCGATTGCAGATCTCAACTATCCCACAAAATGAGAACATATACCCTTCCTAGCAACCTGCGACTGACACCCAGCATTAAAGAGTTATTTCTAATGAAGTGCAAATAGTTCCCCAGAGCCATGAGGCTAGGGATTGTTCCTTGCCCTCTCTCCCACGATTGCTACAGAAGCCCGCTGCTGTTCTTTGTTCTTTGGCTTTGGAAGTCTTCTCGTTTCCAAAGCCTTGGAGTACGCTGTGATAGCTTAACACGGTCCATCAGGAACCTGTCTCGCTGAACTTGTCATTCCAATCATAATTGAGGCAACTCAATCAAGTGTTCCGTTCCGCCGAAAATCTGATGCTACGCTCGAAACTTGAACAATGAATGTGAAAGGCCAAATTTGTGAGGAGCGCACCTCGACTGGCGTCATGTCGTTCACCCTAATGGTTGAATGTTAAGGTTACTACAATGAATAAGCATAAAACCCAGCAACCCATTTTTTAATCAATGGCCCCTGGCGGGGGGTACGCCAACCACTCTTTTTTTTGAGTGAACTCAGACCTTAAATTATTATATGGACAACAAACAAACACCGTATGCTGAAATATAAACATAAGTATATTAGGGTTTGAGTTAATATATTATATGGACAACAAACTAACACCGTATGCTGAAATATAAAAATAAGTAAATTAGTGTCTGAGTTAACATAAATATTTCAGACTATGACAATTATTGTTTTTCAATATATTATTTATTCGTTTCTATAAGAGGTCCGAGGTCTGTGCTAGGAATTTAGTATTTTTTTCTACAGAGTACATGAGGTCCAAGGACCTCGAGTTAAGTTTGATTATAGAAACTTTTAATACTCCACTTTAAAAATAGTAAGCTAAATATTTATCTCGGTCGGAATTTGAGGTCCGAGGTCCCAACTTAAGATATGACTATACAAATTTTCAGTACCCTACTTCTAAAATAGTAAGCTAAATATTTATCAGTAGCACACAGCAAATAAAACTTTCATAGGCCACCCACTGGCTAGAGTGGTTGGCGATAATACTCTAATACACTAATATTATTGTTTCTATTTTCAACATGACCATCAGTCTTGAACAACTCTGTTTTCACAGATAGAGTTTGAGCATAATCTGCAATCACTAATTAATAGCTCATTTTTTAGCAGAAGCAAAATTGACTTGAAAAGTCTTGCTGCAAGAGATGCAAGACCGGAATCCTGCTGCTAAGATAGTTTCAAAAGCATCTCATCTTATTTTGACTGCTTGAAGCTTGACAAAACTATTGTCATAATATTACCAGCAGTTTGTAGATCATGGCTGTCTTGTTCCCTTTACTCGATTCTGCTAGACCACAACCTAAAATATGGCATATATGTATCATGCTTTTATAGCAACAAAGCAAGCTGATTCTACAGCAGCCCCTGCTCATCCAGTAAGAAGGATGACTCTATCCCAATTGGCGTGTTGTGTGGTTTCGCCAAATCACCTGCAGCCAGACATTGTTTAGTTAACATAAGACCATTGTAAATCACCACCTGCTTGCGGAAAACAATTGCCCATAAATGGAGCAATTGAATCTTGATACCATGGAAAGTTCGAACGTTCGAACTGCCAGGACAGTCGGCAGTCTTACCATAAAAGCGCTAATGGTTTCGTCTTGACGGCTAGAGTTTCCCACCCAGAAAGTGTGAAATCATATCTGGTCCCTGCTATCAGATCTAATCATGTGTAATCTAAGAAGCATTAATTCAAGCATACATTTAGTATAATATACTCTCCTAAGTTGATACTTGCGTCTGTTCCATACCACCAATACAAAGAAAGAGCTAGCCATTCGTTGTGCTTCCGCTCATCGTATTGCGTATGTTTACCGTGGCCTTTAAAATAGATAAATTGCTCTTGGTGCTGCGCGATGCTAGCCCTGGAATTTGCCTGATCGTGAATTATGATTTTTTGTCTTGTGGTACATGCATTTATATCTTATGATTGAATTGGGGTCATGCGTTGGCTATGAAAAAAGACATTTCGGTCGGCCATCGTTAATGCTAGGTTGGGTTTTCGCTGTGTGCTTTCCTTAACGTTGAAACTAACTGCTGGCATCCTTCCTCCGCTGGCAACCGCTTTTTTTACGACCGCTGAAAGGTGCAAGGTTTCTCTCGTCGCGATGTGGACTGTCGTATTCTTCCGGCGTAGGCAAAGATAGGACGACCCGGAACATCATGAGTGTGTGGATCATCATGGTCATAGTGTCCCCATGTTCCTGCTTGGGGATGCAGAGGTGCGGCAACCTCATGTTTGGGAGTGTGATGATGACGATGACGATCTTCGTTGACTTCTTGCAAAGGCTCATTATTATCACTCGCATCAATACTATGACTGCTGGTGTCGTCGTCTAAAACGGTTGCCAGGTCTGCCAGACCCATAATGGCCCGCTTTTGCTTTTTAAGGCCGCCACTTTTAAAACCAACACCGCCGTTGCTTAAAGAAGGATGATCCTCTTCCAAGATGACATCAAGCGATCGAGTGCGATGAAAATCTCGCAACTCACGGGCGGCACGTTGGTAAGCATGCTCCGAGACACCTCGGCGATAGGGTGACAGGGATCCCGCCGAGTGACTGTGATGAAATCCTCGTTGTTGCAGTGTCATGCTGAGAAGCGATGCAGTTGTCTCTACAACCTGTTGTGCTGCTGGGATACCTACAATACTTGTACTAACCGTTGCTTACACTCCACTACTGTAATAATAGATGTAGATTTAAAGGCAAATATAGGTTTGAAATGACAAGTGCGAAAGTTATAATACAGCAGAAGCCTTTTCTGCTCGAGCTGTAGCTTTCGTCGCGTCAAGCCTCCGACCACTACTAGTAGACTACGTTTTTGGGAATTTTGCCATCACCAGCATCGTAAATTCTCGAAGAAAAAAGCATTCATCGATAGAAAGTGATGACACCATTATTTTCCTTGATGCGGGACATTTTTTCCCCTCAAAAATAAAAGGACTGTACTAACTGACTGTACGTAGTACTGTAGTACCAGGTACAGTCAGCCAGTTGTGCGTCGGGGCGCTCTAGATTCTCTGATTGACAGGAAATTGTCAAAATGAGAATTCCAGTGAATCTAATCCGAATTATTCCAATATGATAGGAGGAAGACAATTGTAAGAACGTATCGAACATACCCATTGTTAAGGAAATGAGGAATTGCTGAGTCACGTGATTCTATCAGTACTCCGCCGGCAATACCAGGTACAAATGACAAAGATGCCATTACCAGGTACCTTTACGTTTGTCGGTTCAACCAAAACATTGGCAACAAGTCGATGCGGGATCTGAACAGTACGGTACCAGGCAACAACTGTACCAGGTACTAGTAGTAGAGTAGTAGAGTAGTAGTACTAGGTAGTGCCGTGATGACGCTCCAAGGTTCTAGTTTAAACGCGTCACACTTGGCTTAAGAAGCATTTTGAATGATGAATTATTTATTATTTTTTGTGCTTTCTGATGATGATCAACAAGGTTTTGAGCATACCAGTAGTAGCTACTACTAGTAGTAGTGGTACCTACTGTTGCTACTAGTAGTAGTATCTAGTACCAGGTACTACTGGTAGTGCTGGTACCAGGTACCTGGTACCAGGTAGCAAACGGAACAGAACCCCTAAAAGTGAATTTCAACGTGTCCATAGTTTTATTTAGACAAGAATATGTTACCACCACAAGAGATCCGCTACAGGCATACAGACTACTACTAGTACGCTACTGTACAAAATTCAGGAAGATTCTTTTTAGTTTTCCCGCCTCCCCAATATTAAAGATTGCCAGGTACTGGTACAGTTGTACGGTACAAGCCTACTCGTTCCATTGGTCGCAAAAGCGCAGAACATCAACTTACTTTATCATGGTCAATATCTGCCGTTTCTGTGTCCAACCTTTCGTAGAGTGGAAGGCTGATGTTAGTACAATCGTTGTGAGTGAATAATATCGTCGGGAACTTTTCCGTATTCAACACGAGGCTTTTGTTGGCAGCATGTCGCCCCAAAAGCCCACATTGATTTTAAATTCAGTTTTCCCAGATCCTCCTTTGACTGATTTTTTGCGAGAAGAGAGCGACTTTTTTCGAACTCACTCTTTGCAAGCAATCTTGAGAAATCATGCTGAAGTTTTTCTTTCTTTCGAGGAAACATCATTGGGGATTACAGTGAAGATACCAAGGAACTTATTGTTGAGCGAAAGGACAAATAGGCGCGTTACAATATTTGCAAGGTGCAATGAGAAGTTTATTTTGTTTGTCTGTGTTGTATTTTGAAGGTCGCGATCTGCCTGCTTGTGCTTGTCTCGTTTTAGCTCCCGAAAAATCTATATTGATAGCCACTGTACTCAAGTAGACTAGCTAGACCACTCGAGTACCATTATTATTACTTCTTCTACAGTAGACTACTACCACTAGTACTAGACTACTACTACTGAGAACATTGCTGTCATAATTGTGGATACAACATAGTAGTCTAGAGTAGTAGTTGTTGTTGTTGTTGTCATGAAAAACTCATAACCTGTTATTTGCGTGACTGGATGAGTCGGATGGTGGCTTCAAACCAACCAAACATCCAACTCCACTTCCAACTTCAGGATCGCTTCCCGTCACCACTTGCCCTTTGCCCTACGAGTTCACAAAAAATATTATTATTTCTCCTTGGACATCTAAGCGATATAGCAAGGTAATCATGGGAAAGGGACCATCGAATAGCAATAAGCGCAAGAAGCATCATGATAAGGACAAGTACTATAACTGTAAGTAAAATGCCGCGTATTCGGAATTCGGACATTGTAATGATTGAATTGTTCTGCAATACGTAATACAAAACTCCGAGTACGCTCTTGCTGACTTGATTCATTCCCCTCTACCCATTTCCAGTGGCCAGAGAGCAAGGTCTGCGATCGCGTGCTGCTTTCAAATTGACGCAAATCAATCGCAAGTTTCCATTTTTACAAGAGTCTCGGATTGTACTGGATCTATGTGCTGCTCCTGGAGGTTGGACGCAGATTGCTGCTCGCACAATGCCACGAGGCGAACACACGCACATTGTGGCGGTCGACATTTTGCCCATTCGATCCTTTCCTGGTCAGAAAAACAACATTACGACGTTAATTGGAGATATTACCACGGCCAAATGCAAGGCCGATATTACCAAAACCCTTCGATCGATTGCTTCCGCCAAGAATTTGGAGGGTAACAAGGGAGGAAAAGCAGGTGCCATGACCGATTTGGTACTGCACGATGGAGCTCCTAATGTCGGTGCGAGTTACGATAAGGATGCTTATGTACAAAATGAAATTGCGTTGCACGCCCTCAAATGTGCCACGCAACACTTGAAAGCGGGAGGTCATTTTGTTACAAAGGTTTACCGCAGTAAAGATTACTCGAGTCTCCTTTGGGTCTGTCAACAATTCTTTGAAAATGTCACGGCCTTTAAACCCAAGGCATCCCGTATTCAATCCGCCGAAATCTTTTTGATCTGTCAAAACTACAAGGCCCCCGACAAGATTGATCCCCGTATTTTGGATCCTAAATACATCTACGAACAAGTTGAAGGTGAATCGACTGGAGGACAGAAACTAGGTGCCGGTGGAGAAGGTATCCATGTTTTTCATAAGGCATGGGATCAGAAGAAACGACATCGTGAAGGATACGATCACACCCATTTGGATTCTACTATGCGACATATTGAACCCGTGACCAACTTTTTGGAAGCCAAAGGTATGAAGGAAGCCATCCAAGTCTTGAGTACTTGTTCTGGTTTGACCTTTACTTGCGAAAAATGCGCTGATCTTAAACAAGGGCAAGAATCAATCTGTCATTGTCAGTTTTATCTGCGTCATCCGTTGACAACACCCGAAACTAAAGCCTGCGTGAGTGATCTGAAGGTTTTGAACAAGGGTGACTTTAAAGGTCTACTTACGTGGAAGGAAAAGATGGAAGATGCCCTCAAAGCGCTTAAAGAGAGAGAAGGCAACAACTCGGATGACGACAACGATTCTGATGATGACAATAATTCGGCGAAAGCCGGTGGTGATGATGACGACGAGGACGCATCGGATAAGGAAGAAGCACAGATTCTGAGCGAGATTGAAGCCATGAAACAAAAGCGCATGCGGGAAAAGAAGCGAGCTAAGAAGAAGGAACGCGCCCAAGCTTCCAAACGACGTCGCCAGGCTGCATTGGGCATGGACTTGAATGCAATCGATGTTCCCGAGCACGACAGAATATTTTCGCTGGCTACAATTACATCCAAAGGTCAGCTGGACGCTGCCGCAGAAGTGAACCTAGACCGGGTGACAGACGACCAAATCATGCCGGATGATGGTGACGATGACATTGTTGTAGACTTAGATGATTCGCTTGTTCAGGATAAGGAGGAGAAAGATGGAAATACGGGGTATAGCTTTCGCTTGGATGCTGAGTTAGACGAAGCATACGACCGATACCTGTCTCAAACTAAAGATGGCATTGCCAAAAGTGGAACTAAGATGGAAAAGCGTAAGAAGAAATCCAAACGCATCAATGCTCTGGAGGAAGCCGAAGAAGACGAAGCGCTCTTGCTCAAGACGGAGCGGAGCTTGAGTCACGAGACTCTAGCGTACGCAGAAATGTTGAACGGTCCAAAAGACAGTGATGACGAAGACTCCGACGAAGACGATGATGGTAGCGATGACGGTTTCAACGATGTGCCAATGACACCTGAGGAGTTTGCTGCCTTCAAGGCCGGTGGTATTCCACGCCCGGAAAAGAAAGGCAACAATGAGCGAAATCCACTTATAAGCACTCTAGGCGAAGAATCGGCCTCTGCCAAGACAGCAAGATGGTTTAGCAATCCACTGTTTGCTACTATCGGACAAACAGCTGAGTCGGCTGCAAAGACTACTGGCGGTGAGAACGAAGGAAGCCGATCAAAGAAGCGCAAGGTTGAAGTTACCGATGATGATGATGATGATAATGACGACACTGTGGACAGCGGAAGCAATGTTGATGACGAGGAAGTCGTGGCCAAAGCAAACAACAAGAAAAACAAAAAGAAGAAGTTGCAAGGTCTCGACGCTGAGGAGGTTATTAATAGCATGCCAAAGACTGACAAGCAAAAGCGCCACGAAAAGCGATTAAAGGAAATGGCACGTGACGAACGTAAGAAAGCCAGAAAAGCTAGAAAGCTGGGAGAAGCCGAAGCGGCGTTTGATATTGTTCCTGGTGAAGAGGACGACATGAGCGACGAAGAGGAAGAAGGCAACATTGATCACTTGAGTGCGGATCAGAAAAAGAAAGTTCTGGAGGCCCGTGAACTCATCAAGGCCGGAATGGGAACGAATATTGAAGACGAAAAAAGTGGCATTGAAATTGTATCCGAGTTGGATGCACAGCGACCCTTGCCAGCCGTGGATCAAAGAAAGTACGACTCTGATCACGAGGACTACGATAGTGACGACCTTGCGGAAACTTTGGCATTGGGCACAATGATGCTCCGTAAGAGCAAGGCAAAAGCACTTGTTGACGCCTCCTACAATCGATATTCCTGGAATGACCCTGAGGGCCTCCCAGATTGGTTTGTCGACGACGAAAACAAGAATTATAGACCAAAACTTCCCATTCCACCAGCTTTGATTGCCAAGATTAAGGAGAAGCAAATGGCTCTCTCCGAGAAACCTATCAAAAAGGTTGCGGAGGCCCGCGCCCGCAAGAGCAAACGAGCCAAAGTGAAGCTTGCCGCTGCCAAAAAGAAGGCTGAAACCGTGGCGAACAACTCTGAAATGTCGGAGGCAATGAAACTGAAAGCGATCAGTAAAGCGCTACGCTCGCAAGATGCAAAGAAACCCTCCAAAACGTACGTCGTGGCAAAGAAGGGTTCCTTGGGAGCTAAGGGCGTCAAGCTTGTGGACAAGCGAATGAAGAACGATAAGCGAGCTATGGAGCGCTCACAAAAAACTAAAAAGAAGGGCAAGCAAAACAAGCTGGTAGGCTCCAAGAAGCGCCGTAATCACAGTTAATTATTACCTGAATTTCACTCAATAACTTGATTCTATTGCTAATAGTGTACGAGTAGAACTGTATTTATTCAAATATAGGATAGCATGTATGTAGATTGAGGCATCGCCTCCGCGATTACCACAGCCGACTATCTCTCGCCGTTGATCTCGTAAAATTGTTTGACCACTTGCAGCTGTCGAAGGGCCAGGATTGGGCGATAGGGTCGCATTTTTTGTAACAGAAGTCTTCCGTCCTTGCTCTCGAATATCTACCTCAACGAGGTAACATGACACAAAGTAGCGCCTTGAATTCTACAGCTTTGACCGCGACCGTTGTTGCCTTCTCCGATCCCGGTTTCTTTGGTGCTGGGATGCAGATCTCTCCCGAAATGCCACACGTTATTTTGCCTTCCTCGCTTAACACGGACAAGAATCCCTCCCAAGCATTGTTTCCCGACTGTAGAAAGCTCGTCGCTGCAATGTACTCATTTGCCTTGACATTCCAAATGGGTTTCTTGTAGAAAATCTCGGCAGATTGGGCAACGACTGTTAACTGTTCCAAAGCATCATCTCCTATAGTATCTCGTAAGTGACAAACGAGATTATACCAGGCTGACAAGACGCAAAGAGAGTAGAGACTGCCCGCAAAGGCCGTGCCGTGGATATTGGTGTTGCCTTTGATAGGCATGCAAAGCGAGACGGATCCTTCGTCCTCCGATTTCGACCTCAATAATACCTGGTCCACGGTGATACCCATACGACGAGCCGGTGGCATATTCACACGAATACTCTTGGCGACGTATTGCTCAACCTGGGAGTATGCCCGGCCGGTTTTGGGGTGGGAATTGCGAGTTCGATGCTGCCTGGCCTCGGCCGCCAGGACGAACAAACTTGCCACGGCTGCCACACCTAGAAAGACTAATATACCGCTTTGAGATTGTGATATTGGCATGGTTACAAAGCTTGAAGCTGTTAAGGATGATTCGGTGATACGGACTACCAAATAAGAAGAAGTTTTTTCGTTTTAGTGCAGAAATTTGTTCGGGACTCGTCCGTGAATGCTCCAAACGACGCAGACTTATTCCAATAGAGCCATTGTGACTCTTTATGTACTGGTACTGGCTGGAATGGATGTAGACCTGCCCGAATACTGAAATGAGCCAACGAGAAACCCTACTACAGTAGCTACTACTCTAGCTAGTAGTTAAAATTTCAGTTGGAACATTGCGCATACCATTCACCTACGACCCATTGTTCAGGTGATGGTTGACAAATTGTTCCACGGCTTGTCGTATAGTTTCACTAAAGGATCCTATAGAAACCCGGTGGACCAGAGGATTGTTTTGGGGTGCAATGTCAACGTCAAAAAACGGCTCGTACAATCCACCAGCCAATTGTGTCAAAGGTTCAAAATGGCCATGTCCTGTAAAGCTTGGAGGTTTCAATTCGAGCAACAAAGTACCTGGACGTGCCCATAGGATATGCGACAATCCGGCACCGTGCATGCCAACAATTATGTCAGCTTGTTGTACCATGAGTATTTGTTCCGAGAGATCATGTTGCTCTAATATAAGACGTCTGGCGTCAATCTTGACAGGCCCATATCGTCCATTCTGTACTTGATCCGAGACGTTTTGAATGGCAGCTTCGACGTTGGCCTCATTTTTGATTTGTCGTGATGTGGCTCCATCCATGCGAGGATGAGAATAGTGATTCTTGCGCAACAGGAGCAAGACTCGGACCGTTTGAATGGAAGAAGCGCTACGTTTTTGGTTGTCGTTGTGTGCGTGGTAGGGGTGCATCCATCCCTTGTAGAGACGTAACCGACACTTGGAACCGTACAAAAATCGTTCCCGAAAATCCACTTGCCACTCGGACGTACCGCAGGTAGGCAGAAATGTTTGGGGCAGAGGATTAATGCCAAGATTAATCAAAGAGGCAATGGAGATCGGAGACCGATATCCGGGTGACACAAATATGGCATGCCGAAAGCAAGTCAGAGACGGCAATTCGGAGACATAGGAAATATCGGCATTGGGAAAGAGCAGTTCCCATCCTACATCTAGTGTGCCCTTGGCGTGCCCATCAAAGAAAACCAAGTTGACGCGGTCCATTTTGACGGCATTTCCTTTAGTAACCACCATGGCGGCCTGGTAGGCATTGTAGTAGTCTGTCATGGTATGATAGAGATTGGCGTATTCATAGCGAGTAACAAAGAGTGTTGGTCGTTTCTCTAGACGGGTGCATTTGTCTTGCTCGTTGGTACTAGCTAGACTACTCTCTCCAGCAACGACTTCAAGATTTTCCATCATGCCGAGCAAATGGTGCGGTAATTTTTCATTGGCGCGCTTCTTAGCTTGGAATTCATCGGTACCGGATCCGCTCTCCATTCCGTTCATAACCATGTCACAGTGTGATAACTGAAACGCTCCTTTACTATATTTGGGGAACTCATCTCCTTCCTTTCTTCCTTTGACACTAAATATGGGTTCTCCTCCGCGTGCTACTTGAATTTTGGAAGTATTCACTCGTAAATTATGAGCCTCACAAAAGGTTGCCTTGGTCATGGGATTATAGTGACATTGCAAAGAACCTCCATCTCCATCAGGAGGGGATCCTCGTAGAAATTGTTGGAAGAAATTTTGTGACGGTGTACACACATCAAAGGTTTCACGACGGCCGTATCCCATCCAATCATCACATGGTCCTCGACTGCTGGTTATAAGTGGATTTTTGGTAGCATTGTAGGACTGACAAATGGGACCGTGATTGTCAAAATAATAATGATGACGATCGGAGGCACTGAAACTTCCTTCGACTTGAACCGTTTTCGATGATTGTTGTTCGGACTCATGCGTCGTAGATTCTTCGTTGTTTATTGATTGGCTAAATGGTCGCCGATTATTATTATTATTGCTGTTGCTTTCTTGTCCTTTCATTGAATTTGTTACTTCAAACGTTGTTATAGCACAATCGACTTTTAGAAAGGATGATACTTGAAATATACCCAGACAAATAGCGACCCCCAAAAGAAGTGGTAACAGAAAGGTAATCAACTTCTTATTGCGGTGATGATGGTGGTTGTTTGTGCCCCTACTAGGCGAGTCCGTTGATGTGTTTCGTCTTGACATGATTGCGGATATTGTACCAACAACTCATCAAAACGTGTACTCTAGTATGAATGATCCTTCAGGGCCCGTCGTTGTGTTCGAATAACACAATGGTCTGTAGCCGGCTCAAAGTTGGTCTAAAATCTCGTTAAGTATTGACTGATCAACAGTACTATTCAACTTGTATCTTCGCGGGTCTTTCCCTTTGGTTGTTTACGGAGACCGCAAAGGTGAATGATTATTATTACTCGTACTCCACTTTTTTATATTTTTATGTATGAGATGTGTAAAGTGAAAAGAATGCACAAGAAGAGAAGGAAATGAAAAGATAGAGTACTAGTAAAACCATAGGGTGCGGGTTATGTTTTTAGAGTTGGGGGTATATTCCAGAACCAATCGAGCGAACGCTACCGCGTTCTCTCGACTATGCCAGCTCTCTAGGGCTACGTTCGGCTAGGTAGGGTGGTTTGGAGAAACTCGGCAATTTACTAGGGCCGACCTTTTCTCCGTTCCGAGGCGCCCGGGTGAGAGGGCAGACCGCTAGGGTTGCTCTCACACTCGGGTAGCCAATCGGGCGG
>Ga0210036_1004164_pt1 | contig 13540 bp, 10 predicted proteins | sample CryGeymeta201515_FD_185469 | JGI IMG/M metagenome (GOLD analysis project Ga0210036, IMG submission 185469) | Groundwater microbial communities from Crystal Geyser aquifers in Utah, USA - Crystal Geyser metaG 2015-15 (SPAdes) (version 2) | ecosystem: Environmental > Aquatic > Deep subsurface >...
GATCCTTGAAGCCTCTTGATATGGACACCATTGCCAAGAGTTTGTCCCGTACCAATAAGTTGGTGATCTTGGATGAATCTACCAAGTCTGGAGGAGTTGGTGCTACTATCAGTGCCCGTATATCTGAGGAATTGTTTGATCTTTTGGATGCTCCTGTGAAGAGACTTTGTATGGATGATGCCCCAGTACCATATGCTGAGAGCATGGAGAAGGCAGTTGTGAAGCGTGGAAGTGATTTGATTCAAGGAGTATTTGACATATGCACAAAGAAGTGGTAGATTGACCCTTTTCTCATTCCCAGTTCAACAGTTTTGGATTATATAATTAGATTTAAATTAGTAGACTACAAAACTTCTAAGCAAGGAAATTCTTTCTTTTTCCATCTGTGAAACTACCAGCTCGTAGCCCTCCTCTACAAGGGAATAAAAAGTTGCCCTTGGATCTCACTCGAGCGTTAAGTCCTAGATTTCGTGAGAAAACATGGAACTTGTCAAGCAGCACGTCATTTCTTGATCTTCCTTCAAAGATTGATTCAAAATAAATAAAGTGAGGTCACGCGAGGAAAATAGACCTGTTTTGCGAGCACGCTTGATTTCTACTGGAGTACCATAATTGATTTTTCAGACAACAAAAGATGCACATTACTTCAGTCTATGAAAGACCGAAAAAATACGAAACGAAACACCACACTAGACTACGCAACAACCGACTCAGCATCTGTCAGCATCTATTGCCTACCATAACAAATAAGTGATTTTGTGTACAGTAGTACTGGTACGAAGAGGCAAAGAAACCTACTCCACCCCATCTTATCTACGCCTGGATTTATTTTCCACAGACGAACGCTCAAAGTTTTAAATTCCTTGAAAGAAGTCCACTGTCCACTGATATCAATATCGAACAATTCCAATTCAACAATTCAACACCCTCGTAGCGTTCCCCGAGCTGAACGAAAGTAGGAGCCGTGGTTGCGGCATACATCTCAGCATACATTTTATCAATATTGTACTCCGAATCCAGTACGATGGGACAAAAAAAGAAAGAAAAGATTTGCAAGGGAAACATCATGGGCGGCAATACTACAAATGCACAGGAAGAGAGGTTCGAAACCCGGTTAGTGACCATTTTGCTGACGAAGAGCTTGGTTTCGTCTCCTGAAGAATCCACTAGCATCGCCGAAGCCATTATTCTGGAGATGAACGAATCAGAATTACCCAGAGAAGATGCATGTGTTTCATCTCTTGAAGATTACTTTTCCTTGTCGAAAGAGGATGCGAGGGCAACGCTGTCCGCGCTCTTTAATCTAGACGATATCAGCAACAGCAGCAACAGTGGACACGATGATACCGATGAAGATCCATTTCTCCGAGCTGACGAGGCGAGCGTTGACAGTGACAGTGACGATGGAGAATATATCGGTGAGGGAGAGTGCGAGTTGTGCGAACGATTCATCAGACTGACCAAGCACCATCTCATTCCAAGATCTACATGGCCGCGCATCCTGCCCCGCCTGACCAGTGCCGCCCTTGCCCTGTCCAAAGACGATGTCCACCGAGCCGGACTAATTCTAGGAAGCGGTCTTTCGCATTTTCTGGAACCTCTTACCATCGCTGATGGTGACAAAGTTGCCATCAAAGGATTGTTGAAACGGACCTGCACCATTTGTCGATCCTGCCACTCTGCGATTCATAGAACCTATCCAAACATGGTGTTGGCGACTGACTACAGTACCACCGATCTTTTGATGCAAGACGAGAAAATATACAAATATTGTAAGTGGGCCAGCAAACAGAAGCCTGGAAAGTATTCTAAGTTTGGTTGATTGCATTGCATCAATTCTTCTCTCCTATTATACGTGAAAACCTCATGATCATTATAAGTCGCATGTGCATCATCTTGCCTGTGCATACATCATGTAGGATGGAATAGCTTTTGAGTCTTTCAACCCATCGTGTCTCTCCTCTTTCCTCGCCTGGTGTTCATGTGCATGACGTGAAAAACCTTTTGTTATGAACTCGCATGTTTTCGTGGACGCATCCAAGATCATCAGCTGACAAGCATCCACTGACTGCAATTGTCATCAAAAGCGAGGGTATTACATGGGAAGCGAACAATCAACTGATATGATTGTTTTCGCCGACTACTCGCGGCAACCTCGTGTCGAATGAAAGCTTTCTACTCTAGCAATAGTTTGGAGATAGTGTGCTACTAAACGTTACAACGCTGACTCTAATGAGAAAAAAATAATGAAAAAAAATCAAATTCTCATCTGCTGGCCTTAAATTGGTGCTTTGGTGCCGTCTCGACGTCTCCATCTCCACAATGTAAGAAAAGTCAAACTACTTTTCTCGAAGAAGTATACGTACGATATTCACCATGAATCTTTAGCCCAGTCGATCCTCGAGCGGCAAGGGCAAGAATAGCATGGATCGATTCATAGTTTACCTTCTTGCACTCTTGGTGCTGATTGCATCAGAACTGACAGTATCTGCTGCAGAGACGTGTCCTGCTCGTCCATTTGCATCTTCTTGCTCGTTGTACTTGGCGAACTCGACGATTAATGGAGGAGGTGTCGGTATCTTTACCACACTCGAACTTTTCCCAGCCGATGTTGTGGGTTACGGAGACCTCATGAGCCCGTTCATCGATTTGTATTGGCACAGGAGGATTGAATACGAAAACCAGGACCATCCATTCTTTGACTATGTTTGGCAGGGCATGGGTCCTGCTGCTTTGGAATCAGCAGACTCGAATTTAGGAAGTGTCGTCTTGATGGCCTATGGTTTGGATGCCGCTATTAATTGTCACTTGGGATTGGTAAATACTCACAGTGCTAGTATTGAATATGACGATTATCATTCGAGACTTCTGCATCGGTCACGAGACCCAGGAGCTGGAGCATTTACACCATATCTGAGTGGAGCGACACAAATAGCCAATCCAATACCGGCTGGAGGGGAATTGTTCAAGCACTATGGAGATGATTGGTTCGTCCGACGGACCCATGAATTTGGACTTGTTCCACTTTCGAACGACTACAGTGCAGGTGATATTCTGATTCAAAAATTTGCAAGACTGTTTCCCGAAGCCCGCAATGTAGAGTCTCTGCAGGATGTTCATAAAGATCTATGGGACTTGATGGCAAACTTTCCGTACGAGTCACGAATCACCAATGCTATTCCCACATCTCACGAGCACATTCCTTTGGCTCTTCAGGACGGAATTTGGGAACCTTATATTCAGGATGCTAGAAGAGACATCCGCGAGTTACAGCAGCAGGGACGGTGTCTGGAAAATATCAGCCACGGTCCATCTACCTTGAAACAGGCCGGGCGTGGGGCCTTTTCTACGACGTTTCTCAGGGCAGGATCGATTATTACAGGAAGCCCTCTACTACACTTAAAGAATGATGATTTTTTTGAAATGTCCTATCAATTCGACCAAGAGGTCACACCTGGCTACCAAATATCCATGAACTATTGTTGGAAGCATCCACAGTCTACTATGCTCCTGTGTCCATATGGTGCAGCTGTCAACTTTATTAATCACAACCAAACACTCGCCAATGTAAAAGTTCGATGGGCCACTCATGGCCATATTGGTCATGATGATACCTTTCTGAAACGGAGCTTTTCCGAAATTTTCAAAACATTCAAAACTCATTTAGCGTTTGACTACGTTGCTCTCCGAGACATTCAGGATGGAGAGGAACTCTTCCTCGACTACGGTAATGAATGGGAACGAGCATGGCAAGATCATGTCAGCAAATTTTACAGTGAAAAGCTTCAACCGTTCGACTCGATGATGTCCTCCTTGGATTTGTACAAATGTGCTCACGACTTGAACCGAGAACTGGAAGATTGTAAAATTTTAACGGATGATGAGCAGCAATCAAAGCCGTACCCAGCAAATGTTCAGCTTAGATGCCACTCTCAGGTTTTAGTGTTTGACTGGATAAAAATTGTGCCGTTGAACGACCTTCGATCATTTAGCTGGAACAAAGACGACGTTGGACTTCCTTGTCAAGTCTTGAATGTGCATGAACATTCGTTTTTGCCTGGGCTATCATTATATCACGTGGGGATAGATGCAGTGGAGTTTGCGAACAATGATGAGAAAGTCTCTGATAATGCGTTTATCGAATGGTGTGTGGAGGTGGATGGAATACCAAGGAATGCTTTGAAGTTCTTCGACAAGCCGTACACAACCGATCTTCATTTGAGGGACACTTTCCGGAACCCCATTGGTATACCTGACCATCTCTTTCCGGCTGCTTGGAAAGCATTCTCAAATTAAAGCTGCATGAAAGATATAGCTGGAATTATTCACTTTCTAATAGTCTTTTGCGCCTCGATCGTAACTATTCGTCTACAGTGGTACTGTACTATAGATCGCGTTCGTTCGTTTGTTTTCTACTGTAGAGTAGTAGGTAGAGTAGTACCGTACTGGATTATTCTGACCAATGGTCGCATATTTAATCCAAGCATTTTACGAGTACAGCAGTAATAAAAACGAGAACTCCGTTGCTGCTGATGAGGCCTGATGATGACGGGCACAAAACGAGAAAGCGAAACAACAACGACTAACACGAGACTAGTAGTCTTGTAGTCTACCTGGTACTTTAAAACCTTTATTTCAACATAGTATTAATTTCAATCAACGCACACACCATGGACGACGAGGGATATTATGACAATCGGCGCTACAATGCTCAGCATCAGCATCATCAGCAACAGCGCTATGCCAATCATCACTACAATGATCCTCATCATTCATCATTGTACTCCAGAAGTTATCAGCATCACGAACGGAACAACTACAACTTCAACGACAACGACAAATACAACAACGAGTATCGAAACAATACTAAGACCATTGGAATACATTCCTATTTATTAACTTCTCAAAATTTCGGTATTCTAGTGGCAATTCTTGTCATTTATCTTTTTCGACGAACAGGTTTGTTTTAAATTTGTTGTCTTTTATAGGCTGTTGTCATCTTTGTTGCTACTACTAGGCAATATTTCCAAACAAGACACAGTTTTACGTTATACAGTACGAGTAGTAATACTGTAATACTGCACTGCATTGTACCGTACTTGAGGATTAGATAGTTACTTGTTTCTCACCATGATTATTTGTTTTCTCCTTCCTGGAACAAACAACAAACACAAACGTCATCACATGATGAAATAATGAAATGGATAAATCAACATAATCCTCAACATTCAACATTACTACTGCTGCTTACTGCTTCTGCTACTGTGAGCAGGTGGATCGAGTCGTCGATTATTGCGAACTAGTACGAGAGAAGAATGGTGGAGTATGTCATGGAATTCTCGCATCGTCGATCTGGTATGGGAAATTCACGATTACGTCGTCGGTTATGGTCAAATGGTACTGGAAATTGGTCGCAATATACGTTGTCACGTGTTGGAACACGGCGTTGGCGGAGTCGGTGGTGTTAGTATTGGCGGAGTCGGCATTGATGGGAGAGGAGGAGACGAATGGTTGTACGATACACCGAATACCACTGCTGCTGCTACTGCTACTGCTACCACTAGTAGTACCATGCCAGCGCACTACATTCCTCGTGGACGACGAAGTACACGTACCATGATGGGAGGCAGTTCGGCTGCAGCAGTCGTGGCGTACAGTTTGAATTCTACCATGCCAGAATTGGAAGAAACGGATGCACGAAAAGTACAACAACAACAGCAAGACAAGAACAACTTCGAGGAGAAGAACAACAGTGTGGCACTGCCACAAACAACTTACTGTGATTATCATGGCAATCAGGAAAATACTGATCCTTTGGAACCAGCCTTTTTGAGAGATGATTTGTATCCTCCTGGATGGTTGGTTTTTGATCCTGTACTCGGTGTGGTGAGCAAAGCAGAAGCAGATCAGTACAAGAAACAAAAACAACAGCAACAGCAACAGCAACAGCAACAGCAACAACAGTCGAATGAAGGACAAGGAGAAGAACTACCGTCGAAATTGAAACCACATCATCCACAAAATGGAGGGCAGGTATCACAGAAACCATCATCATCGGCAAGATTGGCATTGACATCTAGTCCCACCAACACCAAGTCTACTGCCAACGATCCTTCGACTGCGACTACCTTAAATGAGAGCAGCAACAGCAGCAGTAGCTGTAGCAGTAGTCACAACCATAGGACACCAGGAAGTCCTACCAACCGTCCATTAATGACCAGTACTACTACTGCTCCTACGACTACTTCGAAATTTTCTCAACGAAGCCACAATAGTATTGCTGCCAATGGTTGATTTTAAAAAAGACGTTTTTGGTTTTCATTTCGGGAAAAAATAATACAAAGACAGTACACGTGATTCTCATATCACGGGGAATGGTTTCTGCTCTGCTGGTCTACTGCAGTGAGAAAATGTACACGGCAACTGCAATTTCATGATGATAACGAGGCTTCCTACGTGGATGCTTGTTGTTAACACGAAGACCACCACCACCACCAACAACAACAACAACAACAACAACAACAACAACAACAACACACGTTTAATCAGTGACGATCTGCTTGAAATGGACGTTTCAGGGAACAGCGTCCCTTTTTAAAGCAGGAGGTAATCGATCAGTGGGATTCGAAATTGAATTGACATTACCGGGGATTCAAGGTACTAGTAGTGGATCTGAAAAGAAAAAGAGAAAATCATAATGGCGAAAACTTTTTTGGCGCCGATTTCATTTTTTCACTTGGGAAGAAATGCTATTTGAATGGTTCTGGCTCGACAAAAACAGAAGGAAACACAAGGTACAATACAACAGTGGGGTGAACAATGAACAATCGGCATAACAGAACGTTGTGCCTAAGAAAGTTGTCGATAGACACAACATTGGCTTTATGACACGTAAACAGCGCGTGGTTATTATTTTGTATTGTATTGTATTGTATTGTATTGTATAGGTTTTTCTTTTTGAATGTACGAAAGATGTACAGATAATTTATTTCTTCTTTCTTTTTATTGAACCCAGCTAGTATACCAATAATCTGTAATGACTCCATCTACTACTAGCTAGAGCGAATGCTGGTGATTTTGAAGAGACCCTCGGATTCTTCTTCTAAGTGCGTTGCCTTGGCCATGGCGCCCCAGTCTTGGTAGCACTTTACAGCTTTGCGGAGTGAGGAGGTCGCCATGGATTCGTTTCCGATGGCGTACAAATGACGGCCACAGCTCTCGTGGGCCACGGCTTCTATCATAGAAAATCCAGCATCGGTAGCCAGCGCCGTTGATGCAGTGTACTTTTCGTACGCTTTTTTGGCCTTGCCTTGGATCGAAGCCATCTCTGCTTCTAGAAGATACTTCAATGCAAGGCAGTTATGTGGGGAATTGAGAGACCAATTCTTGAATTTTTTGATGATTCGCTTTGCCTTGGCAATGCACTTTTGTTTCTTTCGCCTTTTAAGACTCCTCGCAGCGGCGAGGTGTGTCATGCCAATGAAAAATACGTTGAATATGTATTCGATTCCAGGAGCCATAAACTGCATACTTTCAACCTCAACGGCAGTTTCTAAGGCTTTTTCGTAGTCGCCGAATAAATAGAAGAGCATCATCTTTTGAAGACGGATGCAAACGATGATGGTTGTTTTGCATTCGTTCCTGGCACATGTTGTTGGACAGTCAACAGATAAGATCTTGGGATCGTCTGCCAGTCCCATCAAGTTGTGGATAAGCTGCTTGAAAGGTTCAAGGAGCATAAGCATTGATTCTTGGCGACGAGACTTCATCATGCAGCCTATAGATGAAATCTGCTTGGAGACAAAGGGCAACTTGGCATCTGTGAAAAACATAGCACCAGCATAAATGCTGGCGTTCATGCTAGCAAATTCAATATCACCAGTCTGCGACCCAATCCGTTGTCCTTCTTTTAGAGGTTCGATTGTTTCTCGGATGGGCCTCTGCCAAGGTATAATAGAGCCGTACACGGCCGCAAAAACACGAGAAACGTATTCCTTCGAGCGAAACTTCTTCAGCAAATCCAGTGCAAGTTCTCCGTAGCGCTGCGCATCGTCGAATTTTTCAAGACTAGAGCACAACATTCCGTAGGAAGCAAAAGCATTCGAGGCAAGCGCCGAAAGGCCATAGCGCATGGTAATTTCCACAGATTTGAGTTGAATAAAGGGGGCAAACCCTGGACGCACCAGTAGAGCGTTCACAAACATAATATTCAACAGCTGTAGGGCGGCAAGCTTGTCTTCTTGCTTAATAGCTTCCATCCTCATAATTTGAGCATTTGACTTGCCCCTCAACAAGCTGTAAACCTTTCGAACTTCGCTGCAAAGCGAAGCCCTGCAGTTTTCTGTGGGGAATGTTTCGCCAAGTTCTGACAAAATTTTAATACCAGTGTCCAATGCTAAGTGTCGTTGATCCTGGACACCGTACAGGTATATCAGCGTATTGTACGCCTGGAGCTTGTGCTTCAAAACAGGTACATTGTCAAAGACCGGCTGTAGCAGCGCATGCACCTGTTCAAACTCAGATGTTGTCAGCCGCATTTCCGCAGCAGCGTTGTAAAGCGTTAGCTTGAGGCTGTAGTCGCCCTCCCAAGATGCATCAAGTAGATCAATACCGAACTCCATGTATCCAGCCGCGGCACCAAAAGCCGATGTTTTTGCCGAAGACTGTCCAGCTTGTAAACAAAGCATGGCAACACCAACACGTTCCGTCGGATCTTTGATAAGTGCCTTGCCGAGCCGAAGCTGGCCGAGGATCAGATGTTGGTACCTGTTTCGTTTCTCTTCGGTCAAATTCTGAAACAGTTTTCTTCCCAATTCCAGGTGCAGTACTTCTTTCTCCTCAGTTGGAATCAAAGACAATGCTGCCTTTTGCAACCCGTCATGTCGAAAAGAATAGCCCAGGTCATCGTCGAAGACCAAGAAGCCCATACTAGTGGCGTCATGTAGTCGCTCGGTCACAAGGTCTGCAGTGAAAACAGCATTCATAAGGTCCTCATTCACACTACTGCCAAAACAAGCAGCTACCTTGATAATTTCACAGACATCGGGTGGTAACTTCTCAAGTTGGCCAACCAAAAAGTCCCCAAATTTGCAAGTGTCTATCGAGAGCCGGACATCATTTTCGTGCAAGTTCCACTCCCCCTTGGCTGCATTGTACTGTAGGAGCCCCTCGTCAGACAACCAAGTCAAAAACTCCATAATATATAGAGGGTTGCCTCCAGTTTGATCGCAGACGAACCTAGCCAGTACATCGTGTCGATCCTTTTCCATGGGCATGACAGCCGTAATGATATTCGACGTTTCTTCACACGGTTTTTGCTTGACTTCAATATTCAAAATCTCAAGATTTCCTTCATCTTCCAGGTCTCGAAGCATCTTGGAAACGTGACTGCAAGGCCCAACACTGTCATCGCAGGTGGCCAGAAGAAAGAGATGGGGGTTTTGGTTCGACGACAGGAAGGATTTCAGCAGCCTCAGGCTGCACTGATCAGCCCACATCATATCATCAAACATGATGACCATAGGACTCTCTTGAGTACAAACTGCATCGATAAGGCCTTGCAGAGCAAAAATAAAACGCGTAGCCATCTGGCAGGAAAATTGGAGCGGTTGACCAGATGCTGGTCCCATAATCTTTTCCAACATGGGCAATCCAGCCAACAGGACAGGTAGTTCATCACCAAGACTGTTGCGAATCTCGCGTTGAACAGTCGCCACTGTTTCAGGACCCTGTGCCAAAACTGCATGTGTGAATTCCTCAAATGCGTCTGCAAATATTCGGGTAGGTTTGACTCCCTGTGCTTGATCAAACTTGGCCGAGATAAAGTATCCGCCATCTTCTTTGACAGGAATTTCCAAAGTTCGGGCCAAACGGCTCTTGCCTAATCCAGCCGCGCCCGAAATCAAACACAACGCACCATAAGTTGCATTGGTATTGCTATTAGAGCGTCGATGATTATGATGACTGCGGTGGATGGTGCTGGGACGACGGCTCGCACGGTAGGTCCGCAAGAGCATGGCTTCTTCCTCTTCGCGGCTGTACAATCGATACTGCAATTGCTGCAACCAATCACCATCTCTGGCATCTTCCTTGACCCGACAAATCACATTCTGCTTGCCATAGATATTTGACGTCGAACTTTGACTAGTGAGCTCATCAGATGTTGCAGCAGTAGATCCAGTGGATCCAGTAGAACTGCCCGATTCTCCACGACTCAAAGCATCAGAGGCTTTCATCACCATGGCAGATTCGAGACGGCGCTGCCGATCGTGTTGGGCTTCGCGAAACAAGGGAGATTCTTCATCATGCCTCACTTCCATCGAGTCATCATGTTTGTCAGTAGCGGCCGTACTAGGGTATTGTTGGTGCTCACGACGCTTGTTCGTGTCGGCAGCAATAGAAGGAGTTTCTTGCGACATCATCTGTATGGCTTCCAAACGAGTGGCTTCACTGATAGTAGACGATCAAAAGTGTTGGGTTCGATGGTTCGATGAGGTCAATGTGCTTATTATCTTGGCCTGATGAGGGGGAACGAAATCTGCCTGCTACCTAGGGAAATAAATAGATATCAATAGAAGATAGGGAGGAACTTTGATGTCAAAAGGACCTCTTTCACAGTGCTCAAGCCCTTTCTAATATTTCGTATTACGGTGACACAGGCAGACGTTACTTTTGTGTCCGAAACTGATTGAGACCGGAAATAATGGCTTCCCTCGCCATGAGAAAAAGATCTCACGATTGAATTATTGGATCACCCGGGCATTTGTGAAAATGCAAAACAATAGTGTACTAGCTAGGTCTAGAGCTAGTACTAGCTAGTAGTAGTAGTACCAGTAGTCTACTCTAGCTACTCGTCGCTCTCGAGTAGACTACCCGAGTAGGGTCTACTCTATTCGTACTAGTAGTTGACCTACTGGCTACTGTACACGCACAGTTCTCCAATACAGCTCTCTCAAGAATCTGTTGGAGCAACTACAGTACTATCGTTAACACACCACCAGGCCTCTCTATCTGCCATCTCCTACACACTCCAGCAAATCCCACTACAAGAAATCCTTCAACAGGCAACCAGAGAAATCATGTCGTTGGATTCTGTGGCAAGCTTCGACTCCGAAGCAGTTTATGTCTTTGAGAATGAAACTTCTAAATCCTGTGGCCATGCATGGGATCTCGTCCATCTTCTGGATTACCTGGAGTCCTGTGGCAACAAGAAAACAATTTGCCCAATTTGTGAATATCAATTTACAGTCGTTGCAAGTGATTGTGAGAACAAGAATAGTCCCATCATTTTCAAGTACAGGAGTCATCTCTTCAAGCTAAGTAAGAGCAATTCTCTAGTTCTACCATTCCCATTGACGGCATTAAAGTATTGTGTTTGGATATGGCAGTTGATACTTCGGTTTATGGGCGAAAACACCACTGTTACCATACAAGAGCGTATTGCCGGAGCTCTGCGTATAAATATTGAAGCTATGAAGGTAAGCGCCGTAGTAATTGCTGTTGTGATGATGCTCTATTTGGAAGGAGATTCCAGTGTTTTTGATCAAGTCTTACAATCGCATTCTTTTATGTTTTATGTATTTTCTCGTTTATGCACCCAGATTCTTTACAAAGGAAAAGTTTTGTATCCCCACAATGATCAATCTTCGCGTGCGATTTCAGACCAGCTGATGAAGGTTTGCAGCATGGGAGGCAAGCCACTGGTTATGGGAACGCGAATGACGGAACGACAGCACAAGATTGCGGCGGGCAAGTGGGTTATCAGGCTGTACGTGAGTGTACTGCGAGTCGGCTTATCTAAAACAATTTCTCTTGTGCAAGGAATAATGGCGCCGCTTATCGGTGGTCGTCATCCCGCTCCAATTGATCATTCCCATAGATATTGAGGATATTCAAGGACATTCTACAAGATATTAGGACGATTTCAATACTGGAGCTCCCACACATTTCAATCTCATTCGTGTCGCGGTTTTGGCCAACGTGGCAACCATATTGGCCTTGAGTAATTATTTGTTATCTTTCAATCAAATGGCAGATACAAACAGATATTGCCAAGCTGCTACCTGCTCAAACATAGAAGAGACGGCGGCAAGAAAATGCAAATGAATTGTATGCCAGGCCAAATCCCGGCGCAACTGTAATACCTGCGTCAAGCTCCACAGAACGTGAGCGTGCGGAGCAGTCGCCTCACGCTTTAATCTGGTTTGGCTTGATTCTTGGCCGATAGCTTGGCAAACTAGGCCAACTCTAGCAGCAACGGCAACAACGAACATCCACATGCTGCCTCACCCGACAAGTCCTGCATACTAGCATCTTACAACCACAAGATGAGTGATTTTTGTAAGGTTTTCGATCAGTATAAATGGGAGGAGTTGGATCGTAGAGTGGGAGGCAAATTTTGGTTGGGCTTTGCCTGTCTGCAACGTGTGCCATCAGCATGATCCTCTAGTTTCTCGTTTGGAGTTGGTATCACGTCAAGCCCAAGAAAAATATGTTTCAGCATGTAGTACAGCAATTGTTGCACACGCGCATCAATAGAAAATACCGCGACCGCTGCTTGCATCAAGAACACCACATAATTGGGGGAAGAGGCCGTAGAGCAGTCACCCGTGCCATGCAACTACTCCGCAGCGTATGAATTCATACAACTCCTTTGTACAAATTTTGTTTTAGAGCGTAAAACAAATGTCCATTAGAGTAACCTACTGCGCCCATGTTAATCAGAGTGGCCATTCTTTGTCTTTCACAGTGTGTCATCAGACGATCCGCATCTTTCCACAATACGACCAGGAGAAGGGAATTGCTCTTCGTGCAGCCACTACACTATACGCCTCTGCAACACCCAGCTACTACTGTAGCCGCGCCAAAAGGCAGGTGAAGTATACGGATAGAAGAGAAATAGGTCTCCTTTCTCTCCCACTGTCTTTTCCCCCCTTCTCAACGATGCTACTCTTTTGGGTCGTCACAGGGAAGGCACCCAGAGCGCAAATACAGAGCTCTATCAGCCCAGGCTAGTTGTTTCTGCAGAGTCCATAGCTAGCGTTTGAAATCTGATAACCAACATGATGATGAAACGAGGCTTCGAACGACGGTGTTGCCCATGCGGTTGAAGCCTTCCGGTAGGTTGTTTTGGCTAGAGGAGGTCGAACCTGGAATTGGTCTACAGATCCTTAGAAGGAGAGCTATGGTCAAGTACTGTAGTTTGTTTGACAGTGGTACTCCTATGGTACCTAGTAGTAGTAGATTTGAATAGTCGTCTATTGAAGTACTGAGTACTGCTAGACTACTGTAGTTGACAGTCGCCAACCACTCTAGCCAGTGGGTGGCCTATCAAAGTTTTATTTGTGTGCTACTGATAAATATTTAGCTTACTATTTTAGAAGTAGAGTACTAAAAATTTGTATAGTCATATCTAAAGTTGGGACCTCGGACCTCAAATTCCGACCGAGATAAATATTTAGCTTACTATTTTCAAAGTGGAGTACTAAAAGTTTCTATAATCCAACTTAACTCGAGGTCTATGGACCTCATGTACTCTGTA
>Ga0210036_1004175_pt1 | contig 13485 bp, 9 predicted proteins | sample CryGeymeta201515_FD_185469 | JGI IMG/M metagenome (GOLD analysis project Ga0210036, IMG submission 185469) | Groundwater microbial communities from Crystal Geyser aquifers in Utah, USA - Crystal Geyser metaG 2015-15 (SPAdes) (version 2) | ecosystem: Environmental > Aquatic > Deep subsurface >...
TAGATAATGAATGGAAAGGTCTCATCAAGAGCTGTCCATTTAACTACTCAAAAAGTGTTTTGAGACCTTAATGCTTCCTGTATATTTTTTGTCCTTAGGTCAATACGGTGATGTCATCCTTACTCTACTAGTTCTAGTCTAGCTACTACCACTCCGTGGTAATAGAGTACTACTCGCTCTTTCAGCATAATAGAATAGTAGGTCTACTGTAGCTAATATTTGCTTGAACATAATATTGTGTACAGTTGCTTGCGGTGATCTCTACTGATAATAGGTTGAAGAGGTTCTGCCTCCTACAGTTGATGTTTCCGTTTATCTTTGCACCTAATTTTTTCCAGGTGGTTTACCTGTGCGCATGCATATTCGCTACTTGCTACAAAACAGTATCAAGAAATTCTCGTATATGTATCACATTGTCATACATTCTATTTACGACATGGTCCATTTCGGCCAATAAACTACTGTGTATCTGTTTCATCAAAAAGGTGTCCCTGGCATTATCATGCTAGCTTTATGCTCACCAAAGCAACATTTTTCACAGCCTTTGAACACAGCGGATGCAGCGTTCTTGTCGTAACTCTGCAACAGGAAAAGGAGAGAAAGCATTAGAGAGGGATCAAATAATAGAAAATTGAACCATTATTGTCGCAGCGGACGGACAAACGTACCGGAATGCACCAGCTTGTGGATTAGCTTCCACTCGCACTAGACAACCGACATTTATATTATTTCCGTTCATATCTTTGGCGCCAGTTCGGAATGTTGCCGCACCGGAGACGGTCCAGGGAGTTGGGTCGCACCCTTTGCAGCGTCCAAATTTCAAGCCTTCCGTAACTATCGAAGCAATTCGTTTCATGTAGTCCTCGTCGATATCAGGAGCATTGGCAGGAGCTTTGACAACTTCTTGACATTCACGATCTTGCCCCTCCAAGCTTTTCCACCTTTGCATGAAAGCAGCTGGTTCTAATGTAACTGGTTCCATAAAGCAAGTGGCAACGATTGGGAGACGAAGGGGGTATTCGTGAATCTCACCGTCGTCTGTTTCAAAGCTTACTCTCATCGCTGGAGCGTCATCAAAAGGCGCTGTTACCTCAACCAACAAGAGGAGTTTGGCTTGTGTCCTTACTGCGACGGTGCAGCCGCCCGACTCTTCTTCGTCGAGCAGGCCTTGCGTTCCTTGCTTTTGCATCTTTAAATGATCAACATCTTCAATGATAGCACGGAAGTGATGCAGCGGTGTTTCACTCAAGTTGCCAAAAAAGACAGATATACGTCCTTGAGCCCCAACGTACTCTTGTTTTACTCCAACCTGCAGCAAAGCATTCTCAAACAAGACTCCAGAAGGGGACGTACACAAGTTCGAGAAAGCTTTTCGCATGGCTGGAATGACTTCCTTTGGAATACCCACTTTAGTGGCTCGATTCTTCGCATTGAGCGCTCCTGCGCTTCCATCTGTGACAAGAAGACAAAAAAAGAACATCGGCAAAAGGTTGAGGAACCTCAAACGAAGAGGGCAAATAGACAGACAATAAGCAAGACATAACATTAAAAACTTACCGCTCATGGGACTGACGGGAGCATCTTCGATAGGAGCAGCGGCAGCTTCGGCTCGAACCTCGTCTACAGCCTTAGCAGCAGCCTTACTTTGAGCTGCGCGTTCACGCTGCGCAACACTTGGTCGGGCTGCCTTGACAACGGCGGCACTGTCATCTCCTTCCTTTTCCCGCAGCCGTTGTTCCAGTGCACTCTGCTTATTGTCCTCGAACGGTGGCATTTCTCGTAACAAATCCTCCACTGCCTCGGGACTAAAAGCTTCCCGCATTGAGGCATATTCGGCTGCACGTTGTTGAATTTCGACGTCAACGCTGTTCTTACAGCGAGCAAACACGGGAGCAACCAGAGGCCGACATTCTTCGTAGAGATTGGCAAGCTTGGCGTAGGTGCTTGTAAGAATGGCACGGGTCTGGTTCTCGGACGTGGCCCAGTGTTGATGCAGAATACGAAATTGTTCCTCTCCACTCATACCGGGTCGTTCTGCAATCAAGAAACCAAATTCACCCAGCACGTACGCAGCCACTCGAACCGCCGTTTCGTGACACCGACGAGGACTGGCCGCAACCAAGAGTGTTGCTGCCGTGTACGCCTGCAAGTCTCCCTGCGGATGGTTGGTGACAATTTGAACCACACGGTGCCAAATGGTATCGCTAACATGGTCTCCACTGATGGAGATTAGCTTTAGAATCGTATCGACGTACCAACGTAAATCAGTTGCATATTTTTCGGCCAAAATGGCAATCTTCAACACCATCTCCTCGCGAATGGCAGCATCGGCAAGCACCAAATGTGCCACCAGCTCGTCAACAATTCTTTCCGCGTTATCTGTGTCACACATAACAAAGAGCAAGTCGAGAGCTCGACGACGGACGCTAATGTCGGCATCCTTCAAAGAAACCAAAACGGTAGCCTGGTGCTTCTTGATCGATTCGGCACTTCCTTCCAACTGCGCTAATTTTGCCATGGTCAACAATCCAAGGTACCGAATGTTTGGTTCTCGTACGGAAATAAACTTTCCCAGAAGTTTCATGGCACCCTCCCGCAACGTAGCAGGTCCAGCGGACCCCCAAGTGACAATAAGGTTGACGGCTTCAAAGAGGACCGCATGGTCGGCGTTGGATTTGTTGATAGAGTCAGAGACGTCTGTTTCGGTGAGGATCTTGGATACGATGCTGGTCAACTGCGTAATGTGAGCGGCTCCGTTGGCAGACTCCATTTCTTGTCCATTTTCACCTTTTTGAACCAATGACGTAGGATATAGCTGCAAAAATTTCAACAGTTTAATCTGCAACCAAGGACTGGGAGTTCTGTAGTAGAGATATTCTCGGGCGCACGCCTTTTTCAATACGAGCATGCCAAGAATGTGCACTACGTAGGGAATGAGGCTTTCGTAGTCCTCGGGAATTTGGGAGGCGAGACCGTACAGCAAACTCATGGCACTGGTGAGCACTCCAAGGTGACGATCCTGAAGAAGCTGTGCTACTTGCGGTGCAAATTCTCGGCCAATAACAACTTTCGGACTGGTACGGACAAGACGAAGCAAACACAGGGCTGCCTTCTTCTTGATATTTGGCGTGGACGATTTGGCCAGAAGTGTTTGCTGAACTTCGGAGTGAAGTGCCTGGATCAATTCGAGTCCGATAATGTTGGCAATGGTGCATAGAGCCAGCGATTGTCCTGCATCTGGTGGAGCACTGCTCTTTTTCCCTTCGGCTCCTGGTGTGGTCAAATCTTTTCGAATGGTATTAATAACCGTGTTCATCATTGGATCGTCACCACGCAGCAACAGACTCAGGGCAGTATATCCTACGTGCTTTTCTGAATACTTGTTGGATCTGACCAAAACCATCACCTCGGCATGACCAAAGTCAACGTCGTACCCTAGGACGTGAATATAAACCATTTTCCACACATATTTCTTTCGTTGGTAGGATGAGAGATTGGGGTTGCTGCCGTCATCGGCAACTTTGCCTCCTTTCGGTGTAAATTGCTTTCTGATATTTGCTAGTTCCTTATCAACACGCTTTGTCTCTTCCTCCTATTATTGTCAGCAGATTAAGATAAAAATTAAGGGATTGGTGAGAAAAAAGTCAAGTTAACATGCAGTTGTCACGATGAGCATAGCTGATGCCAAGGGTCCCAAGTCGATGTCCATCGTGTCTAGATACTACAGTAGATTTCCCCGCAGATTAAAGTATTAACTAGGTAGAGCTATTGCACAATCAGCCAGCAGCATACCTTGCTCTTTGCGTTTCGGAGGTCCGAAATAAAGTTTTGAAGTCCTCTTGCTTGGGACGCCATGGTCAAATGATGGAATAGTGTGTGTGATAGGGCGTGTTTTCTTGTTGATGCTCTACTAGTAGCTACTGTACTAGCAATAGTAGCTGGTCTACTGTAGTAGCTAATTGTTTAGCTTTGCTCTTCTGTTTCGACTTCGTCTTGTTTCGCAGAGTGTTTTTATTTTTCTCGGAGTCAATGCTGGCAGGCCAGGCCAACTCTCGATTCACATCAATACAAAACGTGTTTGACACGCGTGATCTACGAACGGATGGATTCATTCATTTTCGCGCCTCCAATGCATTTTTTTTTCATGATTATTCATCTTCTCATACTACTACTCTACTACTAGTAGCTAAGGTAGTAGTAGACTTCTCGTCAACCCCGCCTTGTGATGAGTACCGTACTTCAGTAGTAGACTAGCTAGTAGACTAGTACTCTAGCTAGTACGGTAGCTAGTAGAGTACTAGAGTATCAGTACTATGCTGAGTAGCAGGTGCTACTATCTAAGGACGCATGATGTCTATGGAACGTACATACACGTGGGGGGGATCACAAATTGCTGCACAAAACTGGGTCATCATCGAAAATTTTGAAAAATATAGTTTTTAATGTTGCCACAATCGACAGTCCGCAAAGAAACATCTCTCATTCATAGTACTTGTAGTGTTCCTGTAGACCGCACACGTCGGAGGACTGGAGTGTTCTGCCAATTTCCCACCAAGCAATCATACTGTAATATGTAGTAATCCTGTAGTAAGCAAACAGAACACTACCTACATACTACATACCACCGTAGGCAGAACTGCTGGGAGGAGGAGCATCCCGATATTGGACCGAAATCATACTGGCACTCGCAGGATCTCCACCACCCGGTGCAGGAATTGGCGCTGTGATGACGGCTGGAACTTGCGCTGGTGGCTGCGACTGCGACTGCGACTGCGCAGCCAATGTTTGGCTGCCGCCTTGGACCGAACCTTCTGTTGGCGGCGCTTCCGAATTGGCATCTCCCGATCCAACAATAATTGCATTGCTGTTGCTGTCGAGCTGTACCTTTTCTAATTGCGGGATCAAAACAGCCCAAATTTCTTCCATCCGCTTGTTGTATTCCACTTGCAAATTAATGTAATCGAGAACCGTTTTTCGCATATCTTCGGCCTTTTCGCGCTTGAAGCGATCGACTTCTCGCAGAACGCGCTGAGAGACCGTGGCAAAATCGTCCCGTGCGGCTTCCGCAGCTTCCTGTCCTCTTCGCAGGGACATTTCTGCTGCGTACACCTTGCTTTCGGCTCCCATCGTCGATCGGAGCTTACTCAAAGCTGTATGCTTGCTTTCCACCGAGGCCAGACAGGTGCTGTACGTCAATCGTTTTTCGTGTCGACGCTGGAGGGCCAATTTGACCGCGTGAATCGTTTTGAGATAATCCTGAAGGGGCTCCTCGAATTGTGCCATTTCCCTTTCGGCGTGTTCTGCGCTCAAGACGGACAATCGATCTGCAGTGTCTCCCATCTTACCCAGAGCATCTCCGAGGGCGTCCGCTTCGGATTGTCCTAGCAAATTGAAAGCAAGACCAAATTCAAAAAGTCCATTGGCAATTTCTTTTCCTTTCCTTACCAAAGCCGATGCTTGGTGACTAACATTTTTCATTTGGCTGTCCAATCCATGAACGTAGCGATTGATTTCATCAAACAAATCATCGTCCGGGCTCTTGACGAGATCTCCTGCAATGGACGTCTTGGCTTCGGCAAACCACCGCTTGAATCCTTCTTTTTTGGGCGGCGGTGTCGGAGCTCCATTGTTTGGGTACATCATCATGGATTGATTCATGCCCATTTGGTTCGCGGGTGCTCCCATCATGCCACTTTGCATCATTCCACTGCTGTTGGGCATTTGCTGGCTGGCCAGCATCATATTAGTATTATTAGTATTGTTGTTGTTGTTATAATTATAATTGTGAGGTTGAGTCACGTCGCCTTTGGCTTGCTTGGCGACTTGGAATGTCATATCATCCGCCCGCAAAAATGTATCCAAACAGGGTGCATCGGATAATTCTGGGTGCACCGCAACGCGTCGCAAAAATCGTTCTAATCCGATGCGTCGATCTTCGACAAAGGTCGGCGAGAAGCGACCGACGGGTTGCTTCTCGGGCATGGGAGGGACGATGGCTCCGGCACGCTCCAAATGGAGACGATCGTAAAGCCAGACAAAGTCAGAATACCGACGTAGGACGGCACTGTAGGTATTATTGTTGGCAAATATAATTTCCTGTTGATCATCTCCTGGCGTCGTCGTGGCTTGAGGACGGACATCGACCCGGTAGGATGTGTACTTGTTCATTCCTTCCGAATGTTGGACAGGGTCCGAGACCTGTCATAATAATAATCATAAGAATTGATAACAAATAATAATATTATTAATAATAGTATTATCAAGAAGGAGACAACAAATAATCATGTTCAACACCTGCCCATGTTAACATCGAAAATCGGAAAAGAATGGCAAGAAATTACTCGTATATTCTATTAATTTACTCTATCATGTATGACACGATTTTCTGATTTGTAATTATTTGATTGACGTACCGTAATATGCATGGCGGCATCCTCTGGTCGAGACCGCCGCTGGATGGCAGATTGTTGCTGCGATAGCCCTGGTGGACCAGACATTGTCATCATGATTGGTTGTTTTGCTTGACTTTAGATTGTTTTGTTGATGTTGTACACCTGCCTTGCTATCGACGATGAAATAATAATCCGACTATAGTAATCTTCTGTAGTACTAGACCCTAGCTACTAGGAGGCAGTACGATGTTAATACACTGGCTGTTCGTATTTCGCCAGTGCACCTGTACGTACCGGGCCTTGAAAAATCTTCTGCACTCGACGGCAACACGACACGAAATTCTGATGCTATTCGAATCAAAAAATCAATGAGTCCTTCCACGAATGAAACCAGAAAAATAACAATAATAATACAGTAATCATAATACAGTAGTACTCCTAGCTAATAACAGTCTCTAGCTAGTAGTCTACTCGGAGTATGAATTTCGCGAGCCTTCCTATCACCACAGGATATGATGTAACAGTGTAGATAGACACAGGACAGCTGTATTCATTCCGTTCACTTTATTGATAATTATTATTATTCATTCCGTTGCAGCCTTACGTTTGGTCCTCTCGTTGATGGCCTTTATTCCTTTTCGTTGTGTCTCTGACAGGTTCATTTCGTCCAAAAGCTCTTCTTGGTCCATGGCATTTTCCGTTTTTGATAGTACAATAGGAGAATTCGCTTGTGCAGCATCACCCGAAACAGCAGATTGTCTTTGGACGGGAGGCAAATATCGTCCCTTGGCCCATGCGCGGATACGATTCGTGTCAATGAACGGTTTCTGAATGGATCCTGTACCGCCACCGTCGGCGGCGGCGGCAGCAGCAGCAGCAGCAGCAGCAGCAGCAGCAGTCTTGGGTGTGGCAATATGCACGACTTGACAACTCTCGCGATTGTACAGAAACGGTGGAGGTAATCGGGTCAGAGTCGCTAGCAGTGCCTGAGAAGCAGGATTTCGCAAGATATCAAACCGTTCGACGCGAACGCCCAGTTCCTTCTCAACTTGGGAGACGCATTGTTCGAGGGCATCATTTTCGGCACTCATATCTTTGGGAACCGTAAAAAACAGGAGAGGTGTATACTTTTTTTGGAAAAAGGGAATACGGACGGCATTGACCGACGCCAGTAGTAATACCGCGAAAACGAACGTTACAAACGAAAGCGTTGTTGCTCTCATGACTCTGATAATTTGTGTTTAGGCTTGTGTGATTTTGTCGTAAAATATGTTTCGCCGGTTGTAGATTTTCAGCTAGAATCGTATACTCTTATTCTACTCTCTTTGCTCGATTGAAAAGTAGACAAATAAAAAAATAAAAACGGACAAGAAGCAAAGAATGAGTGAACAGATTTTGCAGAATCGTAGTACACTACTTTGTGGTAAAAAATGAATTCAATGTGATAGCAAAAGTCTCAGCTGGACTGTCTTCAAACGTCCCACTTTTATACATGACAACCCAGAGTAAAGATTAGGCTTTGACATCCAATGTCGACCAATGCCCTTCGAGCCGCTTGAACTAAAGACGCCGATGAAAAAAGATGAAAGTATCGAATGATGGACGAGGAAGACTCAATGGTTCATTCTTGCAGTTGCCGTTCACTGCAGGCTCAACGCTTATCTATGCCGAACTTCAACTTCTTCTCGACGTACCTTTTACTATCTTTCTTCGATAATAATTTCTGCAGGTTAGATGAGACGATGTTATATAAGTAAAGTAACTGTTTGCCTAAGGTGACAGGTGACAAACAAACTTAGCAACAAGGGAGTTCGTTGCGGGGCTTTCTCGTTGTGAAGTCACAGGGGTTCCCCGTGGAAGCAGGTTAGTTGAAAAGAAGGTTAACGATAAGAGATCTCAAACGTACGACTGAATGTCATCATAATCCAAAATTTGCCATCTAACGTTTCTTGAATCAATTCAGGCACATCCATAAAGTCTGACAGAACTAATAAAAACAAAGTTCTCAAAACAAACTTGTCAACCCCAAAATGTTAAGTCGCTCGTCTCTTTCGTTGGCGGCCGCCATTCTTTCCTTGCTGTTGTCTGGAGAGGTGGTTCAAGCCCAAACCGTCGACTATTCCGATCAGATGACAACCGTAGTAGACCCCGCCTGTCCCTTGGACTGTACGGGTGGAGGAATCTGTACCCGTGGAAATGCTGATTACAGCAAGTTCAGCTCTAGCACAACCAATAGTAATACAGCCATTACGATGCCATTTCTTCGTGATGCCAACATGGGGGGTTATCATTGTGACTGCCCCCCGGGACGCACCGGGTTAACGTGCGAACGAGAGTACGAAACATGCGGAGATGGCAAACATTATTGTTTCCATGGAGGTCGCTGTATGGAAGGATTAACAGACGAGTACGGAAACGAGCAGTTCTTTTGTGATGTACGTACTGTACTATTTTCTTTTTTTTTGTACTGCTGAAGTCATGAAGGCCGTGATTCCTCACCACGATCCTATTTGTCTCTTATTAATATGACAGTGCAATACCGCAAACCACGATGGAAAGAACTACGCAGGAAAATTCTGTCAGGCTGAATCAATCAATGCATGTGGCACTACAGCTGAATACGGTCATGTCTTTTGTACAAACGGAGGAGTTTGTCGCGATAACTTTGAGGAGCACTTGGATCAGCCGTGTGTTTGCCAAGAGGGCTTTGAGGGACCTCACTGTGAGTACCAACAAGGAGAAGCTCCTGAATGCAATCTCAAGTGTCAAAATGGCGGACATGCACGTATTGGTAACAAAGACTATCCTCCAAATGCTATGTACAACGAATTTTGGAAGACTTCCCAAGACCATTGCTTTTGTCTTTGTCCGCCCGGATACTTTGGTTTGGATTGCTCTATCAAAGGAGAGCAGTGTGGAGAAGACCATTGTTTCAACGGAGGCACATGTCTCACACAAGATAATGGCGACGGCACTCAACAAAACTACTGTGACTGCACAACTGCAAATACAAGTGGAACGTCCTATGCTGGGAAGTACTGTGAGGCGGAATCTACATCCTTTTGCTCCAGAATGGCCGATCAAAACGGGCATCAGTTTTGTGTCAACGGAGGTCACTGTAGAACCGAGTCTCATTTAGGATGTGATTGTCTTGAAGGATTCAGTGGTCCTATTTGCGAATTCCGTGATACTGTCTTCCAGGAAACTACGTGTGACTTACAGTGTGAGAACAACGGTATTTGCCGCAATGGCGCCAAGGATATTAGCTTTTTGAAAAAATTCAACTTGGACATGCCCAATACTGATGTGTCCTACTCGGATGACTTTCAACACTGTGTGTGCCCCAGGGGCTTCGTTGGTCTCAGGTGCGAGAACCAAGTCTTGGTCTGCCCGGGAGGAGAACATGTTTGTATGAATGGAGCCGAGTGCATTCCTGATGATTCTTCGGGTCGCCTAGAATACAAGTGTGACTGTGACTCTATTCGCTTACCCTTTGACAAATTCACAGGTTCATTCTGGTAAGACCAACATCAAAGGTGGATTAGTATGAATTGCATCATTCCGCATGATTGTTTCTAACACGCATCAAAAATTTGTTTTTTGCAGTGAACTCAAGTCGACTGAACTGTGTACTTACAATGGTCGACCAGGTGAGGGTCTCAACAGGGATGCCTTCTGTGTCAACGGTGGCCGGTGCAAGGCTCACGCCAAGGTCAGCGAAGCACACGCCGGTTGCGAATGTCCTCCTGGCTTTGAAGGTGATCACTGTGAAAGCCTCTCTGGTGATAACTCAGCGACAGACGAAGTTGTAGAAGACGACAACGGAAAGGGGATGTCAACCGCAGGGACTATTGTCCTCGTGCTTTTCCTAGGAATTGTAACCCTGGGCGCCATTGGTGCTTATATTTACCACCGACGCCAGATGCGAGACATCCAATCCGATATAGATTCTGGATTCGATCAGATTTTGAAGAGTCAACAGCAGCCACCAACCCTTGACAACATCATGTCCATGAACTCGGAACACGCCGATGCCGACGACGCTGACTTGCTAGACGTCTCCCAGCATAGTGAGAGCTTTACCGCCAGTGTGAATGGCGATGGGATTTTCAAGGACGATGAAAAGCTGCCTTCCCAGTGCCAGTTGGAGAATGTTTCCATACTTTGATATTATTTGATACTAGCCAAGATGCCATGTGTCGCTAACTTATAAATCTGCATATTCTTCAAAATAGAGTAATGACGACATCTGCAGATTATCTGCTGAGATTAGATTCTGGTTGCAACCAGTACGGGGTATCCAATTTCGTTCCACAACTTCAGAAACTGAATCGTGCTTGCGTTGCGAAAAATATTTCTGACTGACAGAAACGACTGAAACGATATTGAAAAGACTTTTCGAAATGAGCTACAAATACTACTACAACCTACAACAGCTGACTCCACTTCACCATGGTGAGATCAGAGAATCTGATCGTTGTTCTGGTTTTGATGGGCTTGCAGACCACGGCGGCCTCCAATGTAACAAGCTATCTGAGCAAATATGACCTCACGCCACCCGAGGAAGAGACAAATCGACAAGGGATCGACTCAGAAATGAACGACACGCCCTGCCCTATATCTTGCCACAATGGAGGTACCTGCGCTGTGGGAGCTGCTGACTTTTCCATGTTTCCTGCTGCCGACAAGAGTGGCACACCTTTCACGTTTCTGAAACAAACATCGCGGCTGGGATATTATTGTTCTTGTCCGCCGGGGTTCACAGGTCTACGATGTAGCGTTCCGTACGTTATGGAACAGAACTCGGAAAAAATGACAGTCCATGTATGTTTTCATGGAGGCACTTTCATTGAAGGTTTGAGTGTCATACATAGTGCAGATCAACAGTTTTGCGACTGCACCAATGCTATATTCAAGGGTCGAACGTATGTTGGCAAGAACTGTGAGAGTACGGGGCTCGCAGAGGCACCTTCTGTAGATGGAGAAACCTGCAATTTAGAATGTGGTCCAGGAGAGTGTACTATTGCCAAATTGCAAACAAATATCGATCACCAGCATTCCTTGACCGCTAGGAACTTGACACATTCCTACTGTCAGTGTCCTGGGCAATACAGCGGGAATCGCTGTGAAATTGACCTGTCATTGACGACAATAACGATTCAAGATATTGACGATCATTTGCCGCGAGACGATCCTGAATGTCATTTAGACTGCGGCCTTGGGCATTGTGCAAGAGGGTTGCCTACCCAGGAAGAAGATGCGGCGGCGAACTCAACCCAAGTTTACTACGATTACGAAAAAAGTCACGCTGACAGTTTCATGTTTTGCATTTGTCCACAAAATAGCACTGGACAGTATTGTGAAGTTACTGATCATGATGCAGGCACAGCAACAGCCAGTTCCGATGGTGATTACTTTTGCCTTAATGGGGGTGTTCTGGAAGTGGACGTTGAAGGTCAGAATTGCCACTGCAGACAAGGCTTCGAAGGAGAGCACTGCGAATATAAGCACGGACAAGTGCCTACATGTGACGTTGACTGCGGCGAGCACGGGAAATGTATTTTAGGCTCAAACAAGTACTTATCTAATGTCACACAGAACCATCCGGAACTTGTCAATGAGTTGCAATTTTTCAGCACTGATGCCTTTCAACATTGCAAGTGTGAGCCTGGATGGATTGGAGGTCTCTGCGATATCAAAGTTGAAGTCTGCGGAGAAGACGAGCACCTTTGTTTGAACGGGTCCAAGTGCCTGGAGCAAGCCGATGGTTCCTATCAGTGCGATTGCGAAGAGGCATTTACGTCCGAGTCAAGATTCGCGGGAAATTACTGCCAACATCATCACACACAAGTGTGTCATTCATTGGAACAATCTCCCTTTTCGGGGACTGCCCAGAATCTTTTTTGCGTCAATGACGGTATTTGCAGCAATTTAGATTCTGAGTAAGCAAAACTTGTGATTGGTTTTTTGTTTGTTGTTGCTGTGAAACCATTGGGTCCTCAATACGTCGTGCTCACATCAGCCTCCATTTCAACCTTAACAAACGCAGGAATCCACGGTGCGACTGCGGCCCACGCTACTACGGTCAACATTGCGAATTTACCAAGAGCTTGACCGCAATACCTGCTAGCGCAGAAGAAGAATTGCTCAGCAGGGGTGGGTTAGCAACCTACCTCTTCTTTATCTTTTTGGGCTTTGCCATCTTTTGTTACTTTGGGTGGCGTATATACCGCAACTCGAAAATTCTGGCCGAGCGAAAACGCTGCATTGCGGAAGAGTCCCAACTGCAAGTGCAGAGGAAAGAGCCTTTCTCCGGTGTCACTTTGGATGACATCCAAATGCTGTAGAGCGAGATGTAGGGTGTTGTAACAATTGGATTACGTTACCGCTGCTGCGTGAAATGTAGCAACAGACCTTTGCCCTACAATAGGATAAAGAAAGGAGGCTACCAACTAAGTCCTGACTAGTATATGCAGCTTCTCATGGCGAATCGATTTCTAGAGAAAGCTACAGTAGCAGTAATCTAGAGCCAGCAGCGTAGCGTGAGCGAGTAGTCCCACTGTATTCACTGCTGTTTGGTTTGGTGCTTTTGACAAGACTGGAAAGCCCGCCAATCCCACCTAAAAGAGAGTAATCGCGTTGCAGCTAAAATACAGAGTGCACAAAAATACTAGTAATAAAATAATGTAATAAATAAATAATAAAATGACTGCAAATTAAGCCCAGGTGGACTACGGCAGTTTACCTTGTCTCCTGTTAGGGACTATGATAGGACTCAGGAGTTAGGTCTTACTCTATTAGGTCGTGTGCCTAGCCTGCTCTGTATACACACACCACTAGTTTGCTCCTACTATTATCATAATATTCAATAATATCTATTATGTCTCCACACTAGCTTTTTACGTGTTATCAGTCACCATGGCGCTCTTGAAGCCGGCTACAGCCGGCTTACCACTGGTTAACAGGGTCTATAGGCACTACAGACACCCCCTGTAGGTCCTGTAGTCCTCGTCATGCGAGTTTCCGGAGGCGACAGCATGCACCGGAAGATCGATCGATTTGATTCATCATCAAATCAACCACAAAGCTTTGG
>Ga0210036_1004181_pt1 | contig 13466 bp, 10 predicted proteins | sample CryGeymeta201515_FD_185469 | JGI IMG/M metagenome (GOLD analysis project Ga0210036, IMG submission 185469) | Groundwater microbial communities from Crystal Geyser aquifers in Utah, USA - Crystal Geyser metaG 2015-15 (SPAdes) (version 2) | ecosystem: Environmental > Aquatic > Deep subsurface >...
AAGGGGGGGGGGGGACTGGAATGAAGAAAAGACCGTATTCCATACTTTCATCGTTGGAGCACAGCGATTTGTAGCTAACTGTTGCGAGTAGTTAGTTGAGTGGTGATATTGATGATTATTCGAGGGATTGGTCGTTCTCAACTATTTTCTACTGCAGTCAATACTCAAATTTTTTTGCTGTGTAATAAAGTATTAGGTGCAACCAAAAAATTGTCACGTATTATTCCTCCACGAAACAAATTCCTACTCCGAAATATGCAGTGCTACACATTTTTGCGTAGCTCAAATTTTCTGCTGTCAAGCTGCAGTCAGCTGCCCATAGCGCTCAAAACAATTTGACTGGACTGCGTTTGTCGTTAAGACGTTTGTTGTACACTTCCTGCTGCTTCTTTTTGTCCTCTTCTAGCTTAAGGGATGCTTCAATTGCCAAACGCAGTTGCTCGTCCTCAGAAGATACAGCTGGTTCCTTGGAAGCTGCAATAGCTAGACGTAAATCTCGGTCTTCTTCCGATTCTTCCTCCTCAGTTTGAGCTGCTACTGATGCAGAGGGATTGGTGGCGGGTGGGCGTTCTACTGCTGCCTCATCCGTTTGTTGTTCTGTAATGGCTGGTAGGATTGCATCTGCTTCGTCTGCCTCTAACGCTTGAATTTCCTCTTGAGTGGGGCCCTTTCTGCTGGAGCGCAGCATCGAAGGAACGTAGTAATCAATTTTATCTTGGAAGGTATCCATGGGTGTTTTGAGCTCCCCGTTAATGACAATTTGACGAAATGCCTTTTCCTTCATAAAATTAATGGTTAGAGGCTCTTCAATCCCTCCCTGGATGGAAACAAATTGTTTTCCAGGCATGCAGTGTCCGCTCTTGGCAAAGAAATTCTTTGGCTTTTCCTCAATTAGTCTCTCGGCAATCATCGTGGCACGATTGGCTGCAATAGATCCAGCGGCCAAAGCGGCCGAATCAATGACCATACCGCGGACAATAATACCACCGGCAGCTCGGCTCACAGCTTTGGAAGTTCCTGCCGTGGACGCAGCCATGAAGGTGCCCACTATAAAGGCAGTTGGAATAGCAGCCGTGGACATTAAATTCTTGACGGACTGCAAACGAGTTGGAAGAGACTTGTCATCTCCTACCACGGCATGGATTTTGTATGGTACCATGCTCCCTGCCGTATCTTGGCGGGTCATTCCCACCGCTTCACCTGGAGCCAAGATTTGTTTGTTGTAGAGCACGCCGCGATCCATGAAAATTACAATGCTGGATTGAGTCTGATTGATGATGATGGGATTGCAATTCGCCAGATCAACATTGTTCATGTCTTCTTTCTTTGTAAAAAAACCCATTATTAAGAACCGCTTTGTTTATTTGCTGTCTGCTTTGAAGTTGCAGACAGATAGTTTATAGTAATCAGAATTTTTATGTGAAATGTTTGTTTTTGTGTTGTCGTGGCCGTGGTTGTCGTGGTATTGTAGCAGTTTGACGTTTGACAGAACATTTGAGCAAGTGTAAAAATGGTAGGGTACGGTAGATCTTCAATGAAACGGTAGCTTATAAATCTGATTCGTGGCTCCAAAAGGGACTGGAGATCAAGTCGGAATGCTAATCCCGGTTTTGGTGTTGGGAGGGGGCACCTTCTACTACTTCACTAGACTACTCTAGCTACTACTGGACTAGCACTCCACTACCCTAGTACGTACTCGAGTAGAATGAAAAGAGTACTCGTACCTGTCTGGACAGATTGCTATTAGGGATGGAGCACCGGCTAGCTACCTGTTGGGATTGTCCGATACACTGAGTTGAGCCAGATCGAATCTCTCATCTGTCCTGAAAACGGTAACGAGAGCACTTTCAGCAGCATTGTCTGTGCGTGCACAAAAAACAGAAACACGCGTTATTCCATGGTTTACTCGCTTGTGCAGATGCGATCACAAGCTGTTGGAAAATGGGATCGTTTGCTACGTAAAAGGGGAAATAGCGCGAGACTCTTAGTACTTTCAACAGAGCAGGTTTTTGAGCTATCTACGGTTACCTGCCTGTCCTCTACATGACTCACAGTTGCGCCACTGCAGTTGCGTGGAGTATTTATTTAGCCTGACATCATTGATAAAAACAAGAGAATCATAATATGTTTTTAAAATACTACCATGATACGCAGAACGCGACCACGATGGATGTCTTATTTCTGAAGCTGGTACAGGGTTATTGTATCTCATTTGAACGAAACCACTCAAACTTGGTTTGTAAAATCTTGTAACAGTAGCCAGTCAAGATACATTTCACAAACATGCTTTTAAAAACATACACTAATCATCACAAAATCTCATATTTTGCCGATGTGGCACCATCAACATCGATCTATGCAAAAGTTGTTTTCCAGACTTGAGGTGCAAGCTTTGCAAGGGCCTCTGCAACCCTGTCTTGAATATCTCCAGTGGGCGTCAAGGCCAGCATTAGACCTCCTCTTCCTGTGCCGCTCATTTTAGCTCCGACAGCTCCCGCATCGCGTGCAGCTGTAACAAGATCATCGAGTTCTTTGCAGCTGACGGTCAATTCTTGGCACAGTATATGGTTTTCATTCAACAAAGCTCCGAGCTCTAACAAGTTTCCTTCATCCACAGCCTTTTCTCCTTTTTCAACGAGATCCACGTATTTGGTCAATAGTGCATCAAACCAATCCGGATCGGCTTCCTTTCTCGCCCTGACATCTCCCACAACTTCGGTGGTGCTAGAGGTAATGCCCGTACTGGCGTAAACAATGCGAATTGGTTCTCGAATATTTTTTTTGATAAACACAGGATCTCCATCGGTACGTTGGAATCGCAATAAGCCACCAAAGGTGGCAGCTGTATTGTCGATTCCCGAGGGTGTGCCGTGGTATCCTTTCTCGCCTTCGTATCCTGCTGCATTGATTTCATCTTCCGTCATGGGTTTGTTCAAGGCAATACTCAAAGCTCGTGCCATAGCGACAACCTGCGCAGCCGAAGCTCCTATACCAGAAGCACAACACAAATCACCACCAAAAGTTAACTTTAATCCTCGTCCGGTGGTGACATCCACGCCAAAATGTTTCAAAACTAAATCAATGGCGACGTCAGCCTCTTGTTTTTTGGTAACCTTGTAGTTGGGAACAGCCGGTCGATTATCAATCACCTGCAGTCCTGGAGCGGCGGTAAATTCGGCTTGACAATCAGTGTAGGCCGACACGGCACCGACCAATGCAGGAACGTTGTAAACGACAAAATGCTCTCCCATCAAAATAAGTTTTCCGTATCCTTTCGTGCGATTGGTCATAGCAGAGGTGCTGGACATGGTGAAGTAAAAATCAATTTTATGGTTAGCTAACTTTGATAAGCTACGATGCTACTCTATTAGTTGTGCTAGTTGTGCTATTATTCGTGATGTTGTCAGAACCGTGAAACAGTGTTCAGTTGCATGTAGCATCTATGCTGTATGCTGCGTGACGGCAGACACCATTATTAATTTTACGTTTGCCGTGTTTGTCATTGGATTCCATTAGCGAAAGGGTAGGTGTGCATCCGAGGCTATTTCAACGACATTTTTGTAGCACGGAAAAGTCGACTAATTACCGTGACTAAATAAATAGCAACAACCACGACGGACTGCAATGGCGATTGACAATTGAATTGTCTCCACATTTTTACTTCCTTTTTATCTGCGACCTGCGACCTGCGACCTGCGACCTGCGACCGGCGCGACCTGCGACCTGCAATTGCATCGACGGACACAGTGAGATCATTATTTTCATTGCATGCATACATTCATTCACTGGTATTGTCTGCTTGCAAGAGGCAGCTCCCTTATATAACCACTCAATCTGACAGAAGAAAGAATGATGTCAAAGTCCCGAAGGCGATTCTCTCAAAGTACTTCAGGCAATCTCGCCACCATCAAAACGAAAACCGATTGCAGCAGCACTAGTAATTCCCGCTTAAAAGAAGAGAAGAAACTAGAGACGACCATGAGTTGCACTGGACAACTTAAAATGGCTCGTGGTACCACCACCTTATCCGAAGAAGACTCTCAGAGAAAATTTATTCAAAGGCAGGGATGCAGGCGAAAAAGACCCCCCCTTACTATTGTAGGCGTAACAAGTTTCCTGATACTATTCCTCATTGATCGAGCAACTACTAGCACCACGTCCTCTTCAAAATGGGCACGTATGATGTACGATGATCCCCATTACCGGCAATTACGGAGCACTGCACAAGGAAGAGAAGATGAAAGACCACAAAATTTGCACCTGGCCTTTGTGGGCGACAGTGTCACACGGTACATGTATCTGGATTTGGTTTATTATTTGAAACACAACCAATGGATAGCCGACACAGTCGCTCCTAATATTTTGAACGCCAAACACTATCCCAGTTGGAACGAACATTACAAGTTTTCCAATCTGGCTTTGAGCCCGAACGAACAGTGTGATTGTTTTCGGAACAACCCTAGCAACGCCTCGGCTATCAACAAGGAAGAAACGATTGAAAATCGGTACTTTTCTGATACCATCCGCAACAACTATGTAACATTTATCGAAGTGTTTGGAGGATATCCCGCACACGGTCATTGGTTGCCCCCGGAAGTCCATCGCGATCACGGGCCCATGGATTTTGAGAAATTACAAACCGATCCCTTTACCTGGCGGTACGATTGGCCAGGGCTGATCCGACATTACTTGAACGACTTGAACCCGAAACCTGATTATCTCATCTTTAATGAGGGGCTGTGGATTGAACACGAACTCGGCAATGCACAAGTACGACAATCCATCAAGGACGCACTCGACGATACAGGTATTGTTGGTATTTACAAGACCACAACCTTGCCTAATATTAACTCTGGTCTGGCGAAACGAAGTGCAGGTGTTGTCTTTAATCGACACGATGATGCGATGTGCGAATTGATTGACAATGTTTTGGATTTTACGTGGACCAAGGATTTGGGGGGCGAGCATTACTGGGATGGTGTGCACTTTATGCCACACGTCAATCGAGGTATGAACATGGAACTATTGGATCTGCTAAAGCGTTTGGACGCAAGAAAACAACACAGTGAAAAACCAACAAGGATCAGAGGGGGCTCATTCGGAGATGGCCTTCCGTTGGAGGAATTTATGAATGAAGAGAGGCCCAGTAGCAACAATCAATGAAAATTAAAACAAGTGGTTACTGCAGCAGTGCCTGAATACTTTTGATGCAGTCAGAAAATGGGTTGTACGTTCAAGCCGATACTTGTCATAGATATCATTGTCCTTCCAAGGTCTCTCAATTTTCACCTCTATCTACTACTACCATAGCAGTCCCAGGATTCACCCCTAACGTTATTTAAGTCTTTTGTCTACCAGGTATGCACCTTGATAAACAGTTTTTCGTGGAGTACCGTACTCGGAGTATTAATTAAGCAGTGTTTCTTTTTCAGTCTCCACGAAGGAGTCCTGGCAGCATGATAATTACTATGAGTACTACTACTCTCTAGTAGTAGTAGCTACTACTAGTAATAGACTACTACTACTACTAGTTCGCTGGCAGTAGTACTACTAGCAGGGTATTGGTAGCAAATATCTCATGCATGCTGGGAGAGCGAAACCGGATTCCTCAGCTGACGTTTGGGTAAAAAATGCTTAACAAGAACCATTTTTGTTGAGGAGAAAAATTTATACTTAATTTGACTGCACAAAAAAAAATAGCATTCTAAACGTCTCTACTACTTTCTAGGCCTTCTTGTCTATTGCTACCTGCTACTTCTTGTACAGTAGTACACGTCGATGGTTTTTGCGAAGCTGGACCCGTCTATTGATCCTTAAAGGATTCCATCTCCAACATTTTAAGCTGAACCAGTCACTACAAGCAAAGTAATAATATTTTTTGAGGATACCGACCAAAACAGAAACCCCACAGAAATGTCGGACCCGCATGATGCAGGTGTAGAGATTACGGAGGCAGAGTGCAAGCTACAGGACCAGTCTGAAAACAAAATGAAGTGGTGGCAGGAAGCTGTGATGTATCAAATTTATCCTCGCAGTTTTCAAGATTCCAATGGAGATGGCGTGGGTGATCTGCAGGGAATCATTGATCGGTTGGATTATTTAAACGACGGGACTCCAAATTCGCTAGGAGTCGACGGCATTTGGTTGTCTCCAATTTATCCCAGTCCCATGTATGACTTTGGTTACGACATAAGCGACTATTCCAGCATCGATCCTCTATTTGGGGATCTTCAGATCTTCCAGCGACTCTTGACGGAGGCTCATAAGCGAGGTATTAAAATCATTATGGATCTCGTCATTAATCACACATCTCATTTGCATCCATGGTTCCAAGAGAGCCGGTCCTCCAGAGATAATCCCAAACGTGACTGGTATATCTGGGAAGATGGGAAACACGACATAGCAGGCATTCGACGCGCGCCCAACAACTGGCTAAGCATGTTCGGCGGAAAAGGTTGGACCTGGGACCCCCACACGAAGCAATATTATTTTCATTCATTTTTGGCTGAACAGCCCGATCTTAACTGGCGAAATCCAGAAGTGAAAGAAGCCGTCTTTGATATGGTCAAAGATTGGTTGGATATGGGCGTGGATGGTTTCCGACTAGATGTCATCAATTACATTTTTAAGGACGATCAACTCCGCAATAATCCAATCCAGTATTTAAAGCCAGCTCGCCCATACGATCGTCAGCGCCATCTCTTTGATCGCGATCAGCAACCACACTTGAGTGATATGCTCAAAGATTTGCGTAATTTGTTGGATTCTTACGAGGGAGATAGAACGTCGGTGGGCGAAATCCAAGTCGAAGATTACACCAAGGTCAAGCACGTTGCCAGCTGCGTCGGCGGAGACGAACAGTTGCACATGGCGTTTAATTTTGCCTACTTTTTCACATCATGGAATGCCAACATGTTTCGTGAGAGGATTCACGAGTGGGATACAGCGTGCCAGCAACAAAACCCAAAAGGAGGATGGCCAACGTATACTCTGAGCAACCACGATTACGAACGTCACATTACTCGCTATACTCCTGTGGCACCCTCTATCAAGTGCTTGTTCGGAAAAGGAATCAACAAGGAAGAGCTAACGCAGGCGCGAGCCAAATTGGCAGCTCTTATGCTGTTGACGCTTCGCGGAACACCTTTTTTGTATTACGGCGAAGAAATTGGTATGCGTGAGGAGCCCGTTTCTCCTCGCCATATGAAAGATCCTGTGGGGCTGCGCTTCTGGCCTTTTCATCCCGGCCGAGATGGTTGCCGCCGTCCTATGCCATGGCATGGTGACGCTTCACAAGGAGGAGGATTTATGACAGCCATAGATCCCTCTGCAAAGCTCTTGTCACCTTCCAATAGTAGCTCAAACAGCGACAATGGCAGCAGCATTAAACCATGGCTTCCGTTATCGCCCAGCTTGGACACTGTAAATGTCAAAGACCAAGCCAAGGACAAATACAGTCTATTGAACTTTTATAAGAAATGTATCTGGTTTCGTCGACAGGACAATGTCTTGCGCTCTGGGGACCAGCAGATTATGATGGGCGACGAAAGAAAAGACGAGAATGGCGGCAGGCAGGCAAATCGAGTACCGAAAGGCATCATGGCCTACATTCGACATTCAGAGTACAATGGAATCCGCCATCGACGATTGGTACTGTTAAACTTCAAAAATCGGAGTGTCGAGGCTCCTCTTTTCCGGCAGGGATATCTCTACGATGCTGTTAGCTTTCAAGTTGTTCTGTCTACCGATGATGACCGCGTGGTAGCAAGTTCAACAGTAAAAGATGGCAGTAAGGATACCGCAGCCATGCTGACAGGCAAAACAGTCATTTTGCGCCCCAATGAAGGCATGGTTGTCAACGTGTCGTAGTAGAACATCCATTTTTCTACACATGTACTAACCATAGTAGAGCTTTCAAGATACAATCCAATCTTACAATAATTACGGCTTTGATCTAATCTCTTCTACCGTCCGCTTGGCACTCGCCTCAACTAGTAACTAGTTATCCAATGAATCGGAACACAGAGGTGATACAACGACTGGGTCCCTCTCGTTGATCGGAAAGCTTTCGGCCTGGACACAACGTTCCGACTCCCTCGATTCCTCCGCAAGTTTCAACAGAGTTAAGCTGTCACCATCGCTCCACCACAACTGTTTATCATCATTTTCGTTGCATTCTATCACTTTCAGGTTTTTGCCAGATTCTATGTCTCCGCGGACAGCCAAACAGCCGCCATTCATATTGTAAACCAATCCTGTCTTGTTCCAATTTTCGACTTCATCATGTTGGAATTTCCACATTTGGTCTGGTTCGAAGGAATCGCAGGGCATGAACTTGACTTTAGAGATGCTGCTATCCGTTTTTTCGTTGATTTTTTGAACGCAGAATCCGAATTGATGAAACTGGCCCCAGCAACCGTTGAGCCCGTCATCGAACCTGCGGAGATTTCTTCCTTGTTGGTTCTTGCTTGGAATAAAATCTAGCTCTGCTACCACCAAGGGGAGAACGATTGTAAGAAAGCGAGAAATAACTTTCATTTTTGTAATGATAGTCGTCTTGATGCTCTTGGTTTTCGGTTTTATGTGCTCAGATATTATTATTATTATTTTTTTTCAACATCGTACTGCTGGAACGGGACCTGCCCATCAGTCGTGGACGAAAATTGCATACAGTAATGGACCACGTAAAAATATTGCTCTCATAGCTTCAATCATGGAAAACTACAAAAGTGCACGTGTTGTCAGTTGTCAGTTACCAGGTACCACTCGTATCACCTCCCGCCGACAGTTCCGGAATAACCATTTACTAGTCCGTACGTGGATGGTTTCTCAATGCCTAACATGTTCTTGATGTGAGTTGAATCCGATGGATAACAGAAAATGGCTGCGTAGTACGTGCTTGTTGTGACGTTGTTCTGTTCACGTCCAAGTTGTTGCTGCGCGCCAGAGGAGTAGGATGTATTCGTCAATGTCACCAAAAAAAGAATCTTGCAGCGCTGTGCTAAATATCATATGTTTCTTTGCAATGTGATTGTTGTCTTTACGTGATTGTTGTCTTTACGTGGCGTTTTGTTCTTAAATAAATAATGAAAGCTCCACTTCGTAAAATACTACAGGCACAACAAGAAGCAGAACTGTCCGCAAAAAGCGTTTAGTGATAGTCCAATGTCCAATATACCAGGTACTAGTAACGAAAAGTTGTCTAATTGTCCAGTCAGTTTTCTCCTACTGAAAGACGGTTCATTCTAGTATCAAGCATCGACAGGAACAGGAGGGGGGGGGGGACAAGATTTTTTCATGGAATGAAGGGGGCTACTACGACTCCAGCCACCAGACAGCAAGTCTCCTAAAAAGATTCCTATCACTGCAAATCTGATTGAGCTCCTCCAAGTGTTGCTACTGTGTTTTCTTCCCGTTCGAAAAATAATGATACTCGTCAAGAGCACTTCTACAGAGACTCACATTTTCCTAACAAAATTATTGCAAGGGCCAAGCAGACGCAACAGAAAAGGCAACAGCAACAGCAATTCATCTACCACCTACAGAAGCTACATAAAAATAGTTGACAGCTAGTCTACTAGTAGATCTATTAGTAGCTAGTCGACGCTGTGATGAAGGAAACCTTAGCCCTTCATCAAACGAGAAACCAGATGCTGGTGTCTACTGGTAGTATGGGAAAAGATAGAAATGCTGGGCGCTGGCGAAGCCTTAAAAGGCCTCAACCGTTTACAGGTACTGTGGCTGACGTGGTGTCCAAACACTGCTCTAGTAGTAGACTACTAGTAGTAGTACTAGTTTGCAGTACAGTGGTAGGGGTACTACTAGTAGCTACAGCACGCATCATAGTAGATAGTATTATATTTATTTGTTTACTAGTCTACTACCAGGTACTGGTAGACTACAGTAATTATTATTCTCGGAGTAATATACCTGGTACTACAGTAGAGAGTAGACTATCAGTAGTGCATGTTACCACCACGTCGTAGATTGGTGATTACCTGGTACTGGTATAACAAATGATGCTGTTTAGTATTACACCTGGGACTATTATTACCAGTAATAATGAACCAATCGGTTTGAGATACTTATTAAACTACTGCTACCTGGTACCTGGTACTGCTAGTAGTGGCAGTACGGTACCCCTGGTACGAAACTACAGACTGACGTTGCAGTGTTTACTATCCAGGGCAATTTTTTGCTCAGAACTTGCCCAGAACCTAATTAAGAGCAACAAGTGTTGCTTCTCGTTCAACCGTAATTGTACTTCAGGCTGTCATGTGTTAAGTCGATATTTCTGACAAGTATCTACTATTTGTTGCACATTGGCTAAAATGCTACCACCATGTGGCAGGCTATAATTGTAGTAAAGGCATGCCAAAGCACGAAGTGATGAAAAAGGTGCAAACAAAATTTCTCACCCAGCCCGTGCTATCCTGTCCATGTATGTCATACTACTACTATGTCACATGTCACTAGCGCTCTTCAACAAGCAACAACAAAACACCCGGTTAATCTCCGTTTAAACTTTAAACTTGATACCGAACTTCACTGTTAATAATATCTAGTTTGCAATATCAATTGCTGCCAAGCTTACACTAAATCAGTACTAGTATGCTACAAGACGAAGACACAGAAGAGCAGACATGCGGCGACCAGAGCGGTGGCACGAAGCGATCTTTGTCGGACAGTGGCTCTGTTGGTGAGTGTAAAGTCTAAAGTCTGAAGGTTACAATTTGCATGCTGGCTTGAAGTTGCTGCCAATGAAACCCTATATATTCTGCCTTCTGCCGTTTCCTTAAATGAACTCCGCTGATTTGCAAAGCAGGCGCTAAACGCTACACGCCAACCAGCCCTCCCGCACGAACTCTCACACCTTCACCCTGTCTTTATCTTGCTCAGGAAAAAAATCCGCTAAAAAACCTGGGGCAGAAAATTCCAGTTCATCAGGATCCGCCAATATAAGTGACCATGATTCCAACCAAGCAAGCAAACCTTCCTCTAAAAAACAAGCATTGGGCACCGCGGTGCAGATTCGGCGTTCACCTAGCTCTGGTACCTATCCCAAGCCCAAGAACTTTGCAGAACGTATGATGAACGCGCTCGAAAATGAATGTGGCCTAGACGTGATATCTTGGTACGAACATGGGAAAGAAAATCTGATAGCTATCAATTCCAAGACTCTCAAGAACAGTGATATCTTGAACGCCAACTTTCAGGGCATACGTTATGCAGCCTTTGTGCGCAATTTGAGCCGATGGGGCTTTCGGAAGGTGCACAAAGCAAAGCTCCCGGATGGAGTTGCTGTTTACCGCAACAGTCTCTTTCAGAAAGATAATCCTCACTTAGTGAGACACATGAAGATTGACAGCGACGTGCAAGACATCTTTGGCCAACATCAGAAATCCTCCGCGCAAGCAAGTCCAGATCCGGCACCTACGGCAATGCTAGGACAATCACAAGAGCAATTCACGGGCTCACAACTTCCCGATGCATCGGTGGAGCTCCTCTGTCAGATGCTGTTATCTCAGGAGGGAAGAGGACAAGCACTACCCTGTCATCAACAGCAGCAGCAGCAGCAACTGTTAAATGGTAACACCCTTGGTTCTTTGCAGAAAGCATTGGGGCTATCAGGTCAGGTCGCTGCTGCCAACGGTCGATCAGCTGATGATATCCTTCGAGAAATCGTGGCTCTTTCCCAGGAGTACCTTGTTATTGTTTCGCCATCACCGGCTACTCCTTTTTTGCAAACCATCAAGTCCCTTTTGACGCTGTTGGTAAGTCTCGGCACTGACTTCTTCAGGAATCAGCAAGAAGAAGAAGAGCAGCAGCGGCAACAACAACAACCAAATCAAGGGCAGAGTCATTCGATACCACTGCTCCAAGAACTCCTACTATCAATGAGTCGACAATCCAACCAACAACAGCAACCAGCACTCGCATTTCCCGCTAGCACTGGTAGCGCTGGCTCTGGTGGTGGATTCATTGAGGAACTGCGAAATACGCTACAACGACAGGCTGGGCAACAACTGCAGCAGCAATCCCAGTTACAAACAACGGGAATCGGCGGAATGGCTGGAATTTCACCGCAACTGTTGATGCAGCTTGTCCAGCAGCGGCAAGAGCAAATGCAGCAGAAGCAGCCATCGGCGGACGATTCTAGAAATGCATCATAGAAGATAAATCGGCGGCAGCTACAGCATGTGCAAATTTATTTCATGTATGTTGATCAGATAATAACTATACGTAAAAAATCGTGTAAGCATGTTTCTTATCACATACTTAGCTTTTTAAGATTCTTCTGAAAAAAGTCCATCAAAATCCGAAGCATCATGGCGCTCCTTTAACGAAATATCGCCCCATGTTTGATTGACAACGGATCCCCGTTGCACGGCGGGACGCTCTTTAATGTGCTTGGCCCAATTCACAACATTGGGAAAGTCTTGCTCAATATTGAGAAACTCTTTCGACCCTTTGTACAAATTGCCTAGCGCCAAGGCTCCGTACCATGGGTAAATGGCAATATCTGCCAAAGTGTATTCCTGTCCCACCAGGTACTTTTTGCCCTCGATTGCTCGTTGCTTGGCGAGCTCTTTTTCAAGAACATCGAGCTGGCGCTTGGTTTCCATGGTATACCTGTCAATGGGGTATTTCATTTTGGAAGGTGCGTAAGAAAAGAAGTGACCAAATCCTCCGCCCAAATAGGGAGCTGAACCCATTTGCCAGAACAACCAGTTCAGGATTTCAGGACGCAAATGTTTAGGCATAAAGGCATTGTCAAATTTTTCGGACAGCTGCAATAAGATGGACCCCGATTCGAACATTCGAATTTCTTTATCTGGGTTGCTAACATCCAACAAGGCTGGTATTTTGGAATTGGGATTAATGTCCACAAAACCGCTGGTGAATTGATCTGCTTTCATAATATCAATCAAATGGGCGTCGTATTCGGCGCCTTTGTGACCTGCTTGCAAGAGCTCTTCCAAAAGGATGGTCGCCTTCTGGCCATTCGGAGTCCCCATGCTGTACAGTTGCAGAGGATGTTTACCCCTAGGCAGTTCTTTCTCAGTGCGAGCACCGGCGGTAGGACTATTAATACCTCCGAATTTGCCACCCATGTCGTCGGGAGACCAAACTTTGGGAGGAGAATATTCGTCTGCGTTTCCCATTGTATGATTTTTTTGATACTTTGATATTTTTGTTTGGGATTGCTTCCGATATTTTTCTTTATCCTATATTTTATTGTGTGCAAGCTTTTATAATTATTGTAAATTAATAATACGAGTTAATAATTGTACCACTCGTAACAAGCACCTGTGAAATAAACATTGGCTTCTCTCCATCATACTCTATGGTACATCAGAGAAGAGCACCCTACGTATGGCAGAATTTCTCTGTAAGGGTTACAGAGATATCTGCCATGCCCGGGATATTTTACATAACACAAATCTTTTAGTTTCTCTAATATA
>Ga0210036_1004200_pt1 | contig 13402 bp, 4 predicted proteins | sample CryGeymeta201515_FD_185469 | JGI IMG/M metagenome (GOLD analysis project Ga0210036, IMG submission 185469) | Groundwater microbial communities from Crystal Geyser aquifers in Utah, USA - Crystal Geyser metaG 2015-15 (SPAdes) (version 2) | ecosystem: Environmental > Aquatic > Deep subsurface >...
ACAGCTCTCCAAGAGACCCAAGGACCTCTACAGCTTGTGGACTGAGTACACCCATGGATTGGGAGGACTCAAACCTGCCAGAGACTTTACTTCAGTGGAACGAGGTGCTGTGAAGCAGAAGTACTACTACAGGAGGAAGATATTTTGGGATGTGGTTGCTACTCATATTGATGGAGGCTTTACTGCTCCCACAGCTATTGACCTTGTCTATCAAGTCTATGGAAGGAATTTAAGTGTGACAATGGTGCTGAATAAGATGCTTGAAGACACCAAAAGAGATTCAATGGACGTCCACACCCAAGGCTTCGTATTCGCACTGCTGGACAACGACCTCGTCTACAAGTACCCCCACCACCACAGCCACAACCACAACAAGCAGGACGAGGAGCTGCTGCTGCTACCACACGTGGTATTGTAGCTGGACCTGCTGGAGCCTACAGGAACTTGCCTGGAAGAAGACAAGATCACGATGCTATGGCTCGTCATTGACGCGAACGAGCTGATAGACTTGCTGCTGCTGCTGTTGCACAACAAGAAGAAGATGACGAAGAAGAGGAGGTCCAGTTTGGAGAGGTTTAAAAGCAAGTTAACTTGCTTCTTAGAGTGTGTACTACTTGTTACTTGTTGTCTCCATTGCCATATTCGGAACAGCTTGGTGTGGATACAGTTTAGCAGTGTTGTGTACTTGTATTTTCTGTATGGTATTTGGACTTTGAGATTTTAAAGTTAATTTGACTCTACGTAGACTCTAGTAGTTAACCTACTGTATTATTTCTGGTCTTATTTTTAGGTAGGTATGTTCGTAGTACTTCGTTATTAGTACTCTAGTAGTCTACTGGTAGTCTAAAAAACGTAGTAGTAGGAATGATAAAATCTAAATTAACCTTCTCCCTTTTGTCATATATTTATAAGCACGAATCAGTGTCGATATATGCTTAAATAAGTTAGGGAATCAGCGAGGCCTGGACCGCTGAAATCGACAAAAGAGATTGCCACTACTACCTTTTCTGTTGCCACCAACACCTTGACCAGCACGCTTCAGTTGTACAACGCCAGAGTATTTACTTTGCCGCAAGTGTTAAGATCACAGCTTGAATTCTTCATCAAAACCGTTCTTACCATGACGTCCGTCAACAGTGAAAGTCTCGCAAGCATTGTGGATGCCTTGAGCCTGAGCCAAGACTCGGAAGAGTCTAGTAGTTCGACGTCATTTAGTGATGGTACCACGGGCACTGACACTCTTAAACATCTTCTTCGTGAGCTGAGTCTTTCTATGGACGACACGCTCAGTTCAGGCAGTGAGGTAACTTCTCACATGGAAACGAATCGGCAAGAAGAAGTTATGGAGGGCGAAGAAGAGGAAAGGGCGAAGGACGCAGAGGTAGATTCTTTTGAAGACGATATTACCTCAATTTCTTCTTTTGCCCCTTCAGAGGTCATCAAATCAGAGGCAGTTGTCATTCTTCCTCCTCAATTCGGGAAGGAGACTGTGCTCAACAAGAAAACTACTATCGCTGCGACATCACCCGCGACTCCTCAACCGGTAGCAAAATCGTCCATCATGCCATCCATTGTTAATTTTTGGAGATGTGTATGTGATAATCCAGCAGAAGAGGAAAATGTTGTAAGCCTGAGTGAAGTATTGCAAGACCAACAACAAGACGGCACTCCTATTGCAGTCAAGAGGAACGAAGAGCAGATTTCAGGCCATGACCAAGAAAAAGATAAAACCCAAGAACAACCAGCAGCTTCTGTGACATCTCAGTCCAGATCGATTTCGGCAACATCTCAGACCAGTTCGTCATCGTACGTCACTAATAGCGAACCAAGGACATCTGTGTCATCTAAGTTTAACTCAGAATCGTGTGTTACAGAAAATGAGAACACACAGTCCATCCTAACTTCGCACGTTACGGAAAACAATGACACACTGACCACAACTCTTTCCAAATACAAACACGGAAAGTTGTCCAGTGAAGAAGACATTACAAAGTCTCTGGCATCCCTGCAGCTCGTGTCTCCTACAAATTACAATGGGGCAGCACCTGAAACGGAAAAGACTGACATGATTTCAGACGCAAGCAACAATGATGCAATATCTTATGAAGACGCATCTGATACCAGCACTTCTCCCGGTGTCTGCGATGAAGTTAGTAACTCCGACCCGGCTTTCAGCAGCGTTTTGACTTCGTCGGGCTCCAACTACGAAACAAAAGACGAGCAACATCCCGAAGTTGATCGAGTCCAGAATATTTTAACTGCAGCATCACAGGAAGTGGATCACAATGACTTTAACGATGATGATGATGATGCCATGAGTGCTAGTGAAGGTAAAGGTGGCCACGAGTGCTTGCAGAACGACCAAGATCGCGAGATCAACAATGGAGCCTGCATGAACATGAACCCATATAAAGACTCAAAAGTCGACTCTCCGACCAAGAATGGTCAACCCAGGTCGGTTAGTGATCGAGTGATCCAATCAGTGCGCACCAGTACAAGTTGGGTCAAGCCGCCATCTAGTGATGATATTCGCAAAGTCAAGTCGCTGGAATACTACACCATACATAACTCTGTGCTTGCAGATAAAGAAATGAGTTTCACTATTGTTGGCTTGGACAAACGCTCAGAGCCAAAAGCGGTCTCCGATGCCGATAGACCTTTGATGCAAGAATCACAACCCTTGCCCGCAAAAGGATCCAAGATGAGTGCTACACCAATGGGCAGGCTTAAGAAGACAATCAAGGGTCTGACGAAAAGCAAGAAGGGAGAGCAACGAAACGGACAAAGCGAAGATCATTCGTCGTTTCTTTTTTCTGCAGGCCACCCGCGCACCAGAAAGCGAAAGCAAAGTAAGCATAACATTTTCCGTTCATTGGCAAAATATTACAAGGGCCAATCTACTGGATTGCCGGTAATTGAAGAAGATTCCGAGCAAGAAAAGTCTCTATTTAGTAGCCAGCAAGCTGACAACGAACATACTGAACAATCAGTCTTTCTCAACAAATCTTGCTTAACCGAACCACACCCAGTTATAATTGAGTTGACAGAATCAGAAGAAGAAGCTCTCAGTGGCTACCAGAATACTTTTGTTGATGATCCTTCCTTTGATGTAGTGGCCAGAGAAGAACGCGAAGCGGTGAGAGAAGCGGTTCTCCATAACGAGAACATTTCAGGTAAAGCGTCTGAAAACACTTATAGCAATCAGGATACGTTTGCTGACGATCCTTCCTTTGATGTAGTGACCAGAGAAGAACGCGAAGCGGTGAGCGAACCTGTTCTCCATAACGGGAACATTTCAGGTAAAGCTTCTGAAAATAGGGATAGCAATCAGGATACTTTTGTTGACGATCCTTCCTTCGATGTAGTGACCAGAGGAGAACGCGAAGCTGTGAAAGAAGCTCTTCTCAATAACGAGAACGTTTTAGGGGAAGTTTCTGGAAACATTGCCATTAATGTGGCCTCAAAAAATAATGTTCGCAGTGCTACAAATGTTGCTAGTCTTGCTCCGATTAAATCTGAACATAAAAGTTCAAATGGAAATGACACCAAGAAAGTGACAGAGAAGGACAAGGAAAGTGTTTTCAGCAGTCAGACGTCATTAGGGCCTTGCAAGGTCTCTTTTTCAAAGAGCCTCAATTACCAAAGTGAAGATGTCTTAGAGAGAGTAGAAGGTATGGAGCTAACCCTTGCGCTTTCAGGTGCCGCCAGAGAAAGCCCATTGCTGAAAAGCCTCGACGTCAAGGATGCAAATGCCAATCAACTCTCCGTTGATATCGAAGCACTAAATCGAGGCAATGAAAAGGAAAAGAAGTTGGATAAAGCTACTTCTAGTAATATTAGCAAGACAAAGAACAGCTCCTTCAAAATCAAAGGAATATTTTCTGGCATCAAGAACATGACAACAGGGCCATTCCGCGGAAACACAAAGGAAAGTATGGTTCCGACGTCACAGGCAGTGACCGATATCAGCCGAGAGGTCATTGCTTCCACAAACGCAACACCTTCAGGACCAACTCACGTGAACCAAGGACTCATTGCCTCCACAAGCACAACATCATCTGGAAGAATTTCAGATAAAGATATTTTGACAAAGGTGATGAATACATGGATAGAGAATGAGATTAACGAAGGACCTAGGTCGTTAGCAGTACGAGACAAGGCTTCTGACACAAAACAAGACAGCCGCGATTGCGTCGAATCAAATGAATTTGAATACACTCTTACAACTGATGAAAGAGACCGTCCCCAAGTGCCACACTCTTTCCAGGAACCCCTTGTCAATTTGCAGAGCTGGAGGTCAGTGAACGCAAAAATTGACTCTACGTTGAAGAGAGCACAGGATTTGGCTCGCCACTACGATGAAACAAGGGAAATGCTCTCAACTAGTGAGTCATATTCATCGTCGGCGTCCACGGGGGAGGTCTCGTCAATGGCAACATCGTATGACCTGAGTGAAGCCGTATCCGTGGATGTTCCTAAATTTGGCGACTGGAACAACGTCAACAGAAAGATCGATGACTCTCTCTCCAAAATTGAGCGACTAGCTTATCGATTTGGACTGGATAAAAACAATGAAAATTCTTCAGCGAGTAGTGTATTATAAAACCGGCAACCAGGCTGCCCCGTTTTCAGAGCGGAGTGTAAATAATAAGTACATATTATTTTGTTGAATTCTTCGGCATTACCTTTCTCGGTGGGTTTTCTGCGACAATCAAATGTTCAATGCAACACTTATGTCAGTACATGGGCGAACATTCACTGTTCACGGCTGTGCTTGACAGACCATCATAGATCACCATCAGTCCAGCCATTGCAAAACAACAGAGGGGCCTTTTGATGCGAGTTCTGAAGCCATATCCAGCAAGTCAAGTGTAAACAGACGGCATTTGGACTCATCTTCGGCAAGAGCATCAGTCTCATCATCGTTCTCATTGGCGATGGTATGGCAAAGGATAGGACCTTCATCGATCACCTCTCTACATGCGCATTGCTCTATTTCGTCATCCGAAAACTCAGCCATCTCTATGACGCGCCTTCGCGCTCCCTTCCGCCTCCTCTTCCTCTTTTCCTTTTTGAGCATTTTGCGATTTTGGCGTCGTGCTTCATAGTCGCCCGTATCTTCTCGCTCAAGATCGTTGTCCTCCGCCACGACTTCTTCATGAGCGCTGGATGAGTCTTCTTCAATCTCACTATCTTCGTCTTCATATTTACCAAACGTGATACGAGCAGATGCATTACCCGAGTTAACCGAAGTAATCTCCACCAGCTCTGACTGTTTGGGTAGATAGCGTTGAGGGACCAGTTTCAAGCATTCCTTTGTCTGAGACTCGGAGTCTGATTTTTGTACCGTTAATTCCGGGTCAGGATGCAAAAATTCTTCTTGTAACTCCATCTCTGTTTTAGTTGACAATCTGCGTTCGGATTTCGTTACCACTTGATCCAAAGCAATCAGATGCACCTCGTTTTGCTTCTTATTGACCGGAGCAGAAGTAACCTCACCAACAGCAGCAATTGAAGTTTTCGTTGTAGCTCGCTTTGCAGCACGGCCTAAACCAAGCTTCTTCTGGCGTGCCTTATTCTTCAACTTTATTTTTTGCAGAGACGGAGTCCCTCTCTCTTGTTTGCTCCTGGTTATATGTAAGCTTTGCTGTCCATGTCTTTCCAAGCGCTTCTTTCGGCCATAGGAAGATATTTTTGGTTTGGATGTAATTGCGGACTGGCTTAACTGGCTATCAACTTCCTCATGAGATACTGCTGTGTCTTCTGTTACGCTTTCTTCTCTAGAATCTTCGTCACGGCCCTCAAACTCTGAGGACTGTTTTCTGGAAAAGGTAGTATTGTTACTGTGCGCATGTTCGATAGATACAGCACCCATTTCCCCGAGTACTTTGTCTGCATTTTTTAATTCGTCTGCACTTTCTTTCAAACTCTCTTCTGTAGGTTCCACCGGAATGGCTCCTTGAGATGCAATGATCGTATTTGATGAATTAGTTACAGCCTCATCATCCGGTTCACTTTGTTCGTGCATTGGGACATATTCTACGTTCTCGAATACAGAGCCACTAAGAGATGGGTCCATGCTAGTTGACTCTGATGACAACATGCTATCATGCTGCTTCAGCGACTCTAGTGCCGCTATGGGAGTATTAGTCACCAAGTCGCTCTCAGCATCAGTTTGGACACGGAAACAATCATCTGGCTGTTCGGTTGGATGCTCGTCGCGCTCCTCTGCAGCCTCAAGCTTTTCTGGGCCAGGAGGATTCGTATCACGATTGGAAAAGTTGTAGTGATCTTCTTTGTCATCAGCAGGGCTCATATTACCAGTGTCCCCGTCCTCATTTGGATAATCTAGATTGCTCATCCACTCCAAAATGGAATCGTTGGTGGTAGACTGACTTATATCCTGAAATTCGATCATTTTCCTTTCTTCCTTAATTTGCGACTCCTCGGGCTGCGAAAAAACTTGACCCGTTCCATATTCTGTAGGCGGTAGTATTTGCAGAGGATGTGGCGCACTCACTTCCGTCACGCCGGTACTGTCGTCATGGATACCAAGATGATGATATAGCTGCTCTGAATTGTTGATATCATCATTGAAGGTTTCAGCAGTTACTTTGTTGTATATAGGAGCCCCAGCCCCAGTGTCACCATAGGATGCCTCTCGTAATCGCTGATGGCGACGGCTGTTGGCCCTTCGGATATTAGAGGCCGGGCGCCTGTACTTTTGCGGCCGTATCCGAACTGGTATTTTCTCCGATTGGGATTGGGCGGAAAAAGTTGATTCCTCCTCTCCCCGCACCTCACTTGTGCGTTTATCCTTGCCTTGCAGCCTCTTGGACCACGTCGCGAAAGACGACCGCTGGAGCTTCATTTTGAATCGTTTTTCCAAAGGGACATTCAGCGTAGATAGGTTGGCAGCAGATTGGCTTGGCAGTAGATGATCTGTACACCTATTAAATTTATGGTTCTGCTTTGTAGGCTAAAAATATTAGAGATTTTAGTAATTCAGAAGGAAAGATGTGTCTACATTCGTGGATGAAGTTACTTTGAGTCGCCAACACTTTCCGTTGATTTGGGTATTTAGAGCAGCAGCTTTGGTACTTAGGCGTAGTTCTACCTAATTGCCTTAATATTTTTAGATGGTCATATTTGTCATTGCGCGGCTCCTTAAGACTCTTAAAAGCTTGGACCGTTGACACCAATTTGAAGAACTGATAAGATTGGTTTGATGAGCGTTCATGCATCAGAAACTGATTCTGTTTCGGAAGGGAGGCGCAAGGCGCAAGGACAGCTTAAAGCCTTCGTAGTATTGCACGGATTGTTTAAAAAAAGCAGTTTCGAAATATTTACGTCAAATCTGTCAAGATGCCACTGACACGATGCTGGTACGACGGCCATCGTCATCTTCTCGCCGCGATCAACGAGGAATCAGGAACTTCTACTTAACGGCGATCACAACTTCCATTGGCAACCGAAGGATGATATTGCGTTCTCGTCATGATCATTTCAGAATTAAAGAGTGCCGCAAGGTGCCCATAAAAGATGGATGACAATGCCTTCGTTTCTGCGCACGAAAGGGATTCCTGAGCACCAAGGAATGCGAAAAGGAATTGATTGGGAGGCATCATGCGGCACAGAAAAGGAACGACCAGATAAATCACAACCAACGTCAATACAGGACGAAAGAAGAATCTAAGTGCAAACAGCGCAAACATATTCTCTCCCTCAACGATGAAGAGAACGATGAGGTGGCCAATCAAAGAAGTTGTGGAAGCACCATTCTGCTGATCTTATCATTGCTAGCTCCACAAACCATCCGCCACAGAATTTGAAAACGGCCCGAGAACAATGCACGAAGCAAAGTAGATGGATAGATTTTAACCACAAGATGAATTTGATGATGACAAACCAAAAACTACTGAAGCGTTGGAACCTCAATATGCAATCACACCGACGGGAAATTGGATCACAAAGGCTAGTGACGATGAAGTGTGCTGTTTGCCTGGCGAATTAACGGCCATGCTATTGATTCGCATGAACAAACGATACGCACTGGGTTGCTTGACAAAAATGGATCGTTTAATACAGCGGCAATTTGCAAAATCATTGTCATAAGCGAGCAGATAGCTTGAACGTAGAGCTAGAACACTATATCTTCTAGTTTTTAATCTCCGTTCTTGGCGTCTTCCCGCTAGTATTAGAGCCACCCTAACATAGCTGGCAGTAGCAAATCTACGACGAAGATTGTGCTAGTAGACTACTGGTAGACTACTAAAAGACTACCACAACAGTAGAGCCATGAATATGAGGCACTGGTTAATTTCTGTCGTGGAGGAACGTCGTCCACTTTGCACGTGTCATAACTTTGGAGGCTTTAAATCAAAAACAATTTATTTATGACTTATGAGTTCAACGGTAGAATTGAGAATTACTTGAGGAGTTGCGACGAGCCCCTTCAAAAAGTATGAAAATTAGATTTAAGTAGCCTACCGTTGATGAATCCGTTGGATCAGACCTTGACTTATGAATTAAGAGGCACGGTAAGCTAAATAAATCACCTTTTAATCCTTCTTTGCTTTCTGGTACCAGGTACAGTACCTGGTACCGTAGTACCTTCAAAGGCAACAATTTCATTGCTTTGCCTTTCGGTTTCCCATTCAATTGGTCAACATTATCTTGCAAATACGATGAACGCGACGATGGTGACCGACCAGGCAGAAACTTCCAATAGAAAATCGACAGCGGAGCAGCCGCTCGGTGTGGCTAGAAGCTTCCTGGCTAGACTTCAGGAAGATATTGCCGCAGAGAATGATGCAGACTATTGGAGAGCCAAGTTTGGTCTACTTCCAACCAAGAATACACCATCAGTGGCATCTGATCTCGCCATTGAGATTACCGAGTCTAGGCAGGAAGAGTTTGTTTCTTCTCCTAGTCATCATACCCCAGCTGAGAAACTGGAGCCACGCTCCGAGGCACCTGTAGCCTATGAAAATACTGACAGTGTTGGCGTTGCCCGGCAGCCATCCTTTTCATCGTTCTTTCTAGGGGAAGGCGATAGAGTTTTTTTCACTGGCGACGATGATAATCACGATGACGGATCCGACGTATCATCCTACAGTATTCCATCCGCCCGTTCCGAGATTTCAATGGCTCTCAAGAATGCATCGAAGAAGCCAGCACCGTCCATGATTCAGTCACATATGGAATTTCATGAGGAGTCAACGGCGGATTCCAACGATCAAAGCAGCAAAGAAAAAGAGGTAAATATTGAGCCCAACCAATCACATAAAACTTACCATGATAATGGACCCTCCACATTTGTAGGCAGCGCTGACTCTTCATCTGCGATAGGTAAGGGCGCCTCTTTTGCGCAAAACCTGAAGAAATTGGGCAGCCTGAAGTCCTTCGTGAAAAAAGTCAGAAAGATAAGCAGTAAAAAACCCAGAAAAGTCAATGGGATGCCGCACATGGAAAACGAAGACAGGACCGATACTGCGGGCTACGGATTAAAAGGAGAAGGAAAGAACGAGAACGAAGAAGTAGTAGTACAAGAAGAAGAAGAAGAAGAAGAAAAAGAAGAAGAAAAAGCAACAGCAGACTTTGTTGAAGCTCCGTCGGTAACTGAATCGTATCCCCCAACCTCCTTTGTCGAACCCGAACGCAAGACTAGCACAAAGAGCACTACCGATCAAATGTTATCTCTTCATTCGGATGACAGTAGGGAGATTGACGAATATAAAAAAAAGCTCGAATCCAGGTTTGCCCTGTTGGAAACACTTATCGGACGATCAAATGATCACGATAATGTCTCTGATGAAGAAGAGAGAAGTGCAGATAACAGTAAAGTCATTTCCAAAGCCAATCCATACCAGAAGAGTGCTGCTATGGGAGCCATACAAGTCCCCTTCAAAGCAACAAATGAATTCAAGCTCGAGATTGCGCTCGCTGCCAAAAGGGCAGAAGAAGAGAGACTTGCCAAAATGGAAATTGAAAAAGCTGAAGCTCAAAGTCAAAGAGAGCATGCCCAGTTTGTTGCACTCAAAGAAAAGAAAAGACGGGCCGTGCAAGAGAAAGCTGAAGCTCAGCGCAAGAAAGAAGAAGTTGAATTGGCAGCAATCCCAGGAAAGGAACGGTTTGCGCCAGAGGTGATTGAGGCTCAGAACAAAGCAGAGGGTGAGCTGGTTGCGCGTAAAAAAAAGATAGAACCGGCCACACAAGACGAAGCCGAGCCCCACCGCCAAAAGGAGAAGGTAAGCCTTTCTGTTGAAGAGGAACAGCAGGCCATGCTTCAGCATCAAGAAGACGAAGCGATGCTATCCACTCCAAGAGAAAAAGGGGAACACGAAGCATCGATCGAGTCCAAGCGCCAACGAATACAGGCGGAAGTTGCCACCAAGAAGGAAGAGGAGAAGACTGGTTTAGGAAAAGCTACTCTCCAGCTTCAAATTGCCACCAGGAAGGAGAAACTTGAGAAAGAAGCTGTGTTAAGAAAGGTCGAAAGTGCACGCAAAAAAAGAGAGGCGGAAGACGCTGATAAGATTGAAGAAAATAAACGACTTGCTGCTGAAATCGAAGTCATTGCCGAGAAGAAGAAAATCGCGAGACTTGCCGCAATTGAGAAAGCCGAAATGAAACGCAAAAAGAAACAGAAAGCCCAGGAACGACAGGCTAAGGAAGCTAGGAGAGAGGCAAGAGCAGCCGAGAAAGGCAGAAAGAAGAAGAAGCAACAACTTCTCGGGAAAGTAAGGGCCAAGTTGGAGGCAAAAAAAATCAAGAAGCAAAAGAAAATGGAAGGAATCTCTGCGGTAATGGAGGAGGAAGGCACTCAGATAAACGAAAGTGTCAAACAACCGGCATTGTCTAACGAAGTTCTCGAGGAATCAATTCCGGACATGCAAAATGAGCAAACGAAGAAAAAGGTTCTTAGCTCCATTCTAAGAGGGCCAGAAAAGTCAGTAGAAGAATCTTGTCAGCATGCCGCTCCTCTAACAGATATTCCGGCCAGTACAGTTACAACAAACCCAAGAAAGCCTCCGAAGAAAACGATTTCTTGGTCTGCCAGTGCAATGCACACTTCTCCGTCTCCTGAGCCTGAGCCGCGGAATGTCCAATCCGTCATTTGGTGGTCAACTAATAAAGATGCCGTCGAAGTGTTGCACGATTTTGAAGGAAAGAGAGACGACGAACAGTCTGCCGACTCTAATGATGAATCATCGTTTGGAAACTCAACAAACCTTTCCGAATCGGCCATGAGTGAACTGGAGCCAACCTTTTCCTTTTCGAATTTCAAAACATTCACAGGAGAAATGCTAGAAGAGGCTGTCTTGATTGGAGAGGAAATGGGTGCAGTCGGAAAGAAAATACTAATACCTCCTTCTGTTCCAGGACTCTGGTCGTTCACAAGTTGGTTTAGTAATGATAGCGAATCCCCTGAAGGAATGCTAGTTAGCAAAAAGAAGAAGATGATGGGCAAAAGGAGCAGGAGGAATGGGAAATGAAGAACCCGATCCATCTACAATTATTTGTGTATCAACGTCGATTCTAAAGTATTTGAGAATAATTTACTCCATATTGTGAATTGACACCAAAAATAAATTCAAGGTTACCTATTCCTCGTAGAGCGTATTGTACAAAGATGCCACTAAGGTTTCCGACGACTTGCCAGCAAGAATTGCAATTTCCCTGAAATCTTTCTTCAAGTCCATCAAGAAAGAAGAGGATTCGTTGCTGGCATCATCATTGCTTGTAACTTTTTTAGAAGTTTTCCCACGACGCTGTTGTTGTTGTTGTTGTTGTTGTTGTTGTTGTTGTTGTTGTTGTTGTTGTTGTTGTTGTTGTTGCTGCTGCTTTTTCTTTCGAAGAAGACTGGATGATGATGTTGTTGTTCCTGCTGCCACCGTGAAAGAGTTTGTCAGATGCTGGAGAGGAAAGTGAAAGGACGATGGTGCATCGTCGGTCCGCGCTCGGTTGCGATCGTGAATCCGGCTGGGGGACAGGACTGCGTCCTTTTCCTGCTCTTTCCTCTTTTTGCGTCTTGACAGTGTCGAATGGTATTGTGCAGGTCGTTCCCAATATCTGCAGCGCCGTGCAGCAGGAGGAGGAGGAGGAGGAGGAGGAGGAGGAGGAGGAGGACGACGACGACGCAATCCAATGATGCTGCGCCGTGCAGGACTACGAGCTGTATCTACCACCACTCCAGAATCATCAGATTCGTACGACAACTTTGACGACGACGAGGAAGAAGAAAACGCAGAGGATAAAAATGTATCTTGCGACGTGAGTGAAATGCTGTTATCGCATCCATCTTCGCCGCCGTCATAATCCGATGACAACAAGGCAGCCGAGTCTTCATTGCTGGTGCTGCAGTTTGATACAAGACGACAATCCAAAGTCTTTGGACGCGTGCGCAACAAGTCATCACCCTCTGGAATCAATCGATTGCTGCAAGCTGCTGTGCCATTGTTGCTTGTGATGGTAGCTGGATCGTCTCTTACCGTAATAACTTCTCCCACAAGACTGCTCGAGCGTTCCATAGCGGTTATTGGTGACAAAGGCTCCGTATCGTACACACATAATTGGCTTTTTAATTCCCTGTTTGTGCCACTCTTCCTTCTCGGTACCCATCCTTCTGAATAGGATTCATAACTCTCTCCGGCAATGGAGGAATGATTGGTAGCAGTAGTAGTGGAATAGTTTGTGATGGAATTGTTGGTTGAGAAATGATTGCAGCTGTTTGGACCGGCATGCACTGCATCCTCTGGAGGGTTCTCATTGAGTTTTTCCCAGACCAATTCTTGCACACCATCTTGGTCGACGGGACGAGGATAAGACGCTTCAGATTCGGAATACGTGAAGGATAAATCATCCTTTGAATCACTATTCTGATGATGATGATGGTGGTGGGATTGCATCAACATGCTGGATTGAGAACTGCTTTGGACATAATGCTCTGTTTGTAACGAAAGAATAGAATCTCCTGCTAACTCGTACTGCTGGTCATTATCATTATCATCATCATCATCATCATCATCATCATCATCATCATCACAATCCATCATCCACTTGGAAGTTACAGATGATTCAACTACATGGTTGTTATCCGCATTGTTACAGTTGTTTATAATTCGAATAATGAATTAAATTAAAGTGGTTCAGCAGCTACCTGTTAAATGCTAGCTTAAAAGTGCTTGACCATTTTATTTTAATACAACTAGCAATATCGGTACGATTTACAAACCAAACAGCTTAACTACTAGTAATGAATTAAATTAAAGTGGTTCAGCAGCTACCTGTTAAATGCTAGCTTAAAAGGGCTTGACCATTTTATTTTAATACACGAATACACGAATACACGAATACACGAATACGTTTATTCGAATGAATTAAATTAAAGGGGTTCAGC
>Ga0210036_1004209_pt1 | contig 13384 bp, 9 predicted proteins | sample CryGeymeta201515_FD_185469 | JGI IMG/M metagenome (GOLD analysis project Ga0210036, IMG submission 185469) | Groundwater microbial communities from Crystal Geyser aquifers in Utah, USA - Crystal Geyser metaG 2015-15 (SPAdes) (version 2) | ecosystem: Environmental > Aquatic > Deep subsurface >...
TAGGGCTCGACCCCGACACCGTGAGGGCACCGAAGGGGTTCTGAGCCAGGGCTCCGTACAAGACCCAGGTATCGGGGACATGGGATAGGGAGGAGACACGCCCGGACGAAACCGCCTCCATGATGCGAAGGAAACTGGGTACCGTAGGTGGAGTCGCATTGGGAACGAGGAGGCGACGGATGTACAAGAAATAGTCTTGCTGAAGCTCGTAGAGGATGCGATGAATGCTGTTCATGCACACCTCCTCGGAATAGAAATACGTCGAACGAAGGCGGGACATCTTGGGGCCAAGCTCGCGGGCACAATCCCGGACAGTCTTTGCCACTGGGTGGTTCGGTCCATGGAACACATCAATCACCAAGGACCAACCGTAGAGCTTATCGACAGCCACCTGCGTGTCGGTGGGCATGCGGACGTCGGAACGGACAAGGGCTGAGGCGTCGGCCAGAGAGATGGAAGCACCCCCTTCGACGAATGTTGCCTTCTGGATTGTGGCACGGACAGCTGCCATCTCCTTGTGGCCTCCACAGATAATCGCGAACGGCGTGAGGCCTACTCCAAATTCCATGCCACTTGGCGAGGCAGGTTGGTAGCGACGGAAGACCTGATCCAACAGGGTCGGGGTGACCAATGGGACCGCGGCCTCGTCGACCTTCAGGTCCGAGTCTAGGGCTCGTGCCTGGAGCTCGGCACCGACGATGCCATAGGCAGATCCCTTCGGGCTCTTAGCCAGCAAGGTGTGGACCGGAGGCAAGTTTGCCTCATCGGTCACGTCACACAACCGCATGATAGTTCGGGTCAGTTCTTCCCCATGGCGGTCGGCCATGGTCTTGACAGCACGGTCACGGTCGAAGGTCATGCGAGCCTGGGCGTTGTCCACCATGGTCTGTTGCAATTTCGTCATACTCGAGTCCAGGTGAGCGGCAGTGAGCCCTGGCCCGAGGTGAGGGACACGGCCGTGGAGATGACTCAAGGTGCTTGACTTCCACTTCTCGAGAGGGATGGATTGGGACGGGTTGGCAGGCAGGACAAGATCCACACCGAGTGCACAAGGATCGGTACAGGCCGCCGTCCACCACTGCCACACCGGAGACCAAGTCGCGAGTGTGGCAGGGACAGCACCGACGAGGATAGTCTGGATAGCCATGTAGAACTGACGCTGGGTGAGGTACCCTTCGGGGAAGGCTTGGAGAAGAGCCACGGAAGCGTAGGACGGGAGAACAATGATGCGGCGAACCGTGAGAGTAGGCGCGTGATCGGCCGGAGGGGCTACGCGCATCACGGGAACCGGTGCGGTGTGAGCGGTAGCTCCAAGGATCGTCGCCACGGTAGGGACAGGAGTATCGTAGATCTTGATGGTGGCCTGGCCGTCGAGGCACAGCGCAACGCAAGATTCCGAGCGATTGCCTGAGATGAGCATGAGCATCCCGTCCATGGTCGTAGGGGCGAAGAGGTTGCCAGCGTATACTGCGGCAGAATGGCCGAGGTAGATACGGTCCTCGTCGTTCGTTAGGACGAATGCGATGAGGGAAGGAGTATGCTCGGTGAGATTGGCAATACCATTCATGATGACGGTACTATTAGCCAGAGAGGCTGCACCCAATCCGGCACTAATGACAGTGTAATCGGGGGTGTGGGCGTCCCAGGCATCGGCCTGGCTGAAGACGTCGTGAATATTGAAGGCAGGGGCCATGTTGCGAGTCAACTTGATGCCGGTGCAAAGTTAACAAACTAAAACGTAATTTACTTTCGTATTCGACGAAACGGCAAATTAGTGAGGATTTTGGTTTGCATTTTTCGTCTTCAATTGCTGGGCCCAGCGTCTAGGCCTATCGCTTTCTGGTAGGGCTTCGACGCAGGGCTACGAGGCAGGCCTTATGTTGAGATCTTTGCCTGTCGTGTTGGTCATTCGATGTGGGAATGATGTTATCCGATTTCTTCGTTTTCGTGTTCCTGTTCGATTTGGTGGGAGACCGGACGGACGTTTAGGTCATTGGCGGGCAGCTGTGCGCCCGCACCTTTGGCTGGAAAAGTGAAGGATTCCAGCTTCTGCCGTGAACCAAACAATCTTCTATTTCACCTACTGGTAGCAGACGACAAAGACAGCGACGACATGGTGGGCAATAGGTGACCATATGCAGCAATGAATAGGGTTGCATAGCAACTGGGGTCCCGTCGAGTGTAGCAAGAGCCCGATGCTGCCTCCAAGGGCTCCAGCTCAGTACTGCTAGCTTACCAGGTAAATAACACTTCGCCGCATGGGGTGACAATTGGCTATGAACATTATACCTACAGTTAACTATCCAAACAATTAATGCAACATAATCCGGTATCAGGACCCTGTCGTCCTTTATCCAACGGGTATGTGGTGTGAGCGGTTTTTTGCCTTGAGGATGAGCCGGACAGAGCATAATAAACAAATTTTCTTTCAACGTTCGTTCGCGTTACATTTAAGATAGCTGGTACAGTACCTGGTACCACTACCTGGTACCAGTACCAGTCCTTTCCAGCCTAAGGGGACGGGCGCACAGCTGCCTGCCAATGACCTGAAACGTCACGCCCTGTCTCCCATTAAGGAACAGGAACACAAAAACGAAGAAATCGGATAACATCATTCCCACATCGAATGACCAACACGACAGGCAAAGATCTCTACATAAGGCCTGCCTCGTAGCCCAGCGTCCAAGCCCTACCAGAATGATATAAGCCTAGACCTGGGCCCAGCAATTGAAGACGAAAAATGCAAACCAAAATCCTCACTAATTTGCTGTTTCGTCGAATATGAAACTAAATTACATAAAATAGTTTGTTAACCTGCCACTCCCGTCCAAATTGCCACCGGCGAGCTGATGCAAACCACCTCCGGGTGGATTGCAGCACTCTTGCTGGCACCTAGGAACGGAGATGGTCGGCCTCGTAAATTGCCGAGTTTGTCCATACCCTACAACTACCTAGTTAGCTAGCCCCGATACCTGGGAGCTGGTAGAGTCGAGCCCAGCAGAGCTGTGCTCGTTGCTGTCTGTACTACTAGTACCTTTCGTAGTCTCACGCAGCGGGTACTAGCCAGCTCGCTACTAGCTTTGGCTATGGTGCATGCACCCAGGATTGATTGTGCTAATAATTCAGGTTATGTAATTGCTTTATCGTTGTGAAGCCTGCCATTTTATTGGTTCGTAACATTCCTTTTGCTTCTTCTTGCCAGTCTTGTCTGACAGAAAACTTTTTCTTCAAGTACTTGTAGTACCATTAAAACACACACATCCACGTACTCTCTACATTTACACCCTTAGAACACGCACAAACTGAGAATCGCCCGCTCCTCAGTTTGAATGAAAGTCATCCAGGAGAAACAGTGGGTCCAGCGAATAAAACTCGGGTTGCAGATCGTTCCCAAGAAGGGCACGAACATCACTTTCAAAGGAAGTATCCTCGATGGGATAGTCCTGGATACCATCCAAAAGGGGTGCTGTCAGGAGTGATGGGACCAGCTTTTCGGAGTATTCGTCAAGGGACGAAGTGGATGCAAAGCGAGACTGATTATTTGAGTCGTCAGGACTTATCACGGTCATGTTAAGGGCTTCTTGTAATTCACTGGAAACTAGTTGGCGTACAGTGCAGTCAGGTGTTACGAGATGCTGTTCTTCAGGTTGTGCTGGGCCGGGAGAAAATGTATCGCCTGCGACGTATTGGGCCATAGATTTCAGATTCATTTCACTGCTTCTGGTTACTGACAAGGGTTTGGCAAGCTTCAGGCTAGGGAAAGAAGGGCTCTTCCTGGGACTCGCTGGGGGGGTCACAATGACATCCGAAGAAGGAGTAATACTCAAGGGCAAAGAGGGCGTGATCATGTCCTCGTCAAAATCGCTCTGGTGTTCTTTCTCTGCCTTCTCTAAAGTCTTCTTGGGGCCTGCCATGAGGCAGTGCTCGAACGCGTAGAAGTTTGGTTCTGTCGATGGGCTACCGGCAGCTTTAAAGCCAGTACCCTTCACCCGGACGCGAATTAGCTTCTTATTCAAATCGGGACGTCCTCGAAGAAACATTTCGTGGTAATATCCACCACGATCTGGTCCTGCTGTGAGCCGGCGGAAGCCGTAGAGGTTCACTTGACGCTGGAACGATGTTAACTTGCTCTGGCGGAAGTATCTGCGTAAAAAATAAAGAATAGAAACAATTGAAATTGTGTTAGAACCACAAGTTGAAACTGCTGTATTTCTTTTAAACACACGAGATACTTACTTTGGCATAACCTCTTCCACAAACCGCTTCGGCTCATGAACAATAAAGCATCTTCCATGAGGTTGCCAGGATACCACATCTTCAAATCCTTCAAACTCTGCTTCGCTAAGCATGTTGTACAGCCTGTCGGGAAATGGGATAACGACGCCTCCGCGCGGTCCGCGGCGTTTGGAACCTTCTGCAGCCGACTCGTTGCCCATGTCTGAACGAAAAATAGGGTCATTATAATGATCTTGGTAGTTGTGTTGCACGTAGGTTCGATTCGAAAGTTTAGCATATGATGAATCGGCAGATGCGCCGTTGCAACGGCGAGAAGAAGATCGGGATGAAGGGGAGTGCATTGTGGCAACGTCGTACATCTCAAGGGAACTGGAGCTGTTTACCTCGTGGATGCACATAAGATATTATTATGATAAGAGATGATGAGAGAGCAAAAATTTCAAGCGAATCCCAAAATAATAAGAAAGGTCAATTCAGAGCGAGAACCCTGACGGACTAATTGGCTGAACGAAAAACTTACGTGTCCATTCAGCCTGAGGATGCGTTGTCGAATTTTAGTATTAGTTGGTACTGTACCGGTACGTAACCAAAAAATATTGAATACTGTACCTTGCACAGTGCGCCGGAGATCCCAAAAGAAAATACTGTACTCTACTAGTAGCTAGCTAGTACTACCAGTATGGTAACTGGTAGTAGTAGATCTCTTGAATAGGAGAGAATAAGCTTCTTTAGTTTTTTTTGACTGCCTATTATTACGCTACCAGGTCTTTCATCAGAGGTTCTTCGAGAAGGCAACTTCTCGACAGGCGATAGTTTCAAATTGCCCATAGCAATACAGTACCTGGTAGCCTACCAGTAGACCTAGTACCTGGTACGGTACCTGGTACCTGGTAGCTGCCACTAGGACTACTAGTACAGTACTACGGTACATCTGCACAGAGAAATCGAATGCGAATCATTACCCTTCAGTGGTTACTGACTGCTGTGAAAAGAATCTTGTAATAATATAAAGATTCTTAGTACCTGGTACTATTACTACTCGTGCCGTACTAAGTACGGTAAGTCAATCATAAACAGGAAGACGAACACATCATCGATTTACTACTAATCTGTTCCATCCCTTTCTTCTTGCATCCACGCTGCAGCACACGCCTGGAACCACAGTACCTTCTATAGTGAACTATTTGTAATACCATTAAAACAAAGGCAGTAGATAGTACTACAAGAAGTATCATTCTACGAGTACTACTACTAGCTAGTAGCTAGTGGCAGAAAGCAATGGAGTACCGGTATCTACTTGGGCTGTTATTAGTGCCGGCAGACTCTACTACTGGTACCTGGTACCTGGTACTACCTGGTACCTGGTACCGTACTAGCAAGCTACCATACCAGTAATACCAGTAGTCAGATCTGAAGAATCTATCTTCCCTGCACGTGTAAATTAATTTCACCGAGATAGGCTAGACTAGTCTACCGGTAGTACCGTATATTTAGGTTTTTCCATCAGTGATGACACAAGGAACGTTCTTGATATTTTCACTGATACGGAATACTACTTCCCTTAGGCCTTTCACTCCCGTAGTAGTACTGGTACTACTACGTACGCTGAGCATTATTTGAAGCTGTCGAAGAACAGACACATAACTCAACAATATTTTTTATTTATTTTTTGCCTACCAGGTACCGCATTGCTGTGAACAGCACAACTCATTTTCATAATAACAGAAGTCAAAAATAAAAACCCTGCAAACCCTTTCTACCACACAAACGATTAATTTTAACCTGCAATCATAATGTGCAAACCATCCAACCCCACCTTTGTCTCAGTACAAAATCCTTTTGGTGTTGATCCCGCCAACAGCCTGGTAAACAACGTTACCAACAGTGAACAACAACAATCAACACAATGGAAAACGGGCAGCAGCAAGAGCCGCAAACATCATCCCCATATCTTTGTAGAACATCACTACCATGACCACGCAAACGATGCGGAAGCAATGGACGATCGTCCTGCCAAGGGTGGGGTAACTGTGCCCTTTCCTATTCGTCTCCACCAAATGTTGGACAAAATGGAGGCAGATGGTCGTGGAGATATCATCTCCTGGCAGCCACACGGACGCTGCTTTGTCGTTCGAAAGCCAAAGGAATTCAAGGAGCTCCTCCCGTCTTACTTCAAACTCTCCAAGATGGCATCCTTTCAGCGTAAGTCAACCCAGTGTACGATTTGAGATGGAGCGTTTTGTTCAATCGTGTTAACGACGCGTTTATCTTACGAGTGTTCCCATTATGACCAACCAATGAAACACCGCAAACACAGGCCAATTGAATCTCTACGGATTCCAGAGACTAACTCGGGGAAAGGATAAAAACGGATACTACCACGAGTACTTTCTCCGAGGAAAGATCGGCTTGTCCAACAAGATCCAGCGCACCAAGGTCAAGGGGACCGGAGTTCGTGCACGATCCAGTCCTGCCACTGAACCACACCTCTGGGAGTTGCCATGGGTCACGAACGATGGAGAGGCTCCCCGTTATGTCCATAGCCAATATAATAGCGACTGTGGCAGTGTCACCACTCAAGAAGATGAGAGCGAATCTGCCCTGGCAATAGACTCGCCGGCTGCTGCTATCAACTCAAAAGTCATGCCACCACTGGTGCTTTCCTCTTCGGCGGCGACGTTACATCCACAACCAGCTCGCTTGCCTTTTCTGGCCATGCCAGCACACCAACCCACGGCGGCTCCTTCCCAAACAACTTCAACTTGGTCGATACCATCCAAAACGTCAATGGTGCCGCCGCAGCCCATGGAAGAGGCTGAGATGGACACAGTCTTGAGCTTTGGAGGCAAGAGTTTTCATTATTTGGATCCTCGGGAAGTCAACCTGGCAGCTCACTTGCGCAAGAAGCAAGAGAATGATATACATAATTTTATGAACAACTTGGAACTCGACAACCTTTTTTCTGGATTGGACGATGAAAACATGGACAATGACGACAAATTCATGACCATGTTGGAAAGGGTTGTCCTCTAAGAAACAACCAAAAGTGATATCAGTGGAGAACAAAATATACACCAGTAACGTAGAATCTATTGTACATCTCTTCAGTAGATGTTAAATATTACCACTGTATTTACTACGTAGCTATCAGCTAGCTAGTCGAGTAGCATTGAGCTATTAATCAATGCATAGCTGAACCTCACTGTCATCCATCAACACTGCTGGAGGCTACCACTAACTAGTAGACAAGCTAATAGAGTATCCAATCGCTACCAGTGGGAGGTGGTAGAAGCTAGCTAGTACTACTTAGCTAGTAGTAGTAGACGCAGTCGCTTACTACTAGTACCAGGTACCTGGTACTAAACATCCTTAATCAGATGTCAGTCGGGTTTGAGTTCTTCTTCAGTCCTGTTCTCATTTTGGTCCAGATGTGTTCGAATTTGGAACCTCTCGCGAATCCGAACGTTCTACCTGGTAGGCCTTTGCGTTCTATTCCGAGAAGCTAATATTCCGTTTGCCGAATAGTTTATGAAGCCTTAACAACGACAAAAGAACGCTCTTGTAGCAACTGAAATTGCGTGCTCAGTAATTCTCAAGAACACTGCGGTTCTGCATCTGCACTTCAAACAGCTCCATACCACTCCTACTGGAACCTATCCTTCTGCTTCCTGGTAATCGAAGCGCGAGAGGTGATCAACCAATTTTCAGAGGTGCGCTTTTGTACCAATTTTACCAGTATGGAACTAGCCCTTCATTAGTGATTCCGAATATTGCTACCCGATTGTAATGGGGACGGGGCGGGACGGGACCGGGGGGGGAGGGGCGCCCGGAAGGAGAGTTTGGCTGACAAGCGATCGGCTGACCGGAGCATGCCTATTCAGCTCCCATGTACTCTCGAATATGTATTCCATGATGCCAAACTATATCGTAGCTTGATCATATGTCTCCAATGATCTTTGCGTATTCGGAAGTAGCTAGCCATTCACAAATACTAATTCGTGTTATCCGCTGTCTTATTTGCGCTCCATTATGCCATCCAGCCACATCTCTATATTCCCCCGGAGCAGAAAGCGCGACTAGCCAGCCAGCAAGCCAACAAAATGATAATAAAAAAATCTATTTCGTGCATGCGTGCTCAGTCTTTAAACGCGTCCTCATTCTCATCCTCCAAGATCCGCTCCATTGCCTCCTCTTCTCGTGTACCTTCGTCCTCTGACGAATCTAGGTCCACTTCTTTGAGAAAGACGGCTAGTTCCGCATTTGTTTTCTTCTGGTGCTTCTGTTTTCGTTCACCGTGATTGTTGTGGCTGCTGCTAGAAGAAATCGAGTCTCCTTCGGGCTTTACTTGTCTTTCCAATGGTGGTGCCACTTCAGAGCTTTCTTGTTGATGTGCTTGATCCTCACTACTGCGCAGTGGGTTTGTCAACCGCGTCTGCAGGTGGCGCAAGTATTTGGAATCGCAGGGATTGGAAGGAGTAGCCATGAGGTGATGCGAAAGGAAGCCACCCTTCTGAAGTGCAAAGTCAAGCAAGGCTGCCTGCTCGTCACTGCTTTCCGTAGTGAGGTTATCACGAAGCGCAAGAGGCGGTATACCTGCTGTAGATGCTGCTGCACCATTATAGCTTGCCCCTGCAGCAGTTGGCGTTGCCGTACCGGTGTGCGCTCTGCCATCGCCTAATGGAGGCATGTTGTAGAAATCGGGTTCCGTATTGGGATTGGAGCTCTGTCGAACCATGGTTCCCTTGACCCGCTTTCTTTGCATATTGTTACAAAGGTGCATCATACCACGAAGGAAACATCTACGATGCAAGTTGACGACGTGCAGAAAACAGGTTTAGATGAGAACATGAAATCAACGCACACATAGTACTGCTCGATTTGAAGCTGTTTGGGCTTACTCGTGGTAGTAGGCGCCGTGGTCAGGTCCTTTCCGGGCCAGACGTAGGAAACCATAAAGCGACAGCTGTCTCTGAAAGGATGAGAGGCGAGTGTGTCGAAAGTATTTTGGCATGACGCTATCCGCAAATGTTTTCGGTTGGTGAACCATAAAGCACCTGCCGTGCGGTTGCCAGCTAATGACGTCCTGAAATCCGAGCTTCTCGGCATCGCCCAGCATGTAATGTAAGACGGTCGGAAACATAGAGGTCACTCCGCCTTTACCTTTCTTTGGGAGGGGGGGAAGTAGCACTGGACCTCCTGATAAGCCCGAGTAGTCGTGGTACTCATGATGAACAATGTTGTTTGTGTGCGTGTTTTTTTCGTCGTTGAGACGGCCATCCGATGTGCTACAGCTAGAGCTGCGACGCCGTCGTTTAGATTTTGGGGTTTCCACGCCAGTCTGTCGTTTTTGTGTGTTGGCTTTTATGTGCCCATCAGTCACTTCTTTTGTCTGTGGTTTGCTCATTGCAAGGCTCACTTTTTCGCGGACACCAGTCTGCTTTTCCCTTTTTGCGCATAGCGGAGCATTAGGGTCATCTGCGCGCACAAGCAGACTTTCAAAGCCAGGATACATGTCGGGGCTCTCTGCAGCGCTATTCTTTTCGGGCTTTGTCTCATCTCTCGGGCTAACGCTGTTCTTTTGCATATCGACCGGGGTCCTGTGCGGCGTGACAAAGTGAAAGGTGAGACTTTGAGGCACATTTCCTTCCGTGTTGTGCACTTGCATAGTAGTCGTATCTGTATAATATGATTTGCTTACTATTGGTTTTATGATCTCCTTAGGAACTTTTGTTTAAAGCTTCATGTCGTTCCGAGGCTGGTTGTTTGACATCTCTCCGCTGTCAATCTTATGGTAGTAAGTAAGAGTTGGCGGCCAGGTATTAAAATAATTATAAAATTATTGTGAGGATGACGCATTCATTAAGAACATCAGTCCCCAGGTCATTGAATTTGAATGACGACTGCTGAAGTTGAATACCAGAAGAACGGGGCCTTCCATTCACATCCGCTTGTCTGTTCAAAGGGGTCGGGGTTCGGTTTGCTGGAGTTCGATTTGCTGGAGTTCGCTTTTCAGGGGGAAATAATGCATCCATGGTGTGTTGTGGCCCTGCGCGCGAACGTGACTTCCATTGACGGAAGACCAACACCAGTGGTTGGAGTTTTTCTCGATATTGTTAAAATTTTCGTTAGTAGAAGGCGACTTGAAGGCCTTTACAAAAGCCCGACATCCCAAGATTTCATCAGATCCATGCAGCCCTAACTATCTAGCTAGCGCCGATGCTTTTTATCATTATTTCAATCGATTCGTGGAGGCGTCCCTTTTTCTTCGACTCCTCAAGATACCCGACCAGGGACAAAACACCAAAACGCTCTGCTTCGGGATGGGAGAGTGTCAAATCTTACGTCAAGAGCCACCCTAAGTTTCCTTGAGCTAAGATGTAGTTTCCGTACTGCATTCACGCCTAACAATGGGTTAATAGCCTCTGGCACTCGCCCCTTTGTAGCACTTCAATGTATATATAAGGGTCTTTTATTTATTTATGTACGCATAACACAAACAGGTAGACAGCTTCTTCCTCAAGGATCCTCAGTGATGATTCATGATTCCCTCTTTCGCTTTCGCCCAGGTCCTTTTCAATGCCCGTGGTACATGAAGCGCCTTATTTTTCTTCTGTTCGACAACAATGTCGATCATTTGCGTTTTATCAATGCCTTCAAAGGCTGCCTCTAGCTTATAGGCCTGCTCGGCTGAAGTGTTGCCAGGAACACGTCCTGGATGCGCATTCCAAAAGTCTGTGGGATTTATCTGCTGATGTGGAACAAGTTTTTCGACTCCATATGCAGAAGATGGCATTTGATGTGACTGTGACTTTGCTTTTGGTGTGATTTCTACAGAAATGTACTCATTGTAGTCAGACTTGCAGTGGAGCTGCTGCCCAGTCTTTCTACGTGGAGAACCATGTCGGTAAACATCCACAGGTACTTCTTCTTCCCGTTGCTGCGCATCTTCTTCAGCGTGCTGCTCTGGCACACGATGAAGAGGCACGTTGCAAGATCCAAACAGAGAACCGGGATTACCTCCCATGAGCGAAAAGCCATTCTGGTCTGTAGGGCAGTTTCCGCGGAAATCATTGTTCGCATCCGGATTGTACTCCTCCTCTTGTTGCAACATGAAGGGGGGTGAGGTACCGGACTGATTTTGGAACCCCACGGAAGCACGAAGTCCTTCAGGTACATCCAAGACGCGACTACGAGATCTTGGTGAATATGTTGCTGGTGAAACGACTGGTCGCTGTTGCTGTTGCTCCCATGGTGTCATCATCCAATCATTAGCAGCAGGTGGTGTGTTTGCTGTTCGATAAGGCGGAGATGGTGGCGATGCCTTGAGCTCTATATACGACGCTGGAAGCCAACCTTTTTGTCCACCAAAAGAACCCCAAATCCATCCTTCTTTGCTGCTTTCGCTTTTGACATCAATTTCAGCTCCTGCCGGGAATGAAAGTTGACTTGCAACGCAGGCAGCAAACGGATATCTCGTAGTGGCCTTCATAGTGCTGCTCGTTCGAACTTCGAACTAGTGCAGCAGTATTTAGCTAGATTAGGGGGGACACAAAAGCCAAGGTGTATTCTACGACTTGTTCTCGTTTGATTTTGGGTGGTTATGAATCTCCAATTATAATCCGGAGCAACTTTTATGATTGTCACTAATTTTCTGCTGTTGTGTTGTTTGGGTTCGAGGATGATACAACATGATACAGACGATTATTTCTGAAGTCTTCATCTAAATGAGTCGTGCTGGGTTTGTTCTTGCATGTTCGTACCAACGTACTGTTCATCAGCGTTTGCATAATAAGCCCAGGTGGACTAGGTCCAGTGGCAGTTTGTCTTCTATTAGCGATACGCGACTACAGGAGTCCACTGCAGTATATACAAGTCTATTTGCCATAATATCTAATACTAGAATACTATCTATCTATCACAAGGCTTTTACGTGTTATCAGGCATCATGACGCTCAAGCCACCGGTTGTACGGCCGGCTAAAGCTAAGAAGCACAAGTTAAGAAGCAGCAAGAGGCTGCCCTGATGGTGATACTGAGGGAGTTCCGGAACGAGAGACAAGGGACCGGAACATCAAACGATTCATGAAAGTCGATCGCCAACACGATGGACATCCCTCAAACTGATAAGCCTTTGACCATGGCACTGAAGCCTCGTCAAAGCCGGCCGAAGCTTCGAATACCAAGTTAACTTCCTCGCAAGCCAAGAGAAGAGGAAGAGTACTTTGTGCCGTTGCGAAAGATCGATGCGAAACTTCGTTCGATCACCAATCGCCAAACTGAAAAAGCACAACTTGTGCCTTTCCAATGAACCTCGCAATGACGAGACGACCGTCGCACCGCAAGAAGCCGTGAACGACGAACGAATGAGCCTACAGTTTCAGTGTTGAGACAACAATGGAGAGCCTTTGCCACGTGGACATCATCTTGTTCCAGCAAGTTTTGACCGGCAAACCAAAGCACGAGGACGCTCCTGCTACTGGAAGAAGACGGACGAGACGACGATGGTACCGACAGAGGCACCGATCGAAGCTCGTGGCATGTCCCATTGGTAGAGCTCAAGCCCTGCAAAAGGGGACAGACCGAAAAGGCAACCCCAGTACCGAAAGAAGGGGACAGACCGAAAAGGCAACCCCAGTACCGAAATCGATTTGCAGAGGCATCCTGCATGGACATTCCATGACTACCGGTAACTACTGTATATATGGCATGAATTTTTCATTCCCAGTATCTCACCCAGCAAGACTCCCCCTAACCACCGAAATTGCCCGCTGGTCAACAATTGGGCCTTCCCCTGACCGCCGAAATAATACTGAGCCTACATGCCCTCTACTTGATCCTGTATGCCTCATTCGGTCGGTGGAACCCCTCCTTTGGTCATCGCTTTGACAGGAGGTCATTCGGTTGGTCGGTTTGCAGTCTTTGACAAGACCGAAAGAGTCATGCAAAAGTCCGGTATCACTGCAGGCACAAGGCGCAATGCGAATTACTGCATATTTTGCAGCATCATTGCCCCGAAACCGAAAGTATTATTCGAATTTTGTTTTCAGTTTTCATTTTCATTTTTCATTGTTTTGAATCCTTGAACAATTTTAATTGGAAATTACTAACAAATTACTACTTGTTTTCAAGTTGTTTTAATATTTTTTCAG
>Ga0210036_1004221_pt1 | contig 13365 bp, 7 predicted proteins | sample CryGeymeta201515_FD_185469 | JGI IMG/M metagenome (GOLD analysis project Ga0210036, IMG submission 185469) | Groundwater microbial communities from Crystal Geyser aquifers in Utah, USA - Crystal Geyser metaG 2015-15 (SPAdes) (version 2) | ecosystem: Environmental > Aquatic > Deep subsurface >...
TGACCAAAATAGTACTATTTGTTGCTTCTAAACTCACTATTCGTATAGCTTTCTATAGCTGACAAGGAAATGGGGACATGCACACACATCATATAACAGTGTAAATACACTGTTTCCTGGAGGTCCCGGGTGAGAACTGTTGGCGAAAGTGCCTAACCCAGTGGTACAGGGTCCTACGTTGAGTTTCAAGGCACTACTAGTAGTATCTAGTAGGACGACTGATATCAAGTAGTGATATCAGAGTCCTCTCACTTAAACAGTAATATGTTGAATAGACAATTCAAACACTATGTCTATACTTTGTATGGTCACTTGATGATGCTTGTATTTATTATTAGATATTACCGTTAAAGTGAGAGGACTCTGATATCACTACTTGATATCAGTCCTACTAGATACTACTAGTAGTGCCTTGAAACGTAGGACCCTGTACCACTGGGTTAGGCACTTTCGCCAACAAGAACAACAACAACAATGATAGAAAATGTACACTGATTGATTGCAGTAGGGATAAGGCTTTAGCTAAAATACGAAAAAACTAAAACAGTTGTTTTTCGTCCGTGAAAAATAAACAATGAAGCATTAAGCATTTCTTATTATTCATTCATTCATTCATTGCTTAAGTCGATCAACTACGCACTGTAGTAATTCGCAATCCTCGCTCTTGATCACAAGCTGCCATGGATGAGAAAATCGCAGATTGTGCCATTCGTCACTACGACAACGTTCTTCATCCTACCAAAGGAAAACCAAAAGATTCGGAATGGACCGTTTACGCTGCCATTGTAGCCCAAGAAGAAAAATATAATGACAACTTGTGGGTTGTCAGCTGTGCCACGGGAACCAAGTGCTCCACCTTTGTGCCGCCCAATGAAATGTGTACCGAAACAACCAGCAATGTAGAAAAAATGGTCCTCCGTGACTGCCATGCCGAAACGCTGGCCCGAAGAGGATTGATGAGAGTTTTGTGGACGGAAATTGATCGTCACGTTGAAGACAACACAAAATGTGTGTCTGCACCAACCCAGCAACGTAAGCTATTGGAACCGGAAGAAAAGGAAGAAGAGGAATGCCAAGTTGGAACAGCCAAATTTCGTTTACGATCCGACATTAAACTTCATCTGTTCGTGAGTGACTCTCTCTGTGGTGATGCTTCTATTTATCCACTCAAGGAGACATTTCCAGAGAAAGTGCGTAAAGTTGACACTAAGGCGACAGCTCAACGAATGAATACCAATGCAATCATCAATTTCACGGGGGCTAAAGTTATCGTATCTGAAAAGACGGGTGTAGAGGTATCCGCATGTGGGGGTGATCATCAGCTTCTTTCCACCGGTAGCAAATCAGTCAGGAATGCCAGACCATTATTACAGGATGATGAGCTAATCAATGCATCGACTGTAATAACAGTAGCCCGAGAAGACACACAGCTATTGGGAAAGCTTCGGACCAAGTCGGGAAGATCTAATCTTCCTGAACACATGAGATCATCATGCATGTCGTGTTCAGACAAGCTCGTTCGCTGGAATGTACTAGGATTACAGGGGGCTTTGCTTTCTCGTTACGTTCCAAATCCCATTCGTTTGTCGTCGATTGTTATTAGTCACGATCCTCGTGCCTTGTCTCGGCAAGCCCAACGAGATGCTTTGTGTCGAGCCACACAGGAACGGATAGTATCTACTCTAGTTAGCTTGAAATCAGCACTTGCCCGAGAAAAGACACCATTGGTATCTGCCACAAAGATATATCTCCAAGATGACAGCAGACTGTCAGTACATATCGTATCTAAAACATTTGCTAGAGGAAAATCCATGATGGAATTGGAACGATTCCAGCAACCATTCAGCACAACATCATACGAGACCAAGAAAAAACGCAAGCGTGCAACAATTTCTCCGTGCGGTATCAGTCTATGCTGGGACGTTGTGCTGGCAGAATCACAAAAGCAAAGTGGAGACATGCCCCTAGAACAGATTGTTGGAGCACGAGGTTTTTGCCAGGGCAAGAAACCTACACATATAGAGGACTATTCTAGAGTGGCCTCACGTCTGAGCCGTAATGCCTTTGCCGGTTTGGCACGTTCTGTCTACACCAAGATGAAAAGCTTGAATACGTCGGAGACTCAGAAGCTGCCACGTGCTGTTGATGTGAGCTTTTCCGATTTAAGGTACGAACATGTCAAAAAGACACACGAAAATGCTGCACTGCAAAAGCTGCGATCAATAATCTTTTCCAGTGGTCCTCTCGCGGGATGGTTGACGTCAAAATGATGATGGCAATGAAATGATTTGTGTAACGGTGCTTCAAGAACAGCAAGCAAGCTACTTATGAGTACAGTATTCAATAATGAGCTGTTGGCTATGTACTGTACCATCATTACCTGGTACATAGGAGGACGTGTCGTAGTCACAGTAAAAAATTAATACGGTGATCAAGTTGGGGCATTTGTGCATCTTTACAGTAGTAGCATGTGTGCACCTAAAGGGTTGAAATCCAGAGCAACGAGGACCAAGAGAAAACGAAAGGATATGATGGATGGATGCCGCATACCGGCCCATTAATTCAAAACAAGCAGAGATAGAAGTACAGAAGCTACTGTAGTACCGATGAAGTGAGAGGAGGGGGAAAGATAAAGCTATTCAACAACCAATTAGAGTTACAATTTTGGCCAAAATGGATCAAACCCATTACCAGGAAACATCACTGGCTGTTCTCGTCGATCCACCAGCACGAAGCCGCCGAAGATGTAGACAGCAAGAAGTCAAAAGACACCAATCATCTAATCGTGGCTTCTTTCTTCGGTATTGCAGATTAGGTACTGTTGCTGTCCTGTCTGGTAACCATATTTTGGTACAGGGCTACGCACCTCTTCATCCCAGCAAGTTTGACGCGTCTCAGCGATCTCTTTTTCGTAGTGAAAACAAACACACTGAAGCTAACAGGGACCTCCAAACGTTGGGACATTCATCGAATTGCCGATCTGGACGATCTGCGGCAGTCCTGCGCATGGTCTTAACTACACCCGAAAACATTATTGAACAGGCATCTACGCAAAAGCTCTTGGATGTTTTATTGGACGAAAGCGTTCGAACTACAGCAAGGAGACCCATTATGATGCAGTTTGATCCCTCGAGTGGCTTCGTAAGTATTCAAACGGATCCTGTCCACTCTTCAATGAATACAGAAGCGATTTTATTGTTTCTAATCATTTGATTGTTTGTGTCAATGTTTTCGAAATAGATCTGGAGGAGATGGAAAGGGACAGTGTTTTCGGAAACTTGGGTATCCTGCCTTCGAAACGTATTGTATTCTTTGGTCGTATTGTACATTTACAAAAGCACCCCCCGCTTGGAAGGATCACTGCAAGGCTTCAATACACTATGGGGACAGCTCCTGTCGGTTACGACGTTTACTCTAACTTTTTTCGTCAATCAGTCTTATGCTCTATGGCGAAAATGCTACGGCCTCAGTCGACGCCTACAGGGCCGACTGCACGACGTTGATATGACCTTGGCTATGCATGCGCAGCGCAAGACTCCTGCAAGTCCGAATGAACCTTCTACGTACACTTCGGCCAGTCGACAACTCCTGGATCTTGTGTCCCGCTATGTTCGCCTCTTCAATCTTTTGACGTATGCATCCTTCACCAAATCACACCGGCCCATTTTGACACCCCGAGGAATGCGGCGACTGGTAGAACGAGGACTAATGACGGCCGAGGAGCGAGACATTCTCGTGGCGGCCGAAGTTCCAGCAACACAACGACATAATTGTATATTAATGTGGATCACGCGAGTGGCCATTGAAGGAAGACAAGCTGGTCACTTTTTGGGAGGATCGGGCTTTGAACAACAGTTCATGGAGAAAATTCATGTTATTCGATCGCAATACGGAGCGATTGGAGACGAGCTGCAAGGACGAATGCCGCTCGCATATGCTCATATCGTTCAGGTGCTTGTCGATTGTGTTCTCCTGATGTACCCACTCATGGCATTTACTTCCGGAATGGCTCCTCTCTTGGGTGTTCTTGGAACTGGGCTTTTGACAGTATCGTATCAGGGTCTTTTTGATCTTGCGAAGCAGTTTCTGGATCCTTACGATAACGAGAGCTATGGGAAAGGCGAAGACCCACTGTCCGTGGACACACTCATCGCAGAAACAAATGCAGGATCTCTCCGCTGGATGTACGGCTTTGAACAATTTCCAGTGTCATCGCAGCGCATCAAGGACGGAGAGTTGTTTGACTATCTCTTGCCAGTACGAGGATATTCAGTGGAGGAACTCGAAAAAATGGAAGAAGAAAGATTACAAAGGGAGGCGGAAATCAGAGAGCAACGCGATCGGGAGGAGGCTGAACGAATCAAGAGAATTCAGGAGGCTGAAGCTGAAAAGCTCAGATGGGAACAATGGGACCATGCCCTTAAAGTAAACGAGCGACTGAACCAACGGTTGCAGCAACAAAAAATGGAGGAATCGAAGGAGGCTGCAGCTTTCGATACAATTAATCGAACGGCTTCGTCCTCGGAGGAGTCCGGTGACAAGATAGCGACAATTAATGGCAAAAGAAATATTGCCAGCGGCGCAGTAGAGACTGAGGATGTCCCGACGCACAGCACTATAGACTCTGTGACAGCAGAAGCTGGAGAGAATGCCAACTCGCAAAATGACATAGTTGTAGCATCGGCAGAGTCTTTCGGGGCACCAGATGACGCCGTCACCAAGACTTCAACCGAGTCAGTAGTTGAACCAGCAGCTGTGCCGACACAAACCAGCCATAAGATCACATACTTGGCTGATGGCACAGCAATAACGCTAACCGAGGAGGAACGAAAAGCATTCAGTGCGCCTGTAATTAAGGGAGAAGAAGAGCTTGCATCAGATCATATTGGGGCCGGAGTGGATGACGATGACCCTGAATCGGTAAATGGAATCGATAGATACGATGAGGTCACTGATGAGGCAAGCAGATTAGACAGCAATGAGATGCCTGAGGCAGCTGAACTAGTCGAGCAGGAGGACGATGTGGCGAAAGAGTTTGCAGTATCAGAATTTTACGACAAACAAATATCCATACAGATGCAATCGATGACAATCAATTCCACAGATGAAGAGATGCAAGCGATGCCAATAAACGCCACAGATGTTGACACAAAAGAATCCTTGCCAGCAGAAATTCTTCCTCCCGGAACTGCGGGACCGAAAAATCCTAGAGATGGGGCAGTTCCAGTGGCCAACGGCACTCCTTCAGCATTTGTTAGCCAATCTGGTCTTGACAGAATTGATGGGCCGTCGTTTAACGGCAGCGACCTGCAAGAAATGGTTGAGCGACTTGAACTGTATAAAATGGCTACCGACCCTGAATTATTTGTTCCCGAAATGGAAGATTTCGAATCATTTCGCGAATTGCCTTGGTTTGAAGAGGTAGGCCCGGATGGCCAGGAAGTGCGCTTGAGCCAGATGTTAGCGGACGAGGAATGGGAAGAAGAGCAAGTTTATGCTGCTGAGACCCTAGAGGAGTTTGAAATGCGAAGAGCGGAGCTTCAGGAGGCAGCTGAAAAAGAGTTCATTGAGACGGAGCAAATAATGATGGCATCGCCCGGAGCTAGAGGAAATGACACTTTGGCATTACAAAAGGAAAAGCCACGAGCCCCAGCCAGGTACGACCAGACGAAACTTGATGGTATATCTCAACTATGGGGACTTCCTCCCGACGATATGAATGAACCTCCGGGAAATGCTCCGCCAAAGGACATTCCTAAGGACGAGACTAGCTTCAGCAACATTAATCAGTTGTGGGGTCAACCCGCCGAACCCCCCACAGAAGAAGCGATAATGATTGGTGTTAAATCATTCGACAGCATCGATCAGCTGTGGGATGAGTCGACAGCGAACAATGATGCGGACAACAGCGAGGAACCGTCTCCACAATCTCGGCATGGAGTCGATGGAGATACTGCTGGAAGTGACTACACATCTTACAATGACCAGCCTTACAGCGAGAATGATGGTGACGATGAGCTCGATCTCAGTGCATATGAAGGCTTCGAATGGCATGACGGGGATGGCGATCGGCTAAGTCAGATTCTTGCTGAGGAGGTGTGGGACTACGTAGAACCGCCCAAAAAGGATGAAACTATGGTCACTCTCGAAGACTACACCAAGAAGGTTGTGGAAATCCTGGAGGCGGCCGAAGACGAGATTCTTGAAACCGAAGCAATCTTGAATGCACCGCCTGGTGCAGATTATGTGACGCTGTCCCAGAAGGAAGACGCGCAACAGCGAGTGTTGCAAGCTCTGAATGAAACTGCAGGAATTGACTTAACACAAGACGAATTCGACGACCTTGAAGCCTTGGGAATGGATATGGACCTCGATGAATACTTGAACTCTACTAGAAGCAACGCCACGAAGGTTGACGCACGTGGTTCTGATGTACTTGCCAATCAAACAGAAATATACGAAGACGAGGAGGACCCCAAAAATGACAACCGGGCAATTGCCGAAGAGGAAGCCAATGAAAAAGCTTTCGGTTCTGCCAATGAGGAAGAAGTCCCCGCAAACGGATCAAGGGAGGAGGGCAGTGATGCTTCCGAAGCGGAAGCCATCACTGAAAAGTCTTTGATAGAACCCATCGATATGAACGGAAAGCCGCTCATCACAAACAGAACTTCTGACACAGCCGAGAACGACGACGACGCTGATGAGAATCCTGAAGAAACGTAAGGATTTTATAGGGCAATTTTAAATATTGGATAAATTGAAAGAATGACACCAAGTAATCAACTTAATTGTAGCTGGAGTAGAATGCCTCTTGGGTCATGTGGACAACATAGCAAGCAATGTGCCCGATTACCAAGTACATATTCTCAGTGGAAATGCGGTCATTCCACCAGAAAAGAATTGCAGAGTGAGCAACAATTTGGCCAAGAATCATAGGGTGGGGAATGACTCCATAAGGAAACCCTTCAACCCACTTGGGCTTGACGAATCCCAGTTCTGCTCCAAAGTAGGTTCGCACCATGCCGAGGCGAGCGGTAGACAGCATGGTAGTGGCATATCCTGCCAAAGCCAACAACAAACCGGGTGCATCCCTAGGGAGCTCTACCATCGGTAGGAGACGTCGAGACAAGTGCATAATGGCGACCGTCTTGTAAAAGAGAGCATCTCGCATAAATTCTCCATGCGCTACCATGGGTTGTCGGTACGCAAAGGTACAAATGTAAATGCAGTAATGGCGGAAGGAAGTCAAGATCAAAAAGGGCAGAGGTCCCAAGGCGTAAGCAAATCCGACGTATACAATATTGGTCCATCCAATTTTTTCTTCCAAACCAGCATTGATAATAGTTGTCAGCCAAATCCACCACGCCAACACAAAGTCATAAACGCCTTCGGGGTGAAGCGTTTGGAGAAAATTATTGCGAGCCCAGGTATTGTAATTTGCGTTCAACTTGGCACATAGATCTCCGTAGGCGTGCCATCCCTTGGGGTAGACAATAAAATGCAACTTGACAAGCGAACGGCGTTCCTTGTTGGTTTGACCGGGAACGTGATCGATCCAGTGCAATTCGCGATTGTAATCAAATCCCAAAACATCGTACATATCCACGACTTTGTCTTGCGTTTCGTGCTGCAAGGTAAAGCGAGTACGGACCATAGTGTTGGGTGTAACCCCGACCAAGACCCGGTAGAGCGAAGCACCTGGCAACCACCAGTAAGGACCATCGAAATGTTTGGTGTAAAAGACAGCATCCGAATTGATTTCCTTCTTGGCTCCGACAGCCGTGATGTAAATCTCGTTCATGTCTTGGACGGGACGAATATCGTAGTGCTTGGCAGGAAATACGGTACGGAATCCAGCCAGAATGGCGGAATCATCTTCCAGACTCCTAATGGGACCCGAAGTGCCTTCCTGCTTGTGAGGCCAAATGTGCGTCGTCACGGGAGTATTGGCCACATTTTTGTTAATCCAAGCGCGCAAATCCTCCACGGCTTTGCGAGAAGCCGCTTGGACGAAAATATTGCGATTGCGATTGACCAGACAGGGCAGATAACAAGACCTCATCAAGACGGAATCAATGACGAGGGGCATGAGCCAGAGCGTGTGCACTAGCAACATCCAAGGACGGGTAAACAAGTAATCGTTCATAAAGGTTTTTTCCGCGCAGGCCCAGTGCGCCACATCCTGTAGTCCGTATCCCAAGGCAATGGCTAAACCACAGACGTGCACGGGACTCAATTCGAGGACGCTGGGCAACGATGTGACCATCATAGCGTAGATAACGACGGTGTGGATAATGGAGATTAACAGAGGACACGTCAAAGCCGTAATTCCCATGTAAACGTAAACCGCCATGGGTTGATCCAAAATCATTGCCAGTTGGACGGCTCCCCACAATCCGAGACCCGTCGTCCAGAGGTGGAGAAAGACGTTCAGATCATGCCGATGAAAGGGATGAAACTCAGAGGCGACCTGATGATAGGCAGCCTTCGTCCAAACGAGGCCCTGCAAGCTGTAAGGATTATCTCCTTTTTTTTCGTCGTCGGCTGCTTTGGTCGACATGATAGCTACTGTAACTACTACTGCTTTTTTGGTAGGTTTTGGAAAAAAGATATATGTTGGTGCAAATAAATACAGTATTTACAATACTAATGCTATTATTAGTATTGATGGATATCTTTACTACTGTAGTGGACCAATGCGAAGATCTGTCTGTGCTGGTTTTCGTTTCTGTGGACTCGCGATGATGATGATGATACCATGATACTGCATCAAGTGCACGCACAGTAGCTCCACCGAATCTTTTAGCATCATCAACCAAATTGTGCTTCAACGAAGATTCGTTGCAACGCTTCCCAAAGATTCTATTATTTCTGTGAGCGAGCAGGTCTAACAAAATAACAATAATGAGTCTTTCTATCATGAGTACCAGGTACATCTGATGTAGTAGTCTACAACTACTACTACTGGTATTATTACTACTGCTAGTAGTAGCTACTAGCTAGTACTCCAGCTAGTAGTAGTAGTAGTCTAGTAGTACATCAGTAGACTAGCTAGGCAGTAGTAGTAGTCTTTTAAAAGAGTCTCGAAAAGGACGTGTCTGAGAGGATGGTTGTCTTGTGTCGCTAACACTAAACTTTGATATGAATGATCATGATTAAATTTATCTTCTATCCAGTAGACTAGAGACAACTAAAGTGCTCGAGTACTCCGTAGCTCGTATTTGCATATCCCGAGTATTGTACTATAGTATTTTTGTCGTCTTGCGTCCATCTAGTAGTTGACTTCCAGTAGACATGCTAGAGTGAACTAAACATCCGCAGATTTAACAACGTGCTCGTTTGTATGCTCGGATTTGTCAGTACCAACGTCGTCAGGAAATGTCAATGCCTTTCCTTTGATCGTTCCATGACTAGTAGAGAACTTGTCAATGCACTTGGAGAGAGCCGCAATAATCACACTCATGTTATCGCCGCTGTCTCGAGCGTAGCATTCGCTGTTTATATCATCTCCAATCATAGAAAGAGCTCCGCTGTTTGGTTCTTGTGGATCAAGTGCAGCAACTTTGTCGACCACAAATTTGGCAACTTCCTCGTTGGACATTACGTCCCAGATACCATCACAAGCCAGTACCAGGAACATATCTATCTCGTCATCACGGGTGTAAACTTTCACATCTGGCACCGCAGTCACAGCTTGGTCTTTCTGTTCAAGTTCTTTCGCTTTTTTGTAGTCAAAATCACCAAAGGACCGGGAGACAGCCATCCCTTCTTTAATGTTCTTCATGACCCTATAAACGGTAACTTCTGTTCCATCTTTCTCCTTGAAAGTTTCACTGCGAAGTTGTAAACCAGCGTTTTTAATCCGTATCGCCTCTCGCTCTCGATCGGGCTTGTGGTCCTCGGAGAGAGCTACAGCCTCGAAATTAGTGTTGGTTGAGTCTTCTACTGATTCGGCAGGATTGCTACCCTCGTGGCTAGCTGCAGAGGGACGTTTGCGGACTAGAATACAGCGACTGTCTCCAACATTGACCACAATGATTTGCGTTCGAGTGACGAGAGCAAAAACGCCGGTCGATCCTCCCGACATGCCTGTCTCCTTCACTTGGCCGTCAACCTCCAAACAAATAGCTTCAAGTGCCGGAGCCCAGTCAATTGGTTGATCTTGGTTTACAGTCTTGGTAAATTCTTGTAGCAACAAGGCCATCTTTTCGACGACGATCTTGGCAACTCGTCCTTGATCACTGTGGCCATCGCATACGCCCAACAGCACAAAAACGTCACCCGTAAGCACATTCACCCAATGCGCAGTGCACAAAGCATCCTCTGTAGTGATTCGTTTGCCGGGCATTTCTGCTTGTCCGTAGCAAATCCCCAGGGAATGAAAGATTTTTTGCCGGGTACTTGGTGGAGCTGGCGTTCCTTTCACAGATTTATCATTTGGAGAAAAGAGTATCTGTTCAATTTTTTTGCTAGGGTTTTTTGATAATATGGCAGCGCCAAATGGTGTAATGCTTTGAATATCAACTAAATCATCCACCTTCAATCCAAGCTTCTCGTGGTATTTGACAAGAAGTTCAACTTTTTCTGCGTGACCTGCCTCGGCTGCAACATGCAACGCTGTTTGTCCGGTAGCGTTCCTGTAGTTAATACATTGTGGAGCAGCTTCCAATATTGTTTGAAGTGTATCCACTGGTGCATTTCGTGCGGCTGTCATGAGGAGCGTATCTCCTTCAGGTGCCATATCTCCCAATCTTGTTGCTCGCATACCAGCTGCCTCGGGATCATTCTGCAAGGCTGTCTTTAGTCTTGTGTTCATTTTTGCTGAAAGTGGTTTGCTGTTCCCGGCCATTCGAAAGAGCTTGTCTCGGTCCTGCTTAACCCCTGGTGGCGACTTCAAGCTCTTGGCCGTACCCACCGAACACTCAAGAATCCTGAAATTCACTTCCCTTCTGGGGTCTGTATTGGCACTGGATGTAATCGTTGGACTGGGAGTCTTCAATACTTCTTGATCATCTCCATTTGCCGTCAACAAATTCATTGTTGGTCTGCCATCAAAAGCTAGCGATTGTGGTATTGGACGTCCTTTTAATGTCGGCTTTAAAGGTGTCATTTGGTTGCAATGTTGACACAAAATATTTTTCTCGTATTCGTTGGCACCAACACGAATACTGGGAGTCGGAAACATATCCATTGGAGGAACCTTTTCGGCCGCGGCAGGAGGAGGCGATCCAATAACAGTGATGTTGCTTGTACTTTCTGTTGTCGTGGTAGTTGTTTCTGTTGTAGTAGTTGTTGCACTTGTTGCAGGAGCCGCTGATCCACCTTTCAGATCCAATGACTCAAACTGAGCAGTCAATTGTTTCAATCTCCTGGCTTCGTATTCTGGATCGATAGGGGCTACCCAATTTCCCAATCGACTCCAAAACGAAGTCGGTTGCTTTGGAGGAAAAACGACAGAAGCTGCAGCTTCCTCGTCGTTTCGAATTTGCACGGTTGCTTTCTCGTCGTTTTGGACCGTTCCCGATTCGACGTCTTCAGCTGCAGCATTTTCATTATCATTATCATTGGTAGAACTAGAAAGCCCATTGTGATCATTCTCGCCGGAGCCGATTATACGACCCATTGCTCTGAACATGGTAGTTAACAAAAGGTTTCTTCCAGGAGATTTATTTTAGATGCTAGCAGACGTTCAACAGGAACTGGTTAAGAAAATTGATTATTATAGGACGTTGCCTGTAGTCTGTAGAGTAGTAGTACTCTGTACTAGTCTACTACCGGTAGTCTGTACTAGAATGATCGGTCGATGTTTTTGCACTCAGTTGAAAATCCATCCAATCCTGAACGCGATTGAAAATAATCCAAGCGCAAAGGGCTTGAAAGCCTTCAAAATCCTCGCGAGAACAAAATGCATATTACTGGAAAACTTGAAAAAGTCCCCCAGGGAGTTCGCGTCCTCGGTCTTCGGGGATCCTTAAGTAAATCAGGCTTGCTTGAAAGTCGGGCGAACCGTCATTGGAGGTAGTGCCAAGTCATTGGTTCAACATTAAAAGCTATAATGTCTTGGGTATAAACACGCTCTGTATTTTGCACTATTATAATAGTTGTTAGCCATGGCGGAAGCCTCGAACAGTCTAAGTCTATCTGTCATCACGCGTATCGAAGATGAGGATTTGAGTTCTTCTTTCCTCGATCTCAGGGACAACAAAAGCGAAAGCAACAAGACAGCTGCAGCCATCAAGCAATTCAATTTTTTCCTCACTGGGTATTGCGTCGCAAAAAACTTCAACCATTCTGATGTAATCGTTCACACTGATCAAATTCCCTATGAAGGGTTGGAAGGCATTCACGGCGACTTCGATCCCGAGAAATGGTGGAGCGACCTTATTGGAAATTTTTTCAATTACTTAGCCGTTAGTGTGTACAAGTATCTCAACAAAGACAAGGGTCTCATTGCTTACGATTCGGCTACAGGATACGCTAGTGCAATAAAGGTGTATTTTCAAAACCGGTTCCGACACAAACCATCCCGCCTTGTTTTCTGTAACCCCAGTTGGAGGAAGCTTCGCAATTTGCTTCTAGCCAAGTTTAAGCAAAGAGCCAGACGAACGGGTCAACAAATTAACACTCCCAAAGCTGCTTCAACCGACGATGATAGGAAGGCAATGGCAAATGCCAGTTTCTGGTTAGGTACTGCAGAGGCAGCTGAATTTCATGGACTTAATGTTACGGTGTACCATCTGTGTGGAAGAGGCCGTGAAGTTTCGATGTTAAAACCCGAAGATTTAAGTATCTGCTATGTAAACGAGGATTGCCACAGCTATGAAGTGATATCAGTTACTCTTCAACGCGACAAAGACGGTCCTTTACAGGAGTTAAGCCTTTATCCGCACAGACAGTCCCTGCAAGAAGATCCCTATTTCTGTTTAATCTACTCTTTGTTAATTGGTGGTTGCGACAAAGACGATATTTTCCCAAAGTTCTCCAAGGAAGCAAGAATAGTTAACAGCAATGAGAAAACAGAATCCCGTGTTGCCTCATTCTGGACGCTGTGCTTCAACAATCTTTACAAGGAATTTAAGTCGTTATCAGAAACAGTCAGCGACAAGTTAACTTGTTATCACGGAAGGAAGGGTGCAAATCAGAAACTAGCTGAAACCAGTTCAGTCAGTGGATTAGCACAGATATTTTGAACGGGTTGGGAGTTAAGAGGGTTTCACACCATCTTCGACTACGTTATTGGCTCCAAAACCCTAAGCAATCAGGCTGGCAAAGCTCTAAGTGGTTGGACGAGCAAAGGCGACAACGAGATCTCCGTCTAAAAGGCACTGTATGTGTAATTTTGTTTTTGCTTGCAGTCAAAATTTA
>Ga0210036_1004227_pt1 | contig 13343 bp, 9 predicted proteins | sample CryGeymeta201515_FD_185469 | JGI IMG/M metagenome (GOLD analysis project Ga0210036, IMG submission 185469) | Groundwater microbial communities from Crystal Geyser aquifers in Utah, USA - Crystal Geyser metaG 2015-15 (SPAdes) (version 2) | ecosystem: Environmental > Aquatic > Deep subsurface >...
GCAGATTGTTCTGGGCCACTTCGTTCGACCAGATGTCGACGATCAGGTGGGACTTGATGATTTCGATGATCTCCAGGGCGATGGACGCGGCTTCGTCGTCGGCCACCGGCTCATCGTCTTTGGTCTTGAGCTGACTGTCCAGGACGCCGAAGAACGCCTGTGCATCCTCATCGCCTCGGATGCTTTCGGGAACATCTCGGCCCCGATCCTTGCGTGCGACCTTGCTCGCGAGGTCCACGACGCTGTTCAGGTACTCGCGCTCGGACAGCCGCTTCTCGCGATAGGCGCGGATGGTCTCTTCGAGCAGCTCGGAGAACTGTTTGTAGAAGGTCGGGTCCTCATCCATCTTCTCGGTGATTGCCCGCCGGGTTGCGCTGGCGATGCGGTCGGCCCTCGACGCTTCAGAGACCCCTGTCTCCTCGACGACAGCCTTCAGCGCGTCGGGATCGTTGATGTTGACCACCTCAATGATGGTCTCCGCCGGCATCGCCACGACATGGTCATCGAGCAATTTCTGGATCTTCGGCTCGAATTCGCGGACGTCGACCGTCTCCTGGTAGCGGAGCTGGACCGAGCGCTTGAGTTCAGAGAACTGCTTCCAGTCCCGTTTCAGGGTATCGACCCTGGCCTCGTCGAAGACATCGAACAGCTTGTCTGACGAGAGCGAGATGTGCAGGCACCGGCTGAATGCCTTGAGGCGCGCGTAGAACTCGTGGCGCAGCGCCTCGTCAGCGAGGTGCTGCTCGAACTGCTCCATGTCCTTCTTGTTCCGGACCGGCTTGAAGAGGTCCCAGAGCTGATCGTGCAGCTGGGGCAGCTTGCGGATTTCCTCGCGGACATCATGCACCGTCCCGGCGAGGTCGGCCGCCTCGTAACCCTCAAAGGCGCTGTAATTCGTCAGGGCGCTGTCCAGCTCGCCCAGAAGCCCCTCGTAGTCGACGATGAAGCCGAACTGCTTCTCCGTTCCGCCGTCCTCGTAGAGCCGGTTCACCCGCGCAATCGCCTGCAGGAGATTGTGTTCCTTCAGGGACTTGCAGACATAAAGCACCGTGTTCCGGGGTGCGTCGAAGCCGGTGAGGAGCTTGGAGACGACGATGAGGATCTCCGGACCGCCGGAGCCCTTGAAGGCATCAATGATCTGACGGCTGTACTCCTCCTCCGTCTTGTATTGCGCCATCATCTTCGACCAGAAGCGGCGCACGAGGTCCTTGGACTCCTGGTCGACTTCCTCGTTGCCCTCGTTCTCATCCGGCGGCGAGATGACGATCGCGCTCGAGACGTGGCCGATCTCGTCAAGGACCTCCTTGAAGCGGACGGCCGCGGCCTTCGAGGGGGCAACGAGCTGTGCCTTGAAGCCAGTGCCCTGCCAGTGCTGGCGATAGTGCTCGGAGATGTCGAACGCCTTGGCTCGGATGGCCTGGTCGGTCTTGGCCAGCGCGTCCATCCGGGAGAATTTCCGCTTCAGATCGCGCTTCTGGTTCTCGGTCAGCCCCTCGCTGATCTTTTCGAACCAGCGGTCGATCACGGCGCCCGAGACCTGCTGCTCGACAAGCCGTCCCTCGTAGAGCAGCGGCACGACGGCACCGTCGGCGACCGCCTCGTCGATGGCGTAGCGGTGGATCAGCCGCCCGAAGGTCGACAGCGTGTTCTTCTCCTTCTTGAGCAGGGGCGTGCCGGTGAAGCCGAGGTAGCAGGCCTTGGGCAGGAGGCGCCGCATCTTGGCGGCGAACTGGCTATGGCCGCCGTAGCGACCCGTCTGCGTCCTGTGGCTCTCGTCGACCAGCACGAAGATGTTCGGATCGTCGTCCGCCAGCTTGCTGTTCTTCAGCGCCGTGTCGAACTTGTTGATGATCGTGGTGACCAGCGGAGCCTTGTTGTGGACGAGATCTAGAAGGTGAGCCCCGCTCGTCGCGCGAACCGGCTCCAGATCACAGGACTTGAAGGTGTCCTTGATCTGCTTGTCCAGATCATCGCGGTCCGTGACGATGATGATCCGTGGGTTCTCGATGCTGCGCTCGAGAGCGAGCGAGCGCCCCAGCATCACCATCGTCAGCGACTTGCCTGAGCCCTGCGTGTGCCAGATCACGCCGCCCTTGCGGGCGCCGCTGACATCGTGCTGCTTGACCGTCTCGACCGCGCGCCGGATCCCGAAGAACTGCTGATGGCGCGCGACCTTGCGGACACCGCCATCGAACACGGTGAAGCGGCGGATGAGGTCGAGCAGCCGCTCGGGGCGGCAAAGCGCGTACACCGTCCGGTCCTGAACGGTGACCGCGCGGTCGCTCTCGGCGTCCATTGCGTCGAAATAGCCGCGCGCGCTCGCGAAGTCGCCGGAGAAGATGGCATCTTTCTCGGCGGCAGTGAGGACACGGTTGGCAAAGGGCGCGATGGCCTCGTCGGTGTCTTCCTCGTCGCGCCAGTTCTGCCAGAACTTCCGCGGCGTACCGACGGTCGCGTAGCGTGCCTCGTTCCGGTTCATGCCGATCAGCAGCTGGGCGAAGTGGAAGAGCTGCGGGATGTTGTCCTCGTTCTGGTAGCCAATCAGCTGGCTGTCTGCCTTCTTCAGGCTCTCGGTCGGCCGCTTGTTCTCTATCACCAGGATCGGGATGCCATTCACGAAGGCGACGATGTCGCAGCGCTTGGTCTGGCTCGATGCCGTCCTCTCGACCGAGAACTCGGCAGTGACGTGGAAGACGTTGTTCTCCGGCCGCTCCCAATCGATGTAGCGGAACGAGTAGCTCTTCGAGTCGCCGTCGATGGACTTCGTGATCGTCGTGCCGAGGACAAGCGTGTCGTAGATGTCCTGGTTCGTGCCCCGGAGCCCCTTCAACCGATCAGGCGTGGGCTTCAGCCGTCGCATCGCCTCATGCGCGTCCTCGAGGTCGAAGGCATACCCGCGGCCCCGATGCGTGAAGCGGTTGATGCGCATCAGCTGCTCGGCGAGCACATCGTCCAGCACCACGTTCCGCAGGCGCCCGCCGCGCAGACGAAGCGCTTCGTTCTGCGAGAGCGGGGTAAACCCGAGCGCCACCAGAAGCTGAAGTGCGGGGATCTGCGACTGGTGCTTTTCCGCTGGCTTGAAACCGACTGACGACTGCCGTTTGGTCACACAGTCCTCCGAGAGTTTGTTACGTAGGCCTGCCCTGAAAGAGGGCCGGAATACCGGCTTTCATCGAGGAACTGGAGAAGCGCTTTGATCTCACGATGTTCGATCGGCATAACGATGCGGTCATTGTCGACCACGATGTCCAAGTCGGTGGCAGCTGCCGCAGCTTGGATTTGCACGACGTCATACTCATCGAGAGTGCCGGCGCTGGCGATCGCTGCAATCAGTTTTCGGGAAGTTTGATTGGTCACAGCCACGAAGGCGTCAACGTCGGCAATCGCCAGCGCTGCGTGAGCCGCGAACTGACGCACCTCAGGCTCGGTAGCGGCTCGGTATATGTCAACCATGTTGACGAGCGTTCGCAGCTTTTGCTGGCTCTTGAATTTCAGATGGCCACCCTCGATAATGCACATCAGGGCCGTGTCGAGCGCGAAAGCTGGCTCGGTCAAGCGGCGGAACGTGTTGCCGTCGCCGAGCAGTGAAAAGCGCCGTTCAAGGAGCTGCTGCGCAGTAAAACGCTGCACAAAGACCTTTGTTTCTCCGTCACCTGCGACACCCGTGAACAGAGCCTTGATACCCTCGTCACTAAAGGCGCCTGTCTGGATGACGGGCAAGGCCAAAGGATCGCGCTCAATGGCCTCAACAAGCACCTGCGTATCTGCCGGGACCGGGATCGTGAGCAGCTCATTATCGTCGGGCTTCCACGTCCCATTAAAGGGAATTTCTTCGACTACGCCGTTGCGGAACTGGACTTCCTGTTCCGCAAACAGGCCGATGACTTGCGCTTGGACATCATTGGTAAGTTGAACACGTTTTGCGACAATGCCACCGTCGGAAGCACAGGCAGCGAAAAGGTTCTGTGGCATGATTATTAGTCTCCCAGATCAATCACGATATATTCTGTCAACTGCCCGACCTTCAGCGTCTCCTGAGCGTTTCGCAGGTGCTTTCGAGTGATCAGGACGAATGTGACACCCTGCTCGGTACCGACCCTGTAGAAGTGCCAGCCAAGAAGCCCCAGCAGAGGGTTGAAGTGGTAGCTGTAGCCAGTTGCGACCACGGCTGCAAAAATCGCGATGGCGGGGGCCCAAATTTGCCAGTTCAGTGTTGTGAACTCTGCAGTGAAGAGGGGCAGAAGGTAGATCAGCAGAAAGCCCATGTTTTCCCGGTCCGCCGCTTCGACCGTGGTTGGCCGAAACTTAAGCCGCTCCAAATGTCGTTTTGCGTAGCCGAGCACCCATCTGCAAACGATGATGAGCAAGGCGCATAGCATGAGTAAGACGACGCTCGTCCGTGTCTCGCCAGCGCGCCAAGCGACCCATGCATAAGTGACCAGCACCGGTGCGATCGCCGTGCTGGTCAAAAGGAGTTTGGCGACCCAACTCAGCATGAAACCCGCCACTCGCCCGTCAGCAGCTTCTGCATCAGGCCGCGCTTCTGCAGCGCGACGGCTTCGATCTCGCGCTCTGTCGCCGCCAGGTCGGCCCGCGCCGTGTTCAGGACTGCGGCGATTGCCTTCTGCTCGTCCAATTCCGGCAAAGGCAGTTTCAGCGCGGCCAGATCGTCGTAGTAGGTCCGCTGCCGCACGCTGCCCGAACCGCCGCTGTTGATGTAGTGGGCCCACCAGGAGGTCTTGCGCAGGTGGTCCAGGTAGTCGGGGTCGAGCCCGTCCGCGTTGCAGGCGAAGACGACATAGTCGGGGCTGACAAGCACCTCGTCCTCCCTTTCGTTCATCGCGATGGAGCCGACATTGATGCGCATCGGGTTGTAGGCGAAGGCGCGGGGCGGCAGGCGCTTGTACCGGCTGATATCGCCGGCGATTGTCTGCTCGCGCATCGGTACGACCCCCTCGGCCTTGGTGACGCCCATGACGAAGTCCCGTCCGAGCCCCTTGGCCCCGTTCCGCATGGTCAGTTCATGGGTCACTGACCCAAGGCGCGTCGGCGCCCAGTTGCGCCGCTGGCCGTTCAGGCGGAGGTCTCCGAACAGGAGCGCCGCGCGCAATCCGACAAGGCGTTGTTCCTTCAAAGCGTGGAGGGCGGTGAGCTTTTCGAGCGTCTCGTCCCACGTCCGCAAGACCTTGGCGATCTTGCGCTGTTCGGGGATTGGGGGAAGGCAAACCTCAATGGTCGCAATGTCTGGGGCATGAATATGAACAACGGATTGACCTTTCCCCAGACGCGACTTCTGTCTCACCACGGGTTCTGAATTGAGCAAGTAGCCTAAGAATACAGGATCTTGGCCGTGGCCCCTGAGAACGATGGTATCGCCGCCTACGCGGCCTTCTGTTTGGCCGATGTATGCCAGTGCCTTACCAATCTCTTCTGCCGTTTCCCCGGATGCTGCAAACACGATATCGCCTGGCAGAAATTCGAGCCCCTCATTCGCACGGTCGCTCGCAACGCGCGAGATGAGGTGTTCCGCAATACTGCCGTAAGTTGAGTAAATTTCGCCATAGCGGAGACATGGAACCCCATCGGGGGCCAAATCCGCGCGCGAGATTCCCTTTCCCTTATGAAGCGTGCCGAAGTCGGCCACGCGAAGGCTCTTCCACCCCTCACGCATCACGCCGCCCCTTCTTCTCTGCTTCCGTCGCATCGGCGATGCGCTTCAGTTCATCGAGGTCGTCCACCTCTGCCGCCGCCTGCCGCGCGGCTTCCTTCCGTTTGGCGTCGAACGCTTCATAGCGATCGTGGGCAATGCGCTTCGCAGCTTCCGCCGACACGGTTCCGGCACCCTGCAGCTTCGGCATCTCGTTGGAGGTCAGGAAGGTGTCCAGCACCCCCTCCCACTCTGCCAGTCGCATGGTCTGCCGCCGTGTCGCCCGCAGCTCGGCCGTGTTCAGGAAGGTCTCGACGATAAGGTTGAGCTCCCGGATCTCGGCTTCCCCGAGATAGTTCTTGGCCGTGCCGACGTCGGACTTGCGCAGGGGGCGCCCTTTGTCGGCGTTCTTCCAGGTCGTCAGCCCCATGTTCGGCTGATCGGGATTAGCCCGGGCACGGATCAGTTCGCCCGCCGTGTGGCTGGTGACCGCGTAGAGCATCTTGTTCTGGATCGTCGCATAGAAGGTGTTCACGACGGGCGACCTAGCGTCGTAGTCCTCGCTGAGCGCGAGGATGTCGCGCACCTTCTGATAAAACCGCGCCTCGGACGCGCGAATGTCGCGGATCCGCTCGAGCAGCTCGTCGAAGTAATCCCATGCGGGATCCTTCAGGCGCTCGTCATTCATGACGAAGCCCTTGACGAGATACTCCTTCAGCGTGGTGGTGGCCCAGCGGCGGAACTGCACGCCGCGGGAGCTGCGCACGCGGTACCCGACCGCAAGGATCGCATCCAGGTTGTAGGTCTTCGTCCGGTAGGCCTTCCCGTCCGCGGCAGGTATCAAGGATTCCTTGACAACTGACTCAGGCGCAAGCTCCCCGTCCGAGATGATGTTGTTGAGGTGCAAGCTGATGTTCTGCTTCGTCGTGTCGAACAGGTCGGCCATCTGCGATTGCGTCAGCCAGACGGTCCCGTCGACGGCCCTAAGCTGAATCTCGGCCTGTCCGTCCTCGGTGCCGTAGAGGATGATTTCGCCATCAGACATCGACGCCGAGCTCCTTCAGATACCCGGCCATCTTCGCCCGCACCTCGGCCAGCTCGGCCTCGATCCGTACGATGTCCTTCTGCACGGTGGCGACGTCGATCTCCTCCTCAGGCTCGAAGGTGTCGACGTAGCGAGGGATGTTGAGGTTGTAGCCGTTCTCGGCGATCTCCTCGAGGCTGGCCCGATGCGAATACCGCTCGACCTCGGCGCGGATGGCGTAGGTCTCCAGCACTTTGCCGACATGCGCCTCGTCCATCACGTTCTGGGTCTTGCCCGGCGTGAACTCCTTGCTGGCGTCGATGAACAGCACATCGCGCCGGTCCGCGTTCGCGCCGCCCTCCTCGCGCGAGCGGTCGAAGATCAGAATGGCGACCGGGATCCCCGTGGTGGTGAACAGGTTGGCTGGCAGCCCTACCACGGCGTCGAGCAGATTCTCCTCGATCAGCTGCTGTCGGATGCGCCCCTCGGCGCCGGCCCGGAACAGCACGCCATGGGGCACGATCACCGCGACACGGCCGGACTGGCGCCTGGCGATCTCGATCATGTGCGTAATGAATGCGTAGTCCCCCTTCGACTTGGGCGGCACGCCGCGCCAAAAGCGCTTGTACTGGTCGGAACCTGCGTCCTCCGCGCCCCACTTGTCGAGTGAGAAGGGCGGATTGGCGAGAACCACGTCGAAGCGCATCAGATGATCGCCCTCAACCAGCGCAGGGCTGTTGAGCGTGTCGCACCATTCGATTCGGGCGGCGTCCTTTGCGTGCAGAAACATGTTCATCCGGGCCAGTGCCCAGGTGGCCCCGTTAACTTCCTGTCCGTAGAGGGCGAAGTTCTCGGATCCAACCTCCTGTGAGGCCTGGATCAGCAGCGAGCCGGACCCGCAGGCGGGGTCGCAGATCGTGTTGCCGGGCTCGGGCGCGGCCAGCTTCGCCAGCAGCCGTGACACGGCCGTGGGCGTGTAGAACTCACCCGCCTTCTTCCCGGCGTCCGAGGCGAAGCGGGAAATCAGGTAGATGTAACACTCGCCGATGATGTCTTCGGTCACGCGCGACGGGCGCAGGTCGAGGGCGGGCTTGGCGAAGTCCTCAAGCATGTTCTTGAGGCGGCGGTTGCGATCCTTCGGGCGGCCGAGATTGGCCTCGTTGTTGAAATCGACGTTCCGGAAAACCCCTTCCAGTTTGGCGCGATTCGCGTCCTCGATCCTCTCGAGCGCGATGTTGATCAGCTCGCCGATATTGGGCTCGTTCCGCTGGGCGTGGAGGTCATAGAAGCTCGCACCCTCGGGAAGGATGAAGCGCTCACGCTCCAGGCGCCGGCGAATACGGGCCTCATCGTCGCCATACTGCTTGCGGTAGTTGTCGAGATGGTCGTTCCAGAGGTCCGAAATGTACTTCAGGAACAACATCACGAGGATGTAGTCCTTGTACTGGCCGGCATCGACAGCGCCCCGGAAGGTGTCGCAGGCTGCCCAAGCGGTCTGGTTGATCTGCTGTTGGGTAATCTGATCGGTCATCAGGCAACTTCCTTCTGGTCGGCGGCCTTTGCGGCCTCGCCGAGAATGGCGACGACAAGTTCTTCCCGCCGGTCTGCGAGCTGGCGTAGCAGGCGCGACTCTTGCCTCACCAGCGCATTGAGTTCGACGATACGTTTCTGGGTAGGCAGGTCGGGAACGGGGATTTGGAGATTTTCAAGAGCCGCCATTGGGATCATCCTGAGGCTCGTACCCTGTGCTTCTGCAGTGAGCCGGCGCTGCGCCTCTGGGTGGTTGATGGCCCAGGCCAGGTATTCCGGCAGCACCCGTTCCTTGTCAGGGCGAACGATCACAAGGGGGACAATGACTGCGGTCGGCTCTGCCAACGCGTCGCTGACGGCCACCGCCGTATTCGGCTCCCCGCGAGAGCGAAAGACCACCTCTCCCCCACGGACGAAGTAGCGATCAGACAGGGCGCCCAGATCGTACCTCTGAAGCCCAGGGCCAGGCACCTGGCCGTCCGCGCTGACGTCGCGCAGCTGCATCGCCGGCACACCGCCTTTCGGTAGCGGCTCGAGCCTGCCGCGCGCAGTGTAGCCCGAGTGAATGTTGCAAAGCTCAGCGAGCCGCATAGTGCAATCCTCTGTAAAGCCCATTACAGAGGAATAGGCGAGCGGGACACTCGAGTCAATATGAGTTTTTTGCAGTATGTAGATTACAGCGAAATTACCTCTGCCGTTGCCAACGAGTAGGTCCTGGCGCCCGACGCTGTCCTGTTCTCTCCTCTTCTGAGGTTCACTCGAACCGCTGGAGGTACGCCTCGATTTCGGCGGCCAATCCCTGATCAAGCCCCCCATCGGCCCGCATCTGCTCCAGTGCAGCACGGGCGCGATCCCTGCTTGTCCACTCGGTCTCCGGCACATCCGGCGCTGACCAGCGCCCCCGCAACCAGGCTTCGTACTGCCCGCGCTCATCGGCCGACAGCAGCTCGGGCGCGTGAAACGCCACCAGACGGCGGCCGAGCTGGCGCAGGCGGGGATCGGCAAGCGTCGAGACGATCTCCTGGCGCCTGCGCCAGTCCGCCTGCTGAAACTCCGCGAGCAACGCCTTGTCGGCATGGCTGTAGAAGCCGCCATAAATCTGCTTCTCGACTGGTGGAGGCGGTGCCGCCGGATCCTCGGGGAAACGCGCGGCGAGAGCCCGCCCCACACGCGCCCGGAGCTCGGGCGCATCGACGATCACCTCAGCGCGGCGCAACTGCTCGGCGCTGGGCGCAGGCACGGAGAGCAGCGCCGGCGACTTGTTGACCGCGAAGGATCGAATGATTTTCGGCGTAGCATCGACAGCCGCGAAGAGCGCCGCATCATCAGCTGCGAGTAGATCAGCCGGATCGGCGGCATCCAGATCGAAGAAGGCCACCTGATTGGGGTTGCTGGAGGATGTCCCACAGAAACAGCCGATCGTCGCGCGCGGCAAGCCACCCCCGAACCTCTCCACCAGCGCCATGGGCTGGGAGGTCGCGAGGCTGGCCTGGACTTGCGCCTTGTCGCGGTTGGCCAGCAGTTCTGTCCAGAGCACCGGGGCGCGCTGGGCGATCTGGCGGGCGATGTGGATCGTCGCCTCGACGTCGCCGAGCGCGTCATGCGCATTGTGCGCGGCGAAGCCATTCAGCGGCGCGATACGGTCCAGCTTGAAGCGCACCCGGCCATCGGGATCGACGGGCCAGTCGAACAGATCAGGCTGGCGATACCAGACGGCATAGAGCGCGGTCAGCACGTCGAAGCGCGAATTTCCATTGAACTGCGTCGCGAACACATCGGGCTGCAGGTTCTGATAAAAGGCCTGGCGCAGCATTTCCTCGTCGAAGCGGATGCTGTTGAACCCGGTCCAGATCGCGGGCGACCAGCGCCCGATCAGCGCGCCGATCTCCTGCGTGAACTCGAATAGCGTCGGCAAGGCTGGATCCCCCAGCTGCGCTGGGCGCACGCCGGTCACCGCCAGCGCCCAAGGCGATGGGATGATATGCGGGGCGATCCGACAACGCAGATTGACCCGCTCGGTCTCCCTGAATTCATTATCCGTCAGAATGGCGGCGAATTGCAGGGGCTGATCGAAGGCGGGCGAGGTGCCGGTGGTTTCAAGATCGTAGAAGGCAAAATTCATCAGCGCAGCTTAACTGGCACCGTAGAGTCCGTCATCCTGCAAAGCGCGCGCCCGAAACCAAGGGGGCACTGCCCTCATTGCACGGCAATCGGCCGGAGCATGTCGTCGGTGTCGAGCTTCAGCGCGCTGCGCCAGAGCGGTGTCTTGAAGACATGGCACACATGCTTGCCGGGGCTGTCCTCGCGGGTCTCGACCAGCAATCCGGCCCATTCGAGCGGTCGCAGGACGCAGGACGAGAACGCGGCCATCTCTCGCCACCCCGCTGTGTGCCAGTCCTTCGGCTCACCGTAGAAGGCCTGGTACAAGGCTGCCTCGGTCGTGCCGTGGTCAGCCTCGACATTGATGACGTTCATCCAGACATCCCACTTGCCGAAGGGGCGATCGTCGAAGCGCGCATAGGAGGCGTGATCGATCCGAAGCACGAAGTAGGGGATCAGCTCGGCAAACAGACGCCCCGGGGCGCCCGCCAGCTCGGCACCCCGCTTGGTCAGCCGAAACTCGCCCTTGAAGTGCCGCCCGAGGCGCAGGGAGATCAGCAGGTAGTGCAACACCTCGAGCGGCGGGAACTCGTATTCGTTGATGACCTTGTTGTAGCGGAACATCTCTTCCGCGCTTTTCCCCGGCCAGTCGAAATGCTCCACGGCCCAATGGACGAAGACCCGCTTGAATGCCTTGGTCCTGGTCAGGCTGATCGAGCCATGCTCCTGCGCATATTGCAGGGTCAGAAGCGCTGCGCGCAGCATGAGCGAATGCGCGAGATCGGGATGGTCATCAGGGAGTTGGCGGAATTCGATCATGGCGCAACGTTGCCACAGGCTGTGTCGTGTTTCCATGCGTCCCCGCGCCGAAGGCGAACGCCGCGACGATGATGCGGAGAATAGCTCCTGCATTCTCCGCATAATATGCGGCGTTTTTTCTTGCGCTTGCGGAGAATTCGCCGCACAATCACCGCGCATTATGCGGAGATTGCGATGTACATCTGGGAGCAACCGGACTGGCCGAGGCTGACCTGGCAGGACGCGAGCATCGCGGCTCCCCTGGCGGCGGTGCGCCATGACCAGGGGCGACTGATCGGTCGTATGGCGGCACTTGGCTTCAAGCTGCGCGAAGAAGCGGTGCTGCAGACCTTGACGCAGGATGTCGTCAAGACGAGTGAGATCGAGGGCGAGCAGCTTGACGCCACGCAGGTCCGATCATCGCTTGCACGACGGCTTGGAATCGACATCGGTGCCCTGCCCCCCATTGATCGCAACGTCGAAGGCATCGTCGAGGTGATGCTGGATGCAACGCGGAACCATGACGCCCCCCTGACTGCTGAGCGCCTGTTCGGCTGGCATGCCGCCCTGTTCCCCATCGGGCGCAGCGGCATGACGAAGATCATCGTCGGGGACTGGCGCGATGACAGCACTGGCCCGATGCAGGTGGTGTCGGGAGCATACGGTCGGGAACGCGTGCATTACTCGGCGCCCCCGGCCGAGAAGATCGCGGCCGAGATGGAGGCTTTCCTCACCTGGTTCAACGCGCCGCTGTCCATCGATCCAGTGATCAAGGCCGCACTCGCGCATCTGTGGTTCGTGACCATCCACCCGTTCGAGGATGGCAACGGCCGCATTGCCCGCGCCATCGCAGACCTGGCACTAGCGCGTTCGGAGAGCAGCCCTCAGCGGTTCTACAGCATGTCGGCGCAGATCAGAGCTGACCGGAACGCCTATTATGACCAGCTGGAGCGGACCCAGAAGGGAAGCACGGATGTCACCGCATGGATCCTGTGGTTTCTGGACTGCCTCGGCCGCGCGATCCATGGGGCCGATGCCGTCCTGGCTTCGGTCATCGCAAAGGCCCAGTTCTGGGAGCGCGCCGCGGCACTGGCGCTGAATGAACGCCAGATCAAGGTGCTGAACCGCCTGCTCGACGGGTTCGAGGGCAAGATGACGTCGTCGAAATGGGCGACGATTGCCAAATGCTCGCAAGACACGGCGAACCGGGACATCGCGGCGCTGATCGACCTGGGCCTCATGGTGAAAAGCGAGAGCGGCGGTCGCAGCACGCATTACGAGCTGGTGCTGTGAGCCATCTGGATGCCATCACTCGGGCCGCACAGGGGGGCATGCAAAATGTTGACCATGTGTTGACCAGAACTGCAACGCAAAATTCCCCAGTGTTTCACTAGGGAACTAAGCGCTTGATATCGTGCAGGAAGGTTTGGTTGCGGGGACAGGATTTGAACCTGTGACCTTCAGGTTATGAGCCTGACGAGCTACCGGGCTGCTCCACCCCGCGGGGATTTTTGTATATTGAACGTTTTGAGAGTATTGGGTCTTTTCTAGGTTTGGCGGTGACCTACTCTCCCACGTCTTGAGACGCAGTACCATTGGCGCGACGGCACTTAACTTCCGAGTTCGGGAAGGGATCGGGTGTTTTGCTCGTGCTATGACCACCAAACCGAGGAAAGACCCACATCATCCAAGTCGAGCATATATGCTTTTGATTTGAGTAGTCTGTCTTCTACTGGATCAAATCAAGCCTATCGGACCATTAGTACCGGTCAACTGAACGCATTGCTGCGCTTACATCTCCGGCCTATCGACGTGGTGGTCTACCACGGTCCTCAGGGATACCTTGTTTTGAGGGGGGCTTCCCGCTTAGATGCCTTCAGCGGTTATCCTTTCCGAACATAGCTACCCTGCACTGCGGCTGGCGCCACAACAGGTCCACCAGTGGTTCGTTCACCCCGGTCCTCTCGTACTAGGGGCAACTCCTCTCAAGTATCCTACACCCACGGCAGATAGGGACCGAACTGTCTCACGACGTTCTAAACCCAGCTCACGTACCTCTTTAAACGGCGAACAGCCGTACCCTTGGGACCTGCTCCAGCCCCAGGATGAGATGAGCCGACATCGAGGTGCCAAACGGTGCCGTCGATATGGACTCTTGGGCACCATCAGCCTGTTATCCCCGGCGTACCTTTTATCCGTTGAGCGATGGCCCTTCCACTCGGGACCACCGGATCACTATGGCCG
>Ga0210036_1004228_pt1 | contig 13342 bp, 9 predicted proteins | sample CryGeymeta201515_FD_185469 | JGI IMG/M metagenome (GOLD analysis project Ga0210036, IMG submission 185469) | Groundwater microbial communities from Crystal Geyser aquifers in Utah, USA - Crystal Geyser metaG 2015-15 (SPAdes) (version 2) | ecosystem: Environmental > Aquatic > Deep subsurface >...
ATATCAAAGCTTAGACGCACTTAAGTGACAGAAGTGCGTGAGTGCCCGCTAGATTCTTCGCTTCGCTCAGAATGACAGGCAACAGCAGTCTGTGAGTGTTCTCTAGATTCGGAGTTTATCCTGAGCGATAGCGAAGGACCTGCTCAGAATGACACAATAATTATGGTGTTCTGGCACTAGTGCGTGTAAATAAGAACGAAGACGTAAAAAACGATCGTTATTGCCGATGCGATAACGAGGCTTTTCCAAACCAGCGGGTCTTCGTTTTTAATAAAGTTCTTGAAACCTTCAATCATGGTACCTCATTCCACCTTATGCCAGATGTAGCCGGAATCTGCACCCGTTTTAACGGGACACACTCTTGTTATACTCTATTGTGTTCTTGTAATTGATTATACTGGTATGCGTAACATTTTGGTATAGCCCGGGCCTTAAATAAGCCAGATGCGGCAAAGTTTATGGTGTGTGCAGTATCGAAATACCTGGTAGCCTACACCTATAGTGGCTTATAATTATTTATAATTAGATGATGTATGTAAGGACGATGGCGGTGTAAGTTATTTGGTTGATTATGGTTGATTATTATAAAATACTGGAGGTCGACCCCGAGGCTTCAAAAGAAGTTATCGATAAAGCATACCGGGCGCTATCGCTTAAATATCATCCCGATAAGCACCCCGATGAGCATAAAGAAGCTGCAACACGTAAATGGCTTGAAATACGTAAAGCGTATGAGGTTATCTCTAACGATAAAGAACGCGCAGCCTATAACGATATACGAAAACGGGAGACGATCGATCTTTTCCTTAATGAAGGCCTGCTAGGTCTGGTCAGAAAGTACTTAAAAAACACGTGATGGTTTTGAATTTTTCGTTAAACTTAGAACAAAACTAGTGAGAGACTAAACTTGCAAAGAACAAAGACAGAAGCAGCCTTAGCGGTATTAATAATCATAGTGATCGCATTATCTCTTGGTGGATTGCTCGGCCCACAAAGTGCGTTTGCCCAGCAGCAGATACTGTTTATACGTGCCGGCATCCCCACCACCGGTACGCCAGACATCGGTATGTCAGACACCGGTACAATAGAAAACACCACCACTATTGATACAAACACAGCGTCGCAAAACCCCGCACTGGGGCACGACCATAGCTTGTCCCTACACTATAAGGATATCTCAAAGGCCGACTGGTTTTATGATAAAGTGATCTCGCTTGCGATTAACGGTATCGTCGGCGGTTACAGCGATGGGTCGTTCAAGCCGCGTAAATCTATTACCAGGGCCGAGATGGCATCATTTCTAGCGCGCGCAAAATCATTGCAAGCAACCGGCACAGAGCCGTTCGGTGACGTAAACGAAACGGACTGGTTTTCCAAAGACGTGGCGGCAGTCCTGCAGGCAGGGATAATGAACGGCACGACACCCGCGCTTTTCTCACCATCGGGGCTTTTAACCAGGGAACAAGTGTCGGCGATCATAGTAAGGGCCGCCGGGATGGATGGGGTAACCGATATTCAGGAGCAGAACCGCTGGCTGCAGGGCCTCAAAGACCGACGCAGCATCAGCCTCTGGGCCAGACCGTATGCTGCTGCGGCTATTAAATACAACCTCATGGGCGGCTATCCGAGTAAAGAGTTGAGGCCTTCCGGTGTAGTTACGAGGGCGGAGACATCGGTTCTTATCTGGAATATCCTCTACAAAGAAATTCGAGAGAGCGGTGGCTATCCTACTTACGTTGCCCCGTACCTGCCGAAACCAACGATAATATTCCCCCAACAAAAACAGGTTGTGTTTACGAAAAATTACTCGGTGACCGCACAGATCGACCCCGAGTCATCCACGCAGGAGTTATGGGTTAACGGAAAGCTTGTTCAGATTAAACATGCAAGTGGTTCAAACACGGTAACGTTTACCGGCCTTAAGGCCATAAACCGCACATACTCCATAAGCGTGAGAACCAAGAACGGCTCGGCGTCGACATCAACGGGTGTCGTAAGCTACTACTGCCTACAAGCCCCATCCAACCATGACCACCTTATAGTTATCGATAAAAGCGAGTTTAGGCTCTATTGGATTATTGACGGTTTTTTGAAGAAGATCTACCAGGTGGCTATCGGCAGGGACGGTATGGCAACGCCGAATGCCGAGTGGATAGTCGGACAGAAGTATAAAACGGATCCCAAAGGCGTCTACGGCCCCCGTAAAATGCGTCTTTACGGGCTAATAAATGGCACCTATGAGTACACCCGCTATGGAATTCACGGGACAAACGAGCCCTGGGTGATCGGCACCAGGGCCTCACACGGGTGCATTCGCCTGAGAAACAAAGATATCCTCGATCTATGGCCCCAGGTTGGTGTGGGGGATCACGTTATAACGCAACCATAATGCACGTGAGCAGCCCAAATGAATTAATTACGACTATGTTCTGATAACCTGGTTGTAGTAGGAGAGTTAAATATAAAAATAGGACTAGCAAATTTTTCCAGATTATTGTAGAATAAGCCCTAGGTAATCATGCAACACTATGGCTTTGAAAATCAGAAAGATATTCAGCTTAGCGAAACCAACTTCAGTAGAACTGAGAAAAAACAAATAGAGCAAGAGATAATGAGACGGCTGCGCACGCAAATGCTGATGCTGGGCTGGATTATTATCCCGATAGTCGCCGTAGCGGTGTGGTTTCTTAAACCGCAGCCGGCGGTTGAAAAACTCGCCGCTAAATCAGCCGCCACCACGGTTTTAGCGAAAAAAGTCGGGAAGCCGACCCCGCCAACGAGCACCCTGGCTATAGCTGCTACCACGACCACAAATCCAACAACCTTTCAGAAGGACGCAACGGACACGATTTTCTTCGTAGGTGTCGGCGACATGGCGTTCAACGGCCAGATCGCAGATACACTTAGATATAATGGCGCACAAGACATATTCTCGGATATCACTCAGGTTTTGCAGTCAGGCGATGTAGTTGTGGGCGATCTTGAATCACCGCTATCTATGGGAAGCCAAACGTCGGCAACAGGCAGATCGACAGTTCTTGGAGCACCGGAAGCCGCCACCGGCATGAGAAACGCGGGTATTAACCTGGTATCGCTCGCCAACGACCATATAATGGATTACGGTACCGCTGGTTTGATCAACACGGTTAACCGTCTTAACCAGGTCGGAATCGCCCACGCAGGGGCGGGCAACAACTCCCAGCAAGCCTACACACGCACAGTGCTCAACATTAAAGGGAAAAAAGTTGCGCTTCTCTCGCTCTCCTCAATAGCACCCGACAATGCTCGCGCTCAAGAGGGTAAGGCCGGGATCGCTGCCAATAAGAAACGTTACTACATCGACAGCCTTATCAAGGAGGCCGCGAAGCAGAACGACTACCTGATCGTCTCGTGCCATTGGGGCGACGAAGGCAGTACCGGTATTCAGAACTCCCAGCGCAAGTTCGCTAAAAGGGCTATCGATGCCGGCGCCGATGTTGTACTCGGAAGCCACCCGCACATGATGCAGGGGATCGAGATATATAACGGCAGGTGTATTGCCTACAGCCCCGGCAACTTTATTTATCCCAGCGGCTCAGGGAATTCCGGCCAGGCATTTGTCCTAAAGCTCTCGCTTGCCAAAGGCATGATTATAAAGGCGGAGGTCGTCCCGATTTCCGTTGATCCATCCGGCAAGCCAAGCCTTGCTACCGGCTGCGCCGCGGGGGCCATCCTACAAAAATTGAAGAATATGTCGGACCCCTTAGCGACAAACGTGAATATCGTCGGAAACACGGCACAAGTCACCTGACGCAAGCAGAAGTAACAAAGCCGGCGGCTTTGAATCACCGAAAATTATTACCACGTCGAACACCATAATTATCCTACCTTAGCGACGCATGTGGGCTGCACAGACGATGGTATACTGGTTAATCCGCTTTATTATCTATGCTAACGCTGGCAAACATAACTTCCTATTGCCTTAATAGGCAGGCATATATTATACTGGCATCATGTAATCCCTTAATAATTTGTCTCATTTCTGCTTATTCTTTTTGCTAAAGACATGCTATACGCAATATTTTGGCATCTTGAAAACTGGGTTATGCCCAACTATATCCACCAACCGATTATATCCATAGCACTATCAGCAGCTAGTTTCGATTCTTCAAAACCGTGTCTGGGAGCTTGCGATAATTTTCCCAAATAGCGGTGATTGCTGGTAGGCATTATAGTGCCGGGCAAAAGTTTAAAGCTTTTCTAACAGGGCTGGTGCATCGTGGTAGTTGAAAGAAACTGTGCCAGGGATACTGGTCAAACATATGAGGAATTGCTCGCATCGCTCATTGAATCGGCAAGGCTGATAAGCGGTAAGCTTTCACTCGACGAGGTCGAGGATATTATTGTTGCTGAAGCCCGGCGGTTATTTGACGCAAAGGCCGGGTGGCTCTTTTTCTACGACTCAAAGGACGACCTCCTTAAAATCGAACGCTTCTGGGGCCCAAACGAAGAGGCTTTTAGGGGCTTCTCAGTACGTCCCGGCGAAGGTATTTCAGGCGTGGTGTTCTTAACCCAACAACCCGAGGTAACGCTTAAAGCCGATAAGTACCTAACACTCATCCCTAATACAACGACTTTGCCGGATGATGCCCCTGCGCTTGCAGTATTCCCTCTCTCGGTTGGGGGTCGCAGGATAGGGGTCATTGGTATTACCTCAGAAACCGTCAGCAAGAAAGGCCTAACCGAGGATGAGTTTAACTCGGTTGTATCGGCCTTTGCCAACCACATTGCCATTGCGCTGGATACCGCGCTGCTCTTTGAAGAGAAGAAAAAGGTGGAGCTGGAGCTAAAGAACAGCGTTCAGAGGCTGCAAATGATCAACGAAATCGGAATCGATGTCATCAAGGACCTCGATTTATCGGTGATTATACGCAAAGTCGCCCGCTACACGACCGATATTTTTAATACCGACGCCGCGGTCATCAACCTTGGCAATAAGGACGGCACGGTCATTGAGGCCGCATACTTCTACAATATGTCCCCCGAGACCGAAGAGATATTTTTAACGAAGCAGACCATTGCACGGAGGGTTTTTGAGTATCCGCGGAGGGTGCTGATTAACGATTACCCCGAGCATGCCTGGGCGTTAACAGAGTTTATTGAACTTGGTGTAAAATCGTTAATCATGGTTCCGGTTATCTCAAAGGGCAGGGTTTTAGCTACCCTGTCTGCGGTAAGTTTCCGGGAGGAAAGGGTGTTTATTGAAGACGACTTCGATGAACTCGAGTTCGTCGCCCGCCACGTCGCTGTCGCGATAGAAAACACCAGGCTTTATTATGAGCAAGTTGAAACCAGAAAGAAAATGGAAGATTACGCCAGCCAGTTGCGCATGCTCAATGATTTTTCCCAGAGGATAACCAGGGAGGGTAATTCTCAGGATATGGCCGAGCAGCTAGCTAAATCGGCCAGGACGTTATTCAACTGTGCAGTCAGCGTAGTCCTTTTATGCAAAAATTCAATGGATGAAATTCCTACGCTCTCCTGGTCGACTGATGGGAGCCAATCTTGTAATATAGAGCCCTTTGAGGTTGACCTCTCCACGCACAGTGGTCTTTACAGCGAAATGTTCAGGACAAAGAAGACTCTTCGCCTGAACGATATCTCGGATCATCCACATTTTAAAGGATTGCCCGAACACCATATGCATATGCGTGGTTTACTTGGTGCGCCGCTCTTAGATTCGAATGATGAGTTTATCGGCCAGGTAATGGTTAGCAACAAGAAAGATGGCTCCGACTTTACGGAGAGCGATGAGGAGCTGCTTGTCGCTCTATGCGCCCAGGTCGCTATCGGGATTGAAAGGGTTGAAGCTTATGAGCGTGAGCATAGTATAGCAGAGACGCTCCAGCAGGCCATTCTTACGGCTCCGGTAAATCTGCCCGGGGTTGAGATCGGCACGATCTATGAATCGGCGGCGGAAGCCGCAAAGGTCGGCGGCGATTTTTACGATTTATTTGAACTCGGTGATGGCACTATCGGTATTTTAATCGGAGATGTTTCAGGTAAGGGGCTTGAGGCGGCGACCATAACATTGATGGTTAAGAGCACGATACGGGCGTTTGCGTACAGGGGGCTCTCGCCGGCGGATATTCTGACCGAAGCCAACAAGGTCATCTGCAGGCAGCTCGGCTTTAACCAGTTTGTAACCATGCTGTACGGAGCGCTTGACCCGGGCACAGGCCGGATGATTATCTCCCGCGCCGGGCATCCGGAGATTATCATCTGGGTTAAAAATAAGTGTGTCTTTTGCTGCGACGAAAGCAATCTGCCCGTCGGAGTGATGGAAGACATCATCTATGAGCAGAGCGAGATAATTCTATCGCAGGGTGACGGGGTAATTCTTTACACGGACGGCCTGACCGAGGCCAGGTGTAAAAACGAGCTTCTTGGGGAGGACGTCTTGATCGATGAGCTTAATAAGATAATCCACGGGAAAGATTCGCAAGAGGTTGCATGCGGTCTGGTAAACATAGCGAAAGATTTCGTAAGCGGCAAACCTCAAGACGATATCGCAGTTGTTGTCCTCAAATTAAAGCCCCGGGAAGGTTGCTAGGATTCAACCTTTACGGGATGCCTGCCTATTAGCTCCAGCAAAAGCCAGATAAACTCAAACGCCGCCTCGATCGCGCTTATCGCATCTTCTTTTGTAGCCGTCTCACCCTGGTGGACGATGCGGTTTCTCTTTTGCGCCACATCTCTAACCCAGCTTTTATATACGATCGGATTGATATCGGAGATCTTCTTTCCTATGGCGAGTTCCGCAACCCGCTTGACGCGCTCGCTCGCGGCCTGGACCTTATTTAATATCCACTCGGCAACATCTTCCGCCAGCTTCTTCCGTTTGGTAAGAAGTTCCCATAAAACGGCCGCAATCGTTACCTCAACGGCTATCTCGGCCTCCACAATAGCGCTTTGATAATCCTCATTGATAAGACTTTCCTTGGCGCGTTGAAGGTACTCGCGCCATGCCTCCTTGCGCTCGCCCTTAGTATCCGCATAGACTACCCATTTGACCTGGTATTCCGTGCCGACGATATCGTTTGCGCCCGAGCTGAGAATAATAAGGTTGTCCGGGGGAATGAACTTGTGCTCAAAATAAGCCAGAATCCCCGGCTCAAGAGGCGTTACCTGCATGATAAATACCTTCTTGGCGGCCTTAAGGGGTGCTTCCAGCCGTATCTCCTTAGCGGTTCCGATCGTTATAGCATCCTGCCCGGATATCATGGTATCGCTGATAAAACACCATGCCATGAAGTCGTTATCCGATACAATCGCGTGCTTAAGCCCCTCTTTTGCAGAAAATGTGTTCTCACAGCCCGGCCCGCTACAAACAATACTGGTCGGGTCGCTTAAATCGGATGGTTGCAGGCTTTGTTTAAACCCGCAACTGCTACACCGCACATATGCCTGTCCGCCCGTCGAAACAATCTGCTGCTCAGTCTTTTGTAACATTGTCACCCCACGAAGAAGAAGTCAGGAGCCGGAATCCAGAAGGGGAAGGAGACCTGCTACTGTGCCTGCCAGTACATTTATAATCAGTTTACGATTATTTGCGGGATAATTCAAATAAAAGGCCTGCCGCAGTAGACTGAAGGAGTAAAAGAAAAGGCTTGCAGATGTTCTGCAAGCCTTGGTGTCCGAGACTGGACTTGAACCAGCACGGCCTTAGCGGCCACTAGGCCCTCAACCTAGCGCGTCTACCAATTCCGCCACTCGGACGTAAGTCTAAACTACGCGCATACGGATGAGTTTTACCTCATCACCCGCGCAAAAGTTATTATATCATTTCGAGATCACCTGTCAACGCGCTGCACAACGAGCTCGCCAAAATAGGTGAAAAACGCTTGTGTTTCGACCATCCATGGTATTAATTTAAAGAAATTTAGTGAAGAACAATGCTTTAGCATGCCGATACTACTATTATTATCTTAGTTGATATAAAGGACTAAGGAAATGATCGGTCTTTTCTCATTTAAGAACCCACGATTCAAACTTATCTTTATCATAGCGATAGCCGTTGTGCTCGTAGTTTCAGCTGCCATTGTCGGGTATAAAACCGTTTCGTCGCACGGGGCTGCCGTAATAAACGATGATGGGCACATCGCTGCGCCCGCGTTCGTGGGACGTGACCTTGAGCAGGTAAAATCAACCGCTCGTTCGCTTGGATTAAAGCTTAAAATCGACCGGTGGGTTCAGAGTAAGGTCTATCCCATCGGCCATGTCGTTACCCAAAAACCGCTTCCTAACAAGAAGGTAAAGGTAGGGGACACGATTATAATCAAAGTGAGCGGGGGCGGCAAATACGGCCAGGGCAGTAAAGTAGAACAGTCGGATATAAGCATAAAAGATAATCCGCAGCCGCTTCCGACACCCGCGATTTCGCCGAGGCGGAGTCTGGCCGGAAAAGTTGTAGTGATCGATCCGGGTCATCAAAGCAAAGCCGATTTATCGCGTGAGCCGATTGGTCCGGGGGCCGCCGAGACGAAGGAAAAAACGGCGGGCGGCTCGAGTGGTGTAAAATCGAGAACCCCGGAATATAAGATCACGCTTGCAATTTCAAAGCTGTTAAAAGCGAAACTCGAGGCGAACGGTATCAAAGTAATCATGACCAGGACGACGAATAACGTTAACCTCGGCAATATCAAACGCGCCGAAATAGCCAATAAGGCCCACGCCGACTTATTTGTAAGAATTCACACCGACGGCAGCGCCAACATAAAAGTAAACGGGGTCTCGACGCTCTACCCCGCGTTCAATAAATGGGCCGCTCCAATTTACAAAGAAAGCCTTAAGGCGGCCCAGATAGTCCAAAAAGACGTGATTGCGACAACCAATCATAAAAACAACGGCACCGTTGCTCGCGGCGACTTAACCGGATTCAACTGGTCAAAGGTCCCCACGATACTGGTTGAAACCGGCTTTCTCTCGAACCCCGAAGAGGACACACTCCTCAACAGTCCATCCTACCGGCAGCTTCTTGCCGACGGCATAAGCAATGGTATTATAGAATATCTGCAAAAACGGTAAACATACCACCTTATAACACACAGATAGATTGCCAAAATCAGCAAGGCACCCCGCGTTCATCCTTTAATTACCACTTCTTTTTGCTAAACGACCACCAATGACGCGATTTAAAACGGTAGCTTCAAATATGGAAGTTTTCTAAGAAAAAACCTCTCTTAATTTGCTTGTTTTTGGATTAATAGTAGCTGATGCGATGTTCGGGTCGAATCTGGGTAAATAAGCTCAACAGGGTATTGGTTCGGTCATGAGGATGATTGGATGGAGATATATAAGCTAAACAGTGATGACGTATTCAAGCAGCTCGGTTCATCACCGAGGGGTTTGAGTGATGATGAAGCGAAAAGGCGCTTGGATGAATACGGTTTGAATAAAATCGAAGAAGTAAAAGGAACACCTCTAATCTTTAAGTTCCTCGCAAATTTCTACCACCTTTTTGCGATACTGCTCTGGGCCGGTGCCATACTTGGCTTTATCGGTGGTCTTCCTGAGCTAGGCTATGCAATCATCGCGGTGATAATCATCAATGCGATATTTAGTTTTTGGCAGGAATATAAGGCTGAAAAGGCGACCGAAGCGCTCAAGAAGCTGTTACCGAGTTACTCGAAAGTGCTCAGAGGTGGAGAGATAAGACAGATTCTTGCCGAGGAGCTTATTCCCGGCGATATTATCGTGCTTGAAGAAGGCGATAACATATCCGCCGATGCCCGCCTTATTCAAGTTTTTGAAATGCGCACGAACAATGCCACCTTAACTGGAGAGTCCGCTCCGGTAAGAAGGACAAGCGACCCGGTTCTCCGGGATAGGATGCTTATAACGGAATCGCCCAATATTGTTTTTACCGGTACAAGCGTCGCAACCGGCTCGGGCAGGGCTGTTGTGTATGCAACGGGGCCAGAGACCGAATTCGGCAAGATCGCCGGTCTTACACAGAGAATAGCTACTGAACTAAGCCCATTACAAAAGGAGATGGTGTGGGTCACCAGGGTTGTAGCAGCGCTCGCGATTGGTCTCGGAATCCTGTTTTTCGTTCTAGGCAGCCAGATAGCCGGCCTTAACTTAACCGTGGCGTTCCTGTTCGCTATCGGGATGATCGTCGCAAATGTGCCCGAGGGCTTGCTTCCGACAGTTACACTCTCCCTAGCGCTTGGAGTTCAGAGAATGGCCCGGCGACATGCGCTTATCAAGAAACTTTCATCTGTTGAGACCCTAGGCTCGACTACCGTTATCTGCACTGACAAGACCGGCACGCTTACCCAAAATGAAATGACCGTTAAGGAGATATGGGCCAGCAGGGAGGTTATAGATGTAGAGGGTGCCGGCTATGAACCCAAAGGGGAATTTAGGGTCAATGGGAGAACGCTTAGCAAAGAGGAACTTGATTCCCTCAACGTGCTCTTTATGTCAGCCACGTTTTGTAATACGTCAAGGCTGGTTCCACCTGGTGACGGCCGTACGGGCTGGGGCGTTATCGGCGACCCGACGGAGGCTGCGCTTCTCGTTGTCGCAAAGAAAGCCGGGTACGATATAGACAGGGAGTTCAAGGAGCATCCAAGGGTTTACCTGCTTCCTTTTGAGTCGACACGAAAGATGATGTCGAGTATCCACAAATTTCCGACAAGACCTCTTGCTTGTGTAAAAGGAGCGCCTAAAGAGGTATTAGATATTTCAACTAAAATTAGACTTAGCGAAGGTATTGTTGACTTAACGGATGAGCTACGACAAGAAATAGTTGCTAGAAACGATGATTTTGCGCGTAGAGGATTGAGGGTTCTAGCGATCGCTTACAGGGAGATACCCGCGGATATTATCTCTCTTACTGTTCAGAACGTTGAACAAGACCTTGTTTTTCTTGGATTAATGGCGATGCAGGACCCACCGCGCCCCGAGGTAGCGCATGCCGTAAGTCTCGCTCAAAGGGCCGGCATACGAATCATCATGATAACAGGGGACTATGGTCTTACCGCCGAGTCAATCGCTCGGAAAATCGGTATTGTTAAAAGCGATGTGAGGGTGGTGAGCGGTGGAGAAATTGATCCTTTGAGTGACGCTGAACTTAGCAGTGTATTGAGTCATAGCGATGTAATTTTTGCCCGCGTTTCACCCGAACACAAGATGAGGGTCGTCTCAGTTTTGAAGGATCGGGGTGAGATTGTGGCTGTGACCGGCGATGGTGTAAACGATGCCCCGGCTCTAAAGCGGGCCGATATCGGAGTTGCAATGGGGATTGCCGGGACGGACGTCGCAAAAGAGGCGGCCGAGATGATATTAACCGATGATAATTTCGCCAGTATCGTCGGTGCGGTTGAGGAAGGAAGGGCTGTTTATGATAATATTCGCAGATTTATTACTTATATTTTCGCCAGCAACATCCCAGAGATAATCCCGTTTATCCTCTTCGTAACGCTCGGCATCCCACTACCGCTTACGATTCTGCAGATTCTGGCCATCGATTTAGGTACCGACATTGTACCGGCGCTGGCCCTCGGCTCAGAACCGCCCGAGGCCGATGTCATGGATAGGCCGCCGCGTCCCCGTGGCAGGAGACTGCTCGATTTTCCGCTCTTAGCCCGGGCGTATTTCTTTCTCGGCCCAATCGAAGCGGCTGTTGGGATGCTAGCCTATTATTATGCGTATTACCAGAACGGGTGGCGACCGGGCCAGGTGCTACCCGCTTCGGGCAGAGAATACGTATTTGCAACCACGATGGTGCTTGCCTCAATAGTTATCATGCAAATCGGTAACGGCTTTGCCGTGAGAACCGAGCGCACTTCAATACTTCAGAAGGGGTTTTTCTCTAATAGGTTTTACCTTTTCGGTATAGTGACCGAGCTTGTGATTATAGCAATTCTCGTCTACGTCCCGTTTTTGCAGCCGATATTTAATACCAGCCCATTGAAGATTACCGATTGGCTGTTTCTCTTCGCCTTTTCACCGACCATATTAATTGCTGATGAGATAAGGAAGTGGATTGCCAGGCGTTATTCGGCAAGAAGGGTGCCTGGAGGAGGCGAAGAACCTCGCAAAGAGCCACGTGAGCGGGTCAGCCGTCGGAGGGCTGCTTGATATAACTGGCTGCCGGCATGGGGCTGCTTAGCAGATAAACATTAAGGGAAATAGTAGCTATAGGGGTGATTACCTTGCGAATTATAATTGTCGGTTGTGGACGGTTAGGCTCTGAACTTGCGAATTCGCTCTGGCTTGATAGGCATGACATTGCCGTGATTGATCGCGACCCTGAGGCCTTTAAGCGCTTGGCTAAAACGTTTACCGGCAGCAGGGTAACCGGTCACGCAATGGATCAGCAGACGCTGAAGACCGCAAGAATCGAAAACGTCGATGCCTTTGTTGCCGTCACAGGGGACGATAACCTCAACATTATATCGGCCAGAATTGCCCGAGAAGTTTATTTTGTTCCGCGTGTCGTATCAAGGATATTCGACCCTGTGCGGGCCAATATTTACGAGCGGCTTGGTGTTTCAACCGTTTCAACAACCGTGTGGGCTGTAAGTAAGATAGAGGACTTGTTGTTCCACCGCGCTCTGGATGTACAGTTAAGCTTTGGCAATGGAGAGGTTGAGCTTATCAGAATCGCGGTGCCCGCTGGGCTTTTTGGGAGAACCGTTGAGAGCATAACCATTCCAGGGGAACTTCAAGTTGCCGTTATAACTAGACACGGTAGGCCCTTTATACCTACACTCGGTACGGTTTTTGAAGAGGGAGATGTTGCACGGGTTGCGGTTGCAAGAGGCGCAATGTCTCGTCTTGAGGAGTTTATTAGCGCCGTTGCGTAAGGAGGCTTTATGTATATATTAATTGCTGGTGCCGGGAAAGTCGGTCGATATCTTGCTCAAAATCTGAGTGAGATGCATCAAATCGGTTCTATTGATCTTAATCAGACCCATCTTTCCCAACTTGAGGGAAAACCGAATATAACCACCTATAAAGGTGATGCAACCGATCCTAAAAAGTTGGAAGAGGCGGGCATATTACGGGCCGATATTGTGGCATCCGTCACCGGCGATGATGAAGATAATCTAGTGATTGCTCAATTAGCAAAGCAGGTATATCAGATCCCAAGGGTAGTCGCGCGGGTTAACGATCCCAGAAATCAATGGCTCTTCACAAGAGAATGGGGTGTAGATATAGCGGTTAGCAGTCCTCAGATAATATTACAGCTTATCTCGGAAGAAGTCTCTCTTGGTGAGGTCTTAACCTTACTGAAACTGCGTGTAGGGGAACTCTCCCTGATCGAGGTAACAATCCCGCAAAATTCGCC
>Ga0210036_1004255_pt1 | contig 13289 bp, 4 predicted proteins | sample CryGeymeta201515_FD_185469 | JGI IMG/M metagenome (GOLD analysis project Ga0210036, IMG submission 185469) | Groundwater microbial communities from Crystal Geyser aquifers in Utah, USA - Crystal Geyser metaG 2015-15 (SPAdes) (version 2) | ecosystem: Environmental > Aquatic > Deep subsurface >...
TGAATATTATGATAATAGTAGGAGCAAACTAGTGGTGTGTGTATACAGAGCAGGCTAGGCACACGACCTAATAGAGTAAGACCTAACTCCTGAGTCCTATCATAGGAGACAAGGTAAACTGCCGTAGTCCACCTGGGCTTAATTTGTTTTTTTACGGAATGTGATTTTTTATCTACGTACTAGTAGTAGTAGTCTACTTCTAGTACTAATCAAAGGAGACGAGCGTAGCTAGTAGTAGTAGACTAGTACCACTAGCTAGCTACTGTAAAATTTCATACGATTTAGCTACTGCGCCTTGCTTGCTTCGCCATGGCTGTTACTGCCAGGTGAGAAGGTATGCGACCCAGTGGTCTGTTAGTAAACTTCCTTCCAAGCAAATCCACGCATTATCTCTATCATTTTCTGTGAGCGAGTTCATCTCACATCAATATTATTACGTTACAATCAATAATACAAAGTCAGTCGTATGCGTATTATATCTAAAACACCAAGGCACATCATTAGATCTTTTAGAGGTTAGCGGCGTTGACTAGACAGCCAGAGCTCGTGCTGAAGCCGCAGAAGGGCATATTTTAGGTTTATTAAAAGACAATATCTGCCGTGCTATTATCCAAGCAGTCTCGCGGCTGGATGAATCCCATTCTCGTACTTGATCGAGAGAGCAAATAGACAGCATTAACTTGAAAAAAGATGGGTGTCAAAGGATTATGGCAGCTTCTGCTGCCAATTGGTAGAAGAATTAATATTGAAACCTTGGAAGGAAAGATCTTGGCCATTGATGCATCCATTTGGATCACGCAGTTCATCAAGGCCATGCGAGATCCAGAGTCTGGAGCTGTTCGGCCTGCAGCTCACATTATTGGTTTCTTCCGACGTCTTTGTCGACTGCGATTTCATGGCATTCGTCCGGTCCTCGTATTTGATGGTGCCACGCCCGAAATTAAGCGTCGAGAAGTAATGCAGCGAAAGAAAAGAAGGGACCAATTCGTTGCCAAGCACGGAACAGCGGCCGTACAGCGACTGGCAAAGCGTTTGCTCGTCGAGCAGCTCAAAAAATCAAAATCAAAAGCTTTAGTAGATAGTGAACAAAAGGTCAGCTTTCAAAAAAGCTCAAATGAAGAAGATTCTGGCTTTGCCAGTGGATTTAACCCAGGATCTCAATCTCATACACATGCTGCTGCTGGAGAAGCAGCTGCTGACAACATGAATAGCGATGACAAAGTCCAGAAAAACAGTGCTGAACAACTAGAAGGAGTTGATTTGGAAAGCGACAATGCTCGATTTGAAATTAAAAATGGAGAGCTTATCATTACTTCCGCCTCTCATCTATCTGCATCTGGCAAATCCAACCAGGATAACGTTTCAGAAACTATTTTTGACGACGAAAATGATTGGGACAAACCAATCAAAGCCGACAATGATGACAGTGATGACAAAGAAGAAGGAGAAGAAAGTAAAAACAGTAATAGTGAAGCTGTTGAATATGATGACGTTCTGTGGACCAGCCGAAACCGGCGCAAGAAACAGAAGAAGCAGACCAAAAGCAGCAGCGAAGAATTCTTTGACCCTGATTATGTCTTATCGTTGGACCCCGCAGACCGAAAAGATGCCATTGAAATTGCCAAAAAGAAACAACGCATGAAAAGTCGCGGGGAGTTCATGCCAGTGGCTGCTGATCCTGTGGACTACTCGCAGGTTCAACTGCGAAACTTCTTGCGCTCCTCACAATTGAATAAGGATATTGTGTCCATGGCCAAGCGGGCCGTGAAGGTAGATTCTCAAATACACGGAGAAATCACAGCATCGGATAGAACAAGACGGATTGTATTTGAAAAGGATACCGACGAGCCTACACAAGACCGTAGAGATGTTAGGAGTAGCAGCGAGAGTGAGGAAGAATCGGATGATTGCGCTTTTTTACCGGCTGATAAGAGACCGACGCATGCTCGAAGAATACAAACGAAAAAGCAGCAAGGATTAGTAGAGAAAGAAAAAGGCAAATTTTTCATTGATTCCCCGCGTCGTTATCGATTACGAAAAGTCGGACACGGTTTGAGACATTCCGCAAACACAACCGATTCTGACTCGGACGCAGTCGAAAGCGGAGGATTATTTAATACTTCAAGTAAGCACGAATACGATTTTGTATCAACGAAACGCAAAACAAGAGCTATACTTGACGACGAAGACGACGACGACAGCAATGGCGGTGGTTTCATGAGTTCTCCTCCTTCTAATCCAGCTCGATCGGTTACTACCGCTACTAGCAATATAGAGGACAACGATGGTTTGGACGGAGGAGAAGGATGTATGTCCACCAACAACCTTGTCAGGAAAGTCGAGAGTATTGCTGCCTTTGGCTCGTCATCCAGAAAGCTGGATACAGCAGCTCAAGTTACTCATTTAGGGGGGAGGGCCAAGAGACCAATGTCTTTCAAAGAAATTCCATATTCAACGAAAAGTGTCAAAACCGTGGTTGGCGCACTCTTTCGATCGAGTACAGCTGAAGATAGTGCTGATGATTCATCACACGACGGAGGAGGGTTCTTGCGCGGCAACTCAATCATTCGCAAGACTCTATTGAAGTCAACTGGGTTAGACGATGATGAAGTACTCATAGACGATAATGATAACGTTTGCAATGTAACGGTCAAGCATAATGCGTGTGTGAATGATTCACTGAAGGTGCAGGAATACCAGGATGGCTTGATTGCTAAGGCGCTACAAGCTGAAGAAGATGCGCGCCTTGCTGCAAGCTATGCAGCAGAAGCAGTCATGGTTACTGGCTCAGAAGTCGATGCGGTATTGCCAGAACAAGCTGATTATATTATCACAGAATCAATTAATGTTAAAGCAGGAGGCTTCTTTGTGCAGATGTCAAACATTCATTCCAGTCGATCATGTAATGACACGAGAACTTCGGCTGTCTTGCTTGAAGGTGGCGACTACTCCGAAGATGACAGCATAGCTTGGGAAAACGGCGATGTGTCGGGCGACGAAAACAACAATCATAAGTTAGTCGCTGGCGATCTAACAGCACAAGAGAATTCGAAAGCTGCTTCGATTGAAAGCGCTACAGGTTGCGCTGGCGTTGTTGAAACTAGATTGCCAAGTAATAAGAATCCCAAAAAGACACCCGCGGATGTTGTATACATTGACGATGACAGTGATAGCAGCGTTGAATGGGAAGATGGTGATTCTGCAGGCAATGCTGCAGAAGTCGCCGCCAAAGAAGCTGCGGAAATGACGTGTTATAAAGAGGAAAGTCCCGGTATACATCAAGCACGCCCTCTACAAGACGTCGGCGGCGACTCCGATGAAGGAGAAACTAGAGTATTAGATCAAGATGTCTCCAATACGAAAGGCTCAGCTGGTGCACAGAGTCACGGAGTCGATGATTTTGGAGGGCCTCTGGGATACAAAAACACTGAGGCATTGCAACAAGCAGAGTCAACAGCAGCCAGTCTTACCAACTGGGCTGGACGAGCCATGCGACGAGCCATTGCTGAGCATTTTGGGATGGAGAGTTCTGGTCCCAAGACTTCAGACAAACCAGACACTCATAGTGATGACTCTAATGTCGAAATTCTGCAGAAACTCGCGGCGAACAAGGAGGAAGGGCTACAAAAAGATGAAAATATAAGCCAAAATGATGAGAGCCTCCCGAAAGCCACAGTTGAACAGAATCTAGTTGTCAATGAAGCGTACGCAGAGGAGGCTGCTGCAATGCTCCAGAATTATCAAAATGAATTGTCTCATGCGGCGACGAACAATGTACAGCGTGAAATTGAAGGCGTCACGGACGAAATGGAGGAAGAAATCATGCATCTGTTACAATTATTTGGCGTTCCTTACATTCGTGCACCCGCAGAAGCTGAAGCACAGTGCGTCATGCTTGAAAGATTGAATTTGGTTGACGGCATCGTAACCGAAGACAGCGATGTGTTTGTCTTTGGAGGAAAGACAGTCTACAAAAATATCTTTGACGACCAAAAATATGCCGAGGTTTATAAGGCATCTGACGCCGAGCGTGAGATGGGCTTGAACCAGAACGCAATGGTGGCGCTTGCTATGCTGCTTGGAGGAGACTATACAGAAGGTGTTCGAGGCGTGGGTATAGTAAACGGCATGGAGGTGATCAACGCGTTCGATGTCGGGGCAGACTTAAAAGGGGGGCTCCACAAGTTCCGTGCATGGTTAGACGGATTTGAACCAATTGTTGAAGCCAAATCAAGACTGAATACTGGGGCCAAGAAACGCACCAAAGAGCAAAAATTCCATATCAAGCACCGGGCTGCTCGCAATAGGTGGGAAGCACCCGAGTCATTTCCGTCTGATAGTGTCATGTCGGCCTATGTCAATCCAGTAGTAGACAAGTCGCCTGTGAAATTCTCATTCGGTGTCCCCGACTTGGAACGCATGCAAATCTTTTGCAATAAGCAGATTGGGTGGCCAGTTGATGAAACCAAACGGTACATGGAACCTGTTATTGAGAAAGTGCAGAGCAAGTCGCGTCAGACAAGGATTGATTCTTTTATGCGATACGAACATGGCATCAAGTTTGCAGATATTCGCAGTAGGCGGCTTCGCCATGTTCTGGGGACATTTCAAAATGATGACGATGCAAAGACAGATTCGGATAGTGAAGAGGGGCAAATTGGGGACAAGGAGATACCCATGGACCAAACTGCAGGTGACGAGGTGCCACCTGCAGAAAAGAAGAGCAGAAGTGCTGCTGCTGAGCAGAACGAGAGTGCTGATAAACGAAAGAAATTTTCGACGAAGAAGTGACGAGAAAAGGGTTGATAGTGAAGGACTGGACCGCTTTGAAAGATAAAAAATGCTTCGAATAAGCAAAATTGAAATTGTTACCATAAGTTAAAATTTACATTTTAGTGCAGTTATATTACATGCTCTATAAGCACTTTCGTTTTTCTACTTCTACCTGGTAATTGTTTGTTTCCGGCATCTGACTACACAGTAACGTCTTCCGGATGATAGCTTTGCTCCTCTCCCTTCATCATATTGTCCGTTGAATCTGCAACCATGGAGGCAGCCACTGCCGCAGCAGCAGCTGCTTGCTCTTCCGTAGGAGATACCATGTTAACGCCTGCGGCATCAACCACGCGTGCTGCCGCAGCCACGGCTTCTTCCGTTACTTGCTGCTGCTGCTGCTGCGGGTAATGCATGGACTGCGGCTGCAATTGATAATTTTGCGCGATCTGATGTTGCTGTTGCTGCTGTTCGCGAGGCAATACATGTGGGACCTCCTTGTTTCCTGCAATGAGGACAGTAGTACTCGTGTCAGGTGGAGGAAGCGGCATCCTGGCTTTCTGTTCCGACTCAGTGGGTTCCACAAAAATCTCTGGGTGATCCTTAATCTTCCAGTGTCCATTCTTTTTCCAATCAAATCCTCGTTGTTCGGCCCGAGAGTGCATGCGAGCGTATTTTTCTCGCACCTTGACATGAATTCCGAGCTCATTGGCCACCGTTATCCAGTTTACCTTTTGGTTGTGCTCCTTGGCAATAGCATTGTATTTTGCCCACAAGTTCTTGGAGTGCGTCACAATCTGATGCAAATCTGCCGCCGTCGACACAACAATGGCAGACCTGGCTTTCTTGGAGGGTGGTCTGACGACAACGGTTGGTTCGGGAGCAGGTTCAGGAACTCCTGTTACCAGTGCCGCACTGGCCGCTGCTTTAGCTGCCGCAGCACCTCTCGTAATTTCAATAGGCACGCGATTGGAGGACACCAATTCGGCAGCCCGCTTGAGCGCCAGCTCTTTTTGTTGTTGTGCAAATTTTTCCCGTTCCACACGAATTTCGAGCTTCTTTCTTCGCCGATCCTCCCGGGACGCTTCTCGTTGCGCCCGATCCGCTGCTTTGCGTGCCAACATTTCTTCCCGTTCTCGTTGTTTCTGTTCCTTTCGTTCTTGAGAAATACGTCGCTGTTCCTTCTTGAGCGTCTGGCGTCGCTCTTGTTCCAGTGCTTTTTCCGCGTCCTTGGCCTGCCGTTGTGCTCTGGAAACTTCCGGGTTTTGTTTCTTGGACAGTTTTCCAGGTGGATCTGCAACTGTTGCAGCAGACGCCGGCATCGCGGTCGATGGAGCCTCCATGTGAGAGTCCATGTAAGGCTGGGGAGGAGGCAAACCACCGTTGTCGCGCTGGTGCATACCTCCTAGTGCAGGTCCACCATGAGGGGGCGATCCATTAATGCCAACTGCTGCAGCAGTTGCATCTTGTTGTGCAATACCTGGAGCAAAGAGTGTATCGTTTTCTTCTGGCAATCCACGAATGTTGTACATAGCACAAAAACGCTCAATCTGAGCAATGATATAAGACTTGTCGAATTCATCGACAATTCCGAGAATTCTCCAGAAATCAAAATGATGTCCATCCATTATAAGATCTTTGTGGTGGTGGTGGATGGGAATGGAAAGGCGACAGAGAAGCTGCGAGGTCAACAAACCCTTGAGGTAGGGTTTATAATCCAAAAACTTTTCATCGCAAGCATAGACCAGAGCTTCATTGTCCATGGCCCATTCTTTGCAAAGAACCCGAAGCCATTCCGAAGGTCTCTTGACGGCCTTTCGCCACTTCAAAAAAATAATTAAACGAAGGGAAGTTTATTATAAGTAAAGGTGAGAAAAGATTATACTTGGAATGCAAAGTTCATGGAATTTAATCCCAATTTTCATCTTGAACGAGATGAGGGAATTTGGAATAAAAATCAAGCAAAAAAACACAAGTTTTAAAACACTGACTTCAACGTAGAAATCGGTACTGAATTCTACGTCACTAGACTAATCAAACTCAACACGGCGAATGATGAATCTATTCTTTGACTAATTTTTGACACATCGTTTATAAACATACATACCTGCTTCTTCTGTTGAACGGTAGGGTCCTGTTCAAAGATATCCATTATTATCTGGCTTTCGCCGACATCAAAACTCGACCCATCCATCGTCAATGAATTCTGTTGCATTGCTAGTAGTGGTAGTAGACATTGGTTCTGTCGTAAAGCACAATTCAAGAGGTGGGTGGTGGTGAAAGCAAGGTATGCACGGTGGTGGTTGCAAAGCTCTACTAGTAGCTACTACCTTCAAGGCCGAAAAAACAACGCCGTCCAGTGTCAATACTCTTTGGAACGTCTGAGTTGTTAGCCCTAACCCTTGCATACCTCAGCATGTCAATGAACTATTTTTCTTGAATTCAAAACTAATTTTGTTGGAAATTTCGCGCTTGGGGTTTCACGGAAGCTAGCTGGCCACTCCGAGCGAATACTACTAAATTACCAGGGTACTAGACTACTAGTACTGGTAGACCCACCACTCTTAGCTAGTACGAGTACATGGTACATCTCCCTCTAGCTACTAGTAGTACTACTACTACTACTCTACTACTATCGAGTTCTAGCTAGAGTAGTTGTCGCAAGTGTAGTAACACGAAGTAGAGGAGTGTAACTAGACCTACTAGCTACTGTAGTAGTCTAGTCTACTGGTTCTCCGACGTCAAACAACCTCAACCGTTTTTAGGCCTCAAGTAGGAACTGTACAACTCCTACTGCTAGTAGTAGTAAGCACGAGGAACCGCGGTTGGAGCATAATTATTTCATGTTGAGTGCACAAGTGTCACTTTGGACGACCACGCAGGATAGCAGTTCTGCAAGCACCACGGAAGCATGTTTCGTTAGCTATCACAGTTCGCTCCTGGAATAATAGCAAATGGAGATTGCCAAGAGGCTGGCAAATTAGCAGTTGAGCTAGCTAGTACAAGCATCATATAGATGAGTGGCTGTTGGTCATCTAGTAGGACTCTTGAAGGGGAGAGGTATGCTCGGGTAGCTTTCTCGCAATAGGCACAAATAGTTTCTTTAGCAACCATCGGTGTTTTCAGAGTCGGTCAATATCTCAACATTTTGCCTTCTATAACCAGTCGAATCCGTATCATACCTATACTATGCAGTCCCATTATTTCGTGTTTACCACTCAACAACATAATCTTCTGTAAGAGCGTCCTCCTCACTGCTGCTATTGCTACGACTGCTGTCAGCCTTGGTCTTCGTGGGCTGTTTCTTCTCTTGTTTCGTTTTCGCATGCTCCTCACCAAATGATGCCTCTGAGGAATCGTTGGTTTCGCTGTCGTAACTCGATGCATCATCATTCGATTCCTCCTTTGCCTGTAATGTTGAATGTTTCGATGCTTTACCTCTTCCATTTGCTTCATGTGTCACGCTCACGCCGGTATTACCAGAATTATTCTTGGATGTTGTTGTCAACAAATGAGCTAGACACGGAGCTGCAACGTCGGTCGGGAGTCGTTCCGATACGGGAATGTGTCGGTATTCTACTTCCATGTCTCCCTCATCGTCGTCGTCGTCATCATCATCATCATCACTATCGGTGGCAAAGACAATCGAGCACAATTCGGATCGTTTCCACACCGACAGAGTATCCCGAACATGAATCCAATTTGGCAAACTGACACGCAAAAGACAGTGAAAGGTTGCGGCCAATTCTTGTTGGAATTCGGCACCGGAAGAGCGTCCCCAGGGACCTTGCTCCATGGATGTCGTATCACCATACAGTTCTCCGACATGGATAATATAGTCGCCTTGAAAATGTCGAAGACACTCGGTTCCCAGAGATGTCATTTCAGGTTGCTTCATGGAAACTTCTTCGTCGCCGCTATCATCGTCGTTATTACTATCGTCACTCTCTTCTGCTTCATCCGGAGAAGCCTGCAGAGCTTCTTCGTCACTGTAGCACAAAAACAAGGTTCGTTTTTCATTCTTTTTGGATTCCAATACCTCTGGGCCTCCAGGGAGGACTTGAAAATCAATTTCGTCTGCTTCAGACTTGCGTTTGCGCTTCTTTTTCTTCATCATACCACTGTTATTGCTACTGCTGCTGGTGGTGGTGGTGGTGGTGGTGGTGGTGGTGGTGGTGGTGGTATCGTTCTTACTGTGAATCTGACCTCCATTATCCGGATGCATGTCATACGCCACGATATCAATGCCGGCTTGTGCCATCAAACGAGCCCAGTAGGCATTGGCACCACAACCAATCTCTACCACGGGACTAAAGTACCTCAAAACACGTAAAGCACGTTCATCAGGAATGGCCCAGGAATATTGATTGACCAATTCTTCGCCACAATCGGCCTGCTCCATCCATAATTCGCCACGCCGATCGGCATCCATTTGGGTGTTGGAAAAGAAATTGTCTCGCTCGAGTTGGGTACATTTCGTTGCCATAAAGGCTTGATGAGCCTCGAGCAAAGGATTGGGAGGAGGTGTAGAAATCGATGCTGTTTTAAAAGGAGAGTTCTTTGGTTTCTCGTTTGTGTTTGGAGAAACGCCGTGGATTTCTTCCTTCCGTTTGTCCTGCTTGGGTTTTTTGAATTGCTTTGATGGTTGTAATTCAGCCTTGTCATCCTTCAAAGCTACCGCTTTCTTCTTCTTATTCTTTTTTCTGTTCCGCTTCTTATTGGAGGAAGATCCGTCAACGTCGTGAGGAGGAGCCATTGTTAATTGTTGCCACTACTTTGTACTTGATATCTTGAGACTTGAGATTATGTTAGTGGTTTGTGTGACTTGGATAAGAAAAAATATGAAGTAAAGCAATATTTTGATTGGTTTGCTCTCAAATCCCGTGGGATTCAGACTACTTCCCTCCTCAGTCGCCGCATTCCAACAACCTACTCTTGAGTATGGAGTACCAGGTAGTCTACTGGAAATTTCCTGATTACTATCGTGGACATGAAAACACCAATAAGTACCACGATTGACTATTTTTTATTCACCGCTGTACTAGCTAGCTCTCCTCCATGGCATCACCACTGCTTTTTGCACCTTTCTCCACATCACCTCCTGCTGCACCTGCCATGACAGCATCGCCGCCATTCGCGCCATCCTCCATTTCGTTGAACAGAAAATCATTTTGATATTCCATGATGAATTTGGTGGATCGCTGGACATCGACAAATAACTTGTACACGTGTTGCACATCTTGTAATTCCACAGTCGAGGATCCCTTCTTCTTTCCCCGCTTAATGGCTCGTAAATTGGCCGTCATGATCATCTGCATAGCATATCGCAAACTGCAGGTCTCGTGTGCGATGCGTGTCAACAGTTCCAAGGCTTCAGGTGCCATGTCCACTTCTTCCTCGGTACATCGAAGCGACAAAATTTGTCGTAGTTCATCCACTGTGTACGGCTCGGTGGGAATAATCATGAGACGATCCAACAAATCCAGCGGAATGCCGTGTGGTCCCTTGTAGGTGGTGCCCCGAATCGTCGACATGCCTCGATTGGTGGCCAAGATACAAACAGGTGCCAATTCGCCCTCGAGAGCACGGTTCAAAAAGGAAAAACATTCCATATCCAGCATGTGCACTTCGTCGATAAAGAGAACACCGGGCACCAACGTTGCACGTCCTTCTTCGCGCCATTCGGCAACCTTGGCATCGATTTGGTTGCGGATTTCCGCTTTGATTTCGCCCGTATCTCCGGCAAAGAGGGCCAGGAACCCCTGCTGTCGACTGTTAATGACATCAATTTCGTGGAGCGTTACAACGTGCTGAACGACTTTGCGTTGTTGCAATTCTCCTTCGGGGCACTGCACAAAGTTGGTTGTAGATCCAACAGCGTCGTAATCGCGGGATCGGGAAAAGGATCGACCCAGTTTGGATATTTTCCCACTGCCCTTGTCAATTTGTATCACGTCCCCGGCCGATACCTTTTCCTTGCGCAACATTTCCATCATTTTGGTTCCCAAATCGTAGACGGTTTCCATTTCGGTCGTGCAGAGGGTTAAACGGCCCGTTTTGCTGTACTTTCCACCTGCAGCTCCTCCTCCCGTGGCGTTTACTGTGGTATCCATTTGCAGCTCTACAACTTCGCCACAAATTATTTCCGTTTCTTCCTCGATCTGGACACCCATGGATTGACGGATGGCTTGCGTCAAGACTTCTGTGGCACTCATTTCCAGGGAAAATACTTGAGGAGCACTGAGGCTCGTAAAGGGCGTCTTTTGATTGTTAGATCCGTCTGTGGATGGCGCAATCGCCCGTCCACTGCGGCTTGTGTTGGCCTGGATTCCTTTTTGTATTTCTTGGGAGAGTGCCATGGCCAGAGCTGTCTTTCCAGTAGAGGGAGGTCCTGCCAGCAGAACAGATCGACCACCAGTGGGACTGTCCTTGATCATTTGTGCGATAATTCCCATGGCACGCCGAGCCTTTTGTTGACCAATGAGCGTAGAATTGGGAATGGGCTCCAGCAGCGCGTTCAAGCCGAGACCATTGCGGATGTGTGAATGAGCCCCAATTCGCTCGAGCTTGGCCTTTGTGGTCGTGGTGACATTGCTCGACTGAAATTGAATGCTGGACATGACTTAAACTTCGTAACTTTAATTGTTGTACTGTTTACTGAGTTAAGCTTGGGCCTACTAGATTCAATAACAGTAGTGCACCTAAACTCTAGTAATGAGAAAAATGCTTGAGATGCGCAGTACCTGGTAGTAGTACTGGTAGTGTTGTTAGTGAGAGGCGAGGCATTATTACAGGAACGATTGAAACTTTCCAACAGATATTGTGTGGTGAAGGTTATGAGCTTTTCGAGAGCGGGACTCGGCAAATGAACTGAGATACACAGACGTACACCATGTATGGTTATGGTTTATTTCGCATACTACTCGTACCTGGTAGGCCTTCGTCGTTAGTAATGTTAAATAATGAACATGCATAAGCATTGACGATTGATTTCATCAACAAGTGGACGCTGCACTGAGAGGGAGGAGTGTAAAGGTTCTACTACTAGTAGCGAGTGAGAAGGGCCTTACCATATTAGTAGGACAAGCTACTGGAACTTGCAGGTCTCCTTGTCCCAGGCTACTAGTGCATCTCAACAATTGACCCAGTGGACTCACACGTTCTCGATGATAGCCTCTGGGAAAGAAGATGGAAAGATGTGGATGTTTACCATGGTAGGAGAAAGTGAGTTCACTGGAACATTAGCGAGGAACAGGACCCCTCCTCATTCAAGCCAATATATTGAATGAGAATGATCACTTGTTTCACCACACATCTGTTACCACCATTCCCGGGATATGGATTTATCCCGGGGCTGTTTTTCCAATTTCCAGGGATGTCCATATCCCGGGCTTGTTTGACGATTTTCGAGTCACCAATTCCGGGATATTGGAAAATCACGGGATATATATAATGCTTATATCCAGAATGAATAGTTTAATGTTACATCGTATTTAGATGAGCATTGTCTTGACTTTTCTTAGTTTTGTACAGCTTCTTTCTATAGTCGTACTTTATGGGTAATAAAAAATTTGCACTGTCTCACTTTTTCTCTCGTTCCTACTCCATGTTTTTACTTATGTGTCTGTTCAGCTGGGTGAGGGAGTGGGGACTAGTATTTTACTGTTAGAGGTGCAAATATTCGAATGATGTATTAAATTAAATTGGTACAGCAGCTACCTGTTAAATACTACAGTAGCTTAAAAGGGCTTGACCATTTTATTTTAATACATGAATACATGAATACACGAATAAACGAATAGACGAATACACGAATACACGAATTCGTTTATTTGTATAATGACATTATTGGAGATCGTATTATTTTTAAATTAAAGTGGTTCAGCACCTACCTGTTAAATGCTAGCTTAAAAAAGCTTGACCATTTTATTTTAATACACGAATAGTACACGAATACACGAATACATGAATACACGAATACACGAATACACGAATAGTACACGAATACACGAATACGTTTATTTGGTACACGAATACACGAATACACGAATAGTACACGAATACACGAATACGTTTATTCGTATAATGACATTATTGGAGATCGTATAATATTTTTAAACGAATACATGAATACACGAATACACGAATAGACGAATAGACGAATACATGAATACACGAATAGACATGAATACACGAATACACGAATACTACATGAATACACGAATACACGAATACACGAATACACGAATACACGAATAGACGAATAGACGAATAGACAAATACACGAATACACGAATAGACGAATACACGAATACATGAATACACGAATACATGAATACACGAATACACGAATAGACGAATACATGAATACACGAATAGACGAATAGTACGTTTATTCGTATAATGACATTATTGGAGATCGTATAATATTTTTAAATTAAAGTGGTTCAGCACCTACCTGTTAAATGCTAGCTTAAAAGAGCTTGACCATTTTATTTTTATTGACAGCCAATGCA
>Ga0210036_1004259_pt1 | contig 13285 bp, 12 predicted proteins | sample CryGeymeta201515_FD_185469 | JGI IMG/M metagenome (GOLD analysis project Ga0210036, IMG submission 185469) | Groundwater microbial communities from Crystal Geyser aquifers in Utah, USA - Crystal Geyser metaG 2015-15 (SPAdes) (version 2) | ecosystem: Environmental > Aquatic > Deep subsurface >...
AGCAACTATTAAATGTATTAATAAGAGATTTACCAGAAAGTATAGATAGTTATGTATTATTGGGTGATGTTTATATAGCTCAAGGAGAGACTGAAAAAGCTAAGTTTGTTTTTGAGAAAGCTTTGGAAAAACAACCAGATTTAGAGATTGCAAAAGAAAAACTAAAAAATTTATAAATATTATATAAAAAAATTAAAAAATTTGATATAATTAAAGTATCATATACTTATTATAAATATTAATAATAAAGTTCAAATTACTATGAATCAAATATATAAATCTAATCAATTAGTGTCCGTTGTTTTAATTAGTGTTTTGTTATCTATGTTTACAGGCTTTTTTGCTGGTGGAATTTCTTATAGTTATATAAGTAATATGAAAGATTCTGATAAAGCAAGTAATGAAAAAGTAGATTTAGTCAGAGATTTAAATCTAACAGAGGAGCAATCAAAATTAGTAAATGTAATAGATAAAGTAAACCCTTCTGTTGTTAGTATAACTATATCTAAAGATATATCTGTTGGTAATATGCAAAGAATATCACCTTTTGATTTCTTTTTTGGTCCTGGAACAGGAATTCAAATACCCAATCAACCTCAAAATGAGAATACAGAATCACCTACTGAAAAAAGAGAAGTTGGAGGTGGAAGTGGTTTTGTAGTTACAAGTGATGGTTTTATAATGACAAATAAACATGTTGTTTCTGAAAAAGATGCAACATATACAGTAGTTTTTCCTGATGGAGAGAAATTAGAAGCAAAAGTTATAGATATTCACCCAACTCAAGATTTAGCTATAATTAAAATAGAGAAAGATAATTTAACACCATTAGAATTTGGTGATTCATCTCAAATAAAAGTTGGTCAGACAGCTATTGCGATTGGGAATTCACTAAATCAGTTTGAAAATACTGTAAGTAAAGGGATTGTTTCTGGTTTAAGTAGAACAATAGTGGCATCAGATCAATCAGGTATGAATATGGAACAATTATCTAATATAATTCAGACAGATGCTGCTATCAACCAAGGTAATTCAGGAGGTCCATTATTAGATTTAGATGGAAAAGTAATAGGTGTGAATGTAGCAGTTGCCGCTAATGCTCAAGGAATAGGATTTGCTTTACCATCAAATCTTGCAGCCAAAATGACTAGTGATGTATCTCAATTTGGTAAGACAAGAGTTCCCTTTATTGGGGTAAGCTATACCATGGTTAATCAGGATAATATAAAGTCTGATAATTTAGGTGTTGATTATGGAGCATATATTATTAATAATAATCAAGATGGGACTTCTCCAATTGTAAAAGATTCTCCAGCTGAAAAGATCGGTTTGAAAGAAAAAGATGTTATATTATCTATAAATGGAAATAAACTTACAAATAAAAATACTTTAGTAGATGAAATTCTTAAGTATGATATTGGTGAAGAGGTTACTTTAAAAGTATGGAGAGAAAATAAAGAGTTAGAATTTAAGTTAAATCTCATAGAAAGACCTTCGGAATTAAAATAAATCAAAAAACTATAAATGAAGACAGTAAATGTAAGTATATCACTAAGGTCAATATTCAATATTGTATTAATATTAATAATAATACTTACTTTACTGTCTTTTTATCAAATACTAGTAATAGTATTTTTAGGATTTATTATTTCTACATTTTATGATTATGTGTCAAATGTATGTTTTAATTTATATAAATGGAATAAAAAACTAACAAGTGTAATTTTATTCTTTTTATCATTATTAATATTAGGGGGAGTATTTATATTTTTAACTCCATCAATGATAGATCAAGGTTCATCTTTGGTGAAGATATTTGTTAATAATATATTGAAACTAGATTTATATTTAAAAGATAACGGTCTTAACTTTGACTTGGGGTTACAAAATTTAGAAAGTATTACAGCTGGAATTACTAACTTTAGTCAAAATATTTTATCATTTTTGTTAGAATATCTAAAAATTTTGGGATTATTCTTTTTAGTTTTTACAATAGCATTTTATATTAATATAGATCAAAAAAGTTTTTATAATATTATAAAATTATTTTCTAGCAATCAAAAAAGAAAAGACCAAATAGATAATATCATAGGTAAAGTTAATGTGTTAATAGGAAATTGGATTCTAATAAGATTTATTAAAGCTTCTTTAATGTTTTTATTTACTATGATAATATTCTTTTCCTTAGACATATCATATCCTTTATTTTTCGCTACAATAGTAGGATTATCAGAATTTATTCCTATTATAGGTACAATTTTTTCTTATATTATAATGTTAATATTTGCTTTTATCAAATCACCATTAATAGGTATTTTAGTTTTGATATCACTTATATTAATTACAATCATAAGACAAATTTTTATAGATCCAGTTTTATCAATTAATCAACCTAAATTAAACCCACTTTTAGTTATATTTACAAGTTTATCATTCTTAATAATATTTGGATATATTGGTATATTAATTTCAACTCCATTTATTCTGATAATATATACTATAAAAGAGAACTTAAAAAAATTTATTAGAAAAGAATCTAAAATTATTTAAAATGAATCTTATTAGTAAAGAATTTCAAAATATATCAGTATTTGATATAGAAACAGTAGGAAATATTAATAGTCAAAATTTTGTTGATGAAATGCAAATTACAGTTGTGGGAGTATATTTTTATAATAAAGATATTTATAAAACATATTTTTTAGAAGATTTACCAGAATTAGAAAAAGAACTGAAAAATACAGATCTTTTAGTTGGATTTAATAATGATCATTTTGACACACCAATATTGAATAAATATTATAAGATAGATTTATTTGGTATCCCATCCTTTGACATCTTAAGAGAGTTTAGGGTAATAACCGGGAAAAGAGTTGGACTAAATAGTATAGCAGGAGCTACTTTAGGCATGTATAAATCTGGAAGTGGAGGAGATGCTATGATTTATTATCAAGAAGGGAAAATGGAAGAATTAGCTAAATATTGTCTTTATGATGTCAGATTAACCAAAGATGTATTTGAATATGCTATTATAAATAAACAAATTAAATATACTTCTCGTGATGGATGGCTTAGATTTAGTATAGACTTTGATTATGATATAGATAAATTTATTTCTGAGAATAAAAAGAAATCACAGAGTTTATTAATATAAAATAGTCAGTACATATTGATATATATCTTTTTTATGGTATAATTTAAAAGAACTTTATATGTTATAAAAATGAGACAATTAAAGAGTATAAGCGAACTGGATAGCGAATTCGAAAGAGAATTAAGAAGAGATAACAAAGTAAATAATTTCATATTAATATTTTCTGCTTTACTTTTAATTCCTGCCAGCTTTATGGTCTTTCACTTATATAAAATAGGTGAAAGAGCTTCTAACTTTCAGAAATCTTCTAACTTTCAAAATCTAGGTTATGAAGAGAGTAAAAGAGTTGTATCAATAACTGAAAGTGAATACAAGCTAAGATGTGGCAAAGATAATTCATACATTTTTTACTCTAATGAAAAAGGATTATTTTGTGATAATCTTTTGAATATCACAACTGACTATGATAGTATAGTCAATGTAGAGATGAAAGATCTCACTACTAACCAACTGGTTGGTGTCAATGAGATTATGACCAATAATTAAATCTAAATTATTAAAATTTAACTTTAAACTCTGTAATCTTATGATTGTAGAGTTTTTTATTTTACTAGATCTAATAAATATTGTCCATAACCACTTTTGGTAAGCTGATTCGCTAATTTGATTAATTGATTTTTGTCAATAAATCCTTTTTGATAAGCAATTTCTTCTATACAACCAATTTTCAATCCTTGTCTTTCTTGAACACTTTGTACAAATTGTCCAGCTTGCATTAAAGATTGTATAGTGCCCGTATCTAGCCATGCAGAACCTCTTTCCAAAATTTGTACTTTAAGATTATTATTTTTTAGGTAATAATTATTAATATCTGTAATTTCATATTCACCTCTTTTAGAAGGTTGGAGATTTTTAGCTATTTCTATAACTTGATTATCATAAAAATAAATTCCAGGAACTGCATAATTAGATTTAGGATTATCTGGTTTTTCTTCTATTGATAAAACATTAAAATTATCATCAAAATCCACAACCCCATATCTTTCAGGATCTTTGACATGATAAGCAAAAACCACACCTCCTTCAGGATCTATATTGGATAACATTGCTCCCAAACCTTCTCCATAAAATATATTATCTCCAAGAATTAGACAAACTTTATCATCTCCAATAAATTCTTCTCCAATCACAAATGCTTGAGCTAATCCATTTGGGATATTCTGAATTTTATACTCAAATCTACACCCTAATTGTGATCCATCTCCCAATAATTTTTGGAAACTTTTCTGATCATCAGGAGTAGTAATAAATAATATATCTTGAAATCCAGCCATCATAAGTACAGATAGTGGATAATAAATCATAGGTTTGTCATAAATCGGAAGCAATTGCTTGCTTGTAGATAATGTTATTGGATGAAGTCTTGTACCTGAACCTCCTGCTAAGATAATTGCTTTTTTTGACATAAATTTGATAATTATTTAATATAAATAAATTTTCTACTACAATATATTTATAACATTTAGCTATTTTTTGTCAACTGAAATAATTTTAAGATTAAGTCATTTCATTATTATTATTGTGTAACTCAGAATAAGTGTGATATAATAATTATAATATAAATTTAAATCAATTTTGATATGGATAATAAAAAAGATATAGCCTTTTTAGTGGTTACAATTATAATTTTAGGTATATTTAGTTATGGGGCTTTCACAAGATATACTGAGATTGAAGAAGAAGTTAGTATCGACAATACGTATGATCAAACGGAAATAAATGAGCCTGAAATCACTCCTACCATAGAAAATATTGTGATAGATGAAGATGTGCCAGTAGATATCAATTCATCAGAAGAATTCCAAACTGAGGAAGTCTCCCAAGATGATAATTTGGAAGTAGTTGCAACTTCTGGAACTTTTGAAGATTATGATGAGAGTAAATTAGTAAATGCAGAAACAGGTAAAGTAGTAATTTTCTTTAATGCTTCATGGTGTCCATCATGTAGAGCTCTGAAATCAGATATAGAATCTAATCTTTCTAATATACCCGTTGGAACAACAATTTTGAGTGCAGATTATGATACATACACGGATCTTAAGAAAAAATACGGTGTCACAACTCAGCATACATTAGTACAAGTAGATAAAGATGGAAATCAAATCACAAAATGGAGTGGAGGATCAACTCTAGATACAGTTTTAGATAAAATTCAATAATATTATATTCTTCGGAATCTCTTTTTTAGCAGGAATATTAACTATTCTTGCTCCTTGCATACTTCCTTTATTACCGATAGTAATTGGCTCATCAGAGAGTAATCAAAAACATACAATCTCTAAAAAATCTTTGGTAGTAATAAGTACACTCTCTTTTTCTGTCATAATCTTTACATTTTTACTAAAAGCAAGTACATTACTGATAGATATTCCAACTAGTTTCTGGCAAAATATTTCAGGTATAATAATATTTATAGTAGGATTATTTATGATATTTCCTAATATTTGGACAAATCTTAACTTTATTCAAAAATTAAATAAAGCAAGTAATAAAAGTCTAGGTCAAGGTTATCAGAAAAATAATTATACAGGAGATATTCTAATGGGGTTATCTTTAGGACCTGTTTTTACAACTTGTAGTCCAACTTATCTTTTTATAATAGCAACAATATTACCAAGTAGCTTTCTAAAAGGTTCTTTTTATCTAGTAGGATTTGTAATGGGGCTTGCTATTTCTCTTCTATTGGTTGCTTATTTTGGGCAGAAAGTTATTAATATATTTATTGAAAAAGAAAATTTATCTAAAAATTTAAAAAAAGTATTTGGTATTATAATAATGATTGTAGGGCTTGGGATAATGACTGGATATGATAAGAAATTAGAAACTTATATTTTGGATTCAGGTTACAATGCAACAATTGACTTTGAAGAGGATTTGATCAAGAGATTTGAGTAATTAATAGAGACATAGTTTTTTAGACTATGTCTTTTCATTTTGTCAATGCAGACTAATTAGTGTTAAAAAAAGTTATCCACACACTATATATAGTATTTTTTCTAAAAATTTGCTATAATATTCATAGGCTGTATTAAAGCCAGAATCATTAATAATAATCTTAAATATAGAAAATATGTCTGTAACACAAGTTGAAAAAAGAGATAAAAGTATAGTTTCTTTTAATCAAACCAAAATTTGGAAGGCAATAAGTAAAGCTTTTTTGGATGTCAAAAGTAACTTCAGTTTAGAAGAAGCAGGAGAAGTAGAAGAGTTAGTTGAAGCTGTAGTAGAAGAATTAAATCAAAAATTTGTGGGTATTACTCCTAATGTGGAGAATATTCAAGATATTGTAGAAAGAAAGTTAATGGAAAAAGGGTTTTATGATGTAGCAAAAGGATATATTTTGTATAGAAGTGAAAAAAATAAAGAAAGAGTAGAAAAAGAGTTAAAACAAAAAAATCTTCATCCAACTCTAACTGTTAAAAAATCATCAGGTCAAATTGTACCTCTTAATATTGAAAGTATCAGACAGACTTTTATTTATGCAAGTGAAGGGTATCAAGATGTTATTGATATAGATAATTTGGTAGATGCAACTCTTAATAGTGTTTATAATGAGATTTCAACTAAAGATTTATCTAAATTATTAGTAATGGTAGGTAGAACTTATATAGAAAGAGACCCTGCTTATTCTTATTTAGCTTCAAGATTACTCTTAAATGTACTTTATAAAGAAGTTATTGGTGGAAAAATAGAATATACAAATATAGATACAATTTATAAAAAAGCTTTTGTAAAAAATATAAAGGATGCAGTAAAGTTAAATTTTTTGGATGAAAGACTTCTAGATTATAATCTGGAATGGATAGCTTCACATTTGAAACCAGAAAGAGATAAAATGTTCAAATTTTTAGGAATGCAAACTTTGTATGATAGGTATTTCATTACTGATCCTGTATCTAAAAGGATTTTTGAAACCCCACAAGCTTTTTGGATGAGAGTAGCACTTGGTCTTTCCTTAGCAGAATTACCAGAAAATAGAGAACAGAAGGCATTGGAATTTTATGAAGTTATGTCAACCCTAAATTTTGTTCCATCAACTCCGACTTTATTTCATTCAGGAACAAATCATCCACAATTATCTTCATGTTATCTAAACACTGTTAATGATGATTTGGAACATATCTTCAAAGTTGTTGGCGATAATGCTCAAATGTCAAAATGGTCAGGAGGAATAGGGACAGATTGGACTAATGTCAGATCAACAGGAGCTTTGATTAGAGGTACTGGAGTAGAAAGTCAAGGAATAGTACCTTTCTTAAAAGTCGCAAATGACACAACCGCAGCTATTAACAGAAGTGGAAAAAGAAGAGGAGCAGCAGTTGTTTATTTGGAGACTTGGCATTTAGATATGGATGATTTCTTAGAACTTCGTAAAAATACAGGAGATGAACGAAGACGAACCCATGATATGGACACTGCTAATTGGATACCTGATTTATTTATGCAAAGAGTACAGAGAGATCAAGATTGGACATTATTCTCACCAGATGAAGTTTTGGAGTTACATCATATTTATGGGAAAGAATTTAAAGAAAAATATGAATATTATGAAGAGCAAGCAAGACTTGGTAAAATCAAAATGTACAAAACAATCAAAGCAAAAGATTTATGGAGAAAAATGATTACGATGTTATTTGAGACAGGACATCCTTGGATAACTTTCAAAGATCCATGTAATCTAAGATCCCCACAAGATCATGTCGGAGTAATTCATAATTCTAATCTTTGTACAGAAATTACACTTAATAATTCCGAAGAAGAAACAGCAGTTTGTAATTTAGGGTCAATTAATCTAACTAATTACATCAAAGATGGTAAATTTGATAAAGAGCTTGTAGCTAAAGTTGTTCCAACTGCAATTAGAATGCTGGATAATGTTATAGATATAAATTTTTATCCAACCAAAGAAGGTGAATTATCCAATAAAAGACATAGACCAATTGGTATTGGAATAATGGGATTTCATGATGCTTTATACAAATTAGATATAAATTTTGATAGCGAACAAGCAGTAGAATTTTCTGATGAATCCATGGAAGTTATCTCTTATTATACAATTTTGGCCTCATCCAATTTAGCGAAAGAAAAAGGTAAATATGAATCTTATAAAGGTTCTAAATGGGATAGGGGAATATTTCCAGTAGACACTATTTCTCTAGTTGAAGAATCTAGAGAATCTATTATAGATGTAAATCGATCTAGTAAATTAGATTGGGATATTGTTCGGAAATCTGTCAAAAAACACGGAATGAGAAATTCCAATACAATGGCAATTGCTCCAACCGCAACAATCTCAAATATAGCAGGATCAATTCCAGCTATAGAACCAATTTATAAAAATCTTTATGTCAAAGCAAATCAAGGAGGAGATTTTATTATAATCAATGATTATCTAGTAGAAGATTTGAAAAAAGAGAATTTATGGAATCAAGAGATGTTTGAGCAATTAAAATTCTACGACGGTTCCATTGCCCAAATTCCAGAAGTACCAGTTTATCTCAAAGAAAAATATAAAGAAGTTTTCGATATAGATTCAAGATGGCTTATCAAAGTTGCAGCTTATCGTGGTAAATGGTTAGATCAAAGTCAATCATTAAACATTTTCTACAAAGGAACTTCAGGAAAAGAAATTGCAGATATCTATATGTATGCTTGGGAAATGGGACTTAAGACAACTTATTACTTGAGAAGTTTGGCGGTATCACAAGTAGAAAAATCTACAGTCAATACAGCTCAATTTGGAAAAACTCACAAAAGAGATAATAGTGCTAATGGAGTTGTAAAACCAGCCGAGCCAGTACTTCCTGTAGAGCCAAAAGTAGAGGTGACATTTGCACAACCAACAAAACAAGTAGAAGTGGTTAAAGAAGAATTAAAGCCAAAAAATATTAAATTAGGTACAGATTATAAACCTAAATACAATATCTATGCAGTCGCAGAAGGACAAATCTGTGAGAGTTGTCAGTAGAAATTAATCAATAATAACTTCAAATAATATGCCAATAGAATTTAATAAACCACGAGTAAATATTAATAATAGAAGAATAATCAATGGAAAAGATGCTGATGTAGTCCAATTATATCCAATGAAACATACCTTCGCTTGGGATGCCTACAATATGGGAAATGCTAATCATTGGCTTCCAACTGAGATCGGAATGCAAAAAGATGTAGAGCAATGGAGATCAAAAGATGTTTTGACCGAAGATGAAAGATTAGCTTTCAAAACAGTACTAGGATTTTTCACCACGGCAGATTCAATCGCAGCCAATAATATCGTTCTTGCAACTTATAGACATATCACCTCTCCAGAGGTCAGAATGTACCTATTAAGACAAGCTTATGAAGAAGCAATACATACACATGCTTATCAGTATATTGTAGAGTCATTAAGTTTAGATAGTGGAGAAATATTCAATATGTATCGAGAGATAGAATCAATTTATAATAAAGCAAGTTTTATATTATCTTTTAATGAAGGAATATTTGATCCAAATTTCAAAACAGGAACCTTTGAGAGTGATCAGAAATTTTTAGAGAATCTTTGTGTTTTCTCACTTATAATGGAAGGGATATTTTTCTACAGTGCCTTTGCTGTAATCTTTGGTTTCCAGAGACAAAATAAAATGGTGGGAAGTGCCGAGCAAATCCAATACATAATGAGAGATGAATCCAATCATTTAAATTTCGGAGCAGATCTAATCGAGACAATAATCCAAGAGCAACCAGAATTATGGACAGAAGAATTCCAAAATAGAATTACAGGTCTTATAAAACAAGCTGTAGATCTAGAATATGAATTTGCGACAACTTGTTTCCCAAAAGGAATAATGGGAATTTCACAACAAGGATTCAAAGATTATATAGAATATATCGCAGACAGAAGATTACAAAGAGTAGGCCTAGCTCCAGTTTATGGAACAGAAAATCCTTTCCCTTGGATGTCAGAAGCAGTGGATCTATCCAAAGAAAAGAATTTCTTTGAGACTAGAGTTACAGAATACCAAACAGGAGGAACTTTGGATTGGTAGGATATGGTGGGAAATAAAGACAATTTAGATCAAGAATCAAAAAGATTTCTGATAGAGGGTACTGAGAAAAAAGCAGAAGAATTATCTAAGTTATTAGATGAGTTTTTTGCTTCAAAAAAGGATTTAAAGGATAATAGAATGTTTGCTTTGTATGGAGGATGGGGAACAGGCAAAACAACTTTATTAGAAGAAACTGAAAAGAAATTAAAAAATGATTACAAAATTGTTTGGTTTAAGCCTTGGGAATATGATGATGAAGGAAAAGATTTGGATTTGAAATTGTTGACTTTAATTCAAGATAAAATAAGTCTACCATTTTTAAAAAAAATTAGTAGTTATTTAATGAATTTAATAAAAAACTATCTCGGAATATGGTTAGTATTGAGTACCTTGTTATTTTTTACTATAATATTTAGTGAAAAAATAGAAAAAATTAACACACAAATAGATAATTTTTGGGTTTTGGTAAATAATTATGATTTATTATATATTGTAATCTCAGTATTGTTTTTGGGTTTAATTTCTTTACCTGTAGCATGGTATTTGATGAAATCTTTTACTAAAATAGGTGTAAATTTCAATATGGGACCATTTAATCTGAATATGAATTCTCAAGATTTTATACAAAATATAAAGCATGGGATAAAAAAGTCTGATACTATTAAAAATAAATTTAAAAAGATTCTAGGAACAAATAAAGTAATAGTATTTGTGGATGATTTAGATAGATGCCAAGGAGAAACAGTCCTTAATCTAATGGAGCATATCAAACACTTTTATTCTGTTGATAAAATTTTATTTGTTTTTGCTATAGATCAAGAGAAATTAGCTCAATATGTTGTAAATAAATATGGATATAAGTCTAATGATAATTCAATGTTGATTGATAAGGTTACACATATTAAATATAAGCAACTTGACTCTAAAAATGACTATGATCAATATGGTTATATAAATAATAATTTTTCTCTAAAAGAAGGGTATGCTTATTTGGATAAGTTTTTCCCTAGTAATGATAGACTATCATGGTCAAGTGAAGTCAGAAATTTTATGACTTATTTGTACAAGAAAAATGGTATTGATGAATATATTCAAGAAATAGAAGAACCTATAAAATTAACTGAAGATATAAAAAAGAAAATGTTAGATTTAGGTATAGGTTTTCAAGACAATAATCCTTTGACATTATTTCAAATTCAAGAAATGTTTTTCCAATGTGTCGAATTTTATGCTTGGTTTAATTTTAGAAAGATTGAAAATTTAGTAAATAAGTTTGCCAATATTTATAAGAAATTTGGAGGAGCTTATTTTATATATAGTGAAGGTATATTAATTTCCATTGATCAAATCTTTAGATATTATTTGGTAGAGGAATTTTATCCAGATTTATTAGAAGGTGCAAATTCTAGAGAAAAGATTATATATTCAGATGTATTAAGATATAAGGTGGAAAATGAGGGTTATAATAGACATCTAATAAAAAATCCGCATATGAGTATAGAAACAATATTAAAATTTAAGGATATTCCAGATGGTAATCATACAAACGGCATTATGAATTTACAAAAGAAAGAATGTGGTGAAGTTTTGGAATATGATGAATTTAAATTAGAAGGGCTTCCAATAAATCAAGAAAACTCGTATATTTTAGGATTATTTCAAATTGATACAACTACAATAGAACCTATTAATCATGATATAGTGAATAGGATAGATGTATTAAAAGATAGAACTCTATTGGAAAAGCTTAAAACAATAAAATGTGTTAGTGTGAAGTAATTTAGAAATTTTAGAAAAATAAAAACACAAAGTTAAAACCCTATTCAAATTGAATAGGGTTTTTGTAGTAGAGGGATGCACTTATAATCTTTACAATCCTGATAATATAGCATTTATAGCAACTCAGGGTATGTAAAGATTAATAAGCCTAATCTTTAAAAGATTTTTCTGTAAGATCCTCTACAGTTGGTTTATAAGAAGATAATTAACCTCTTTTTAACTTATGAATATAAAGAATTATATTCAGCCTTTAGAGCAATAATTCTTTATGTTTACAAATACATTATAACATAAATTTAATTTTTGTCAAGATTAATTTACAAAAATTCATAATTTTTTCTAAAAAAGATACCTCTTTAATCTCTAGAGGCTCTTCATATTCATTATCCCAAATAGATTTAGGGAAAATTGCCCCACCGCTACATAATACTATTAGGTATCCTTGTTCAAGAAATCTTTTACAAATATCTTGAATATCTGAATTCCCAGATACTATGAACCCATTAGAATTTTCTTCAATTATCAATTCATGATCAATTTCTTCTAGAATATCCTGTAATATAAACATAATAAATCTATAAAAGTAAGTACACATAAAGAATACCATAATATTTTATTTTGTCAATATAATATAGCATAAAAACAATAAGATTTGGATAAAAAGTATAAATCAGATAATAATATAAATTTATTCAAATTATGTTCTTATATTAATATAATTTTTTAGAGATTAATAGTATTTACATTTAAAAATAAAAGGAATATAATGTACATGTATATTATTTAACATACAATGAAATTATATGAAAAGAAAAATACAATGGATTGATGAGTATAGCTTAGGAATAAAAGAAATTGATGACCAACATAAAGTTTTATTCGAAATAATTGACGAATTATATCAATCAATTTTTCAAATGAAATCGAATGAAATACTACTGGATATTTTAAATAAATTAGATATATATGCTGATTATCATTTTGGAACAGAAGAAAAGTATTTTCAAAAATTTGGTTATGAAGGAACTACAGAGCATATAAATCAGCATAAAAATTTTATAGAACAAGTTAATCTTTTTAACTATAAGTTAGATAATAATAAAGATGAAAATTTAGATATAAAAATTGTAGATTTTCTAGAAGATTGGATAGTAGGACATATTGGTGATGAGGATAGAAAATATATAGATTGTTTTTTAGAGAATGGATTAAAATAAGTTCAAGTTCAAAATAGTATTTTTATATTTTTTTTATATTTTTATAAATAAACCAAAATAAAAAAATAACCTATCAAGAATATTTTCTCAAATAGGTTATTTTA
>Ga0210036_1004265_pt1 | contig 13272 bp, 8 predicted proteins | sample CryGeymeta201515_FD_185469 | JGI IMG/M metagenome (GOLD analysis project Ga0210036, IMG submission 185469) | Groundwater microbial communities from Crystal Geyser aquifers in Utah, USA - Crystal Geyser metaG 2015-15 (SPAdes) (version 2) | ecosystem: Environmental > Aquatic > Deep subsurface >...
GCGCGGCGACGGACTGGCGGGGATCCTCGGCGCCATCGAGCAGACCTTCGGTGGCGAGCCGCTCTACCCGAACGCGCAGGCACGCGCCGCGCACATCCTCTACTTCGTCATCAAGGACCATCCCTTCGGCGACGGCAACAAGCGCATCGGCACGCTCTTGTTCCTCGACTACTTGCGGCGGAATGGGCTGCTCGATCACGCCGACGGCTCGCCGCGGCTGGCGGACAACGCCATGGTGGCGCTCGCGCTGCTCATCGCCGAGAGCGATCCGGCACAGAAGGAGCTGATGATTCGGCTGGTGCTGAGTCTCGTCGGAGACGAAGCGTGAGCGAGCACGGCGTCGCCGAATCCGTCGTCGAACAGGCCGCCCTGGCCTGGCTCGAAAGCGCTGCCTGGTCGGTCAGGAACGGCGCGGCATCGGTCTTGATCAGCCGACACCGAAGGTTGCAATCAGCCGCTCCGCGGGGGTCCGGGCGCCGCTTTCGTGAATCAGCCATCTGATGGGTGATTTTCAGCCGAGCGTGGGCTACACTGCCTGCATGCTCACCCGCCACGCCACCACGCGCCTGCGCGCGGCGCTCGCCGATCGTCCGGTCGTGCTGCTGCACGGCGCGCGGCAGACGGGCAAGACCACGCTGGTGCGCACCGTGGCGGAGGAGGTCGGCGCACGGTATGTGACGCTCGATGACCTGACAATGCTGGCCGCGGCGCGCGGCGATCCGGCCGGCTTCCTCGCGGGCTTCGGGCAGCCGCTGGTGCTGGACGAAGTTCAGCGCGCGCCCGACCTGCTGCTGGCCATCAAGGCGGCTGTGGACCGCAAACGCACCCCGGGGCGCTTCCTGCTCACGGGTTCGGCTAATGTGTTGCTGGTGCCGCGGGTGGCGGAGTCGCTCGCCGGGCGCATGGAGATCGTGCCCCTGTGGCCGTTCTCGCAGGGCGAGATTGAGGGTGCCACGGAAGGGTTCATCGACGCGGCGTTCGGGGACGCGCCGCCGCCGCTCGGCCGTTCCTCCTCATCGGCGCGCCTCACGGACCGCGTGCTGCGCGGCGGCTACCCAGAAGCAGTGCCGCTCGCATCGGCCGAGCGGCGCCGCGCCTGGTTCGATGCGTACGTGACGACGATCCTGCAGCGCGACGTGCGCGACCTCGCCCGCATCGAGGGGCTGACCGAACTGCCGCGCCTGCTCGCCCTGCTGGCGTCGCGGCCTATGGCGCAGCTCAATTATGCGGACCTGTCGCGCGGCACCGGGTTGCCGCAGTCGACGCTGAAGCGCTACTTCGCACTGCTCGAGACCGTGTTCCTGGTTCGGTTGCTGCCGCCCTGGTACGCCAACATCGGCAAGCGGCTGGTCAAGACGCCGAAGGTGCTGCTCGCGGACACGGGTCTTGCCGCGCACCTGATGGGCATCAATGCGGCGCGGCTTTCGCAGGATCGCAGCCTCCTCGGTGGGCTCTTCGAGAACTTCGTCGCGATGGAGCTTGTCAAACAGGCGGGCTGGAGCGTGGATCCGCCCGCGCTGTACCACTTCCGCACGCACGAAGGCGACGAGGTGGACCTGGTGATGGAGCGGCGTGACGGAGCGCTGGTGGGAATCGAGGTCAAGAGCGCGGCGACGGTCACGGCGGCGGACTTCAAGGGCCTGCGCACGCTGGCCGAGGCCGCCGGGCGGTGCTTCCGCCGCGGCATCGTGCTGTACACCGGCGCCGAGGTCGTGCCGTTCGGCTCAAAGCTTTACGCGTTGCCCATGGAGGCTTTGTGGCGCGGGAGCGCGCAGCAGCCGGAGGCGAAGAAGGCCAAACGATGACCGCCTTCACCGAATCCGTCGTCGAACAGGCCGCGCTCGCCTGGCTCGAAAGCGGTGGCTGGCGGATCGCGCACGGCCCCGATATCGCGCCGGACATGCCCATGGCCGAGCGGCGAGACTACGGCGAGGTGGTCCTCGCGCAGCGGCTGCGCGATGCGCTCGCCCGGCTCAATCCCACGCTGCCCGTCGAGGCGCTGGCCGACGCCTTCCGCAAACTGACGCGTCCCGAAGGCGCGGAGCTGGTGGCGCGCAACCGCGCGCTGCATCGGCTACTGGTGGATGGCGTGACCGTCGAGTACCGCGACGCCGAGGGCGCGATCCGAGGCGCGCAGGCGCGGGTGATCGACTTCGACCAGCCCTCGGCCAACGACTGGCTGGCCGTGAACCAGTTCAGCGTCACCGACCTGCCTGCCGGTCAGGCAGGGAACAAGCACACGCGCCGGCCGGATCTGGTGCTGTTCGTGAACGGCTTGGCCGTCGCGGTCGTCGAGCTGAAGAACGCCGCGGACGAGAGCGCGACCATTTGGAGCGCCTGGCAGCAGTTGCAGACCTACAAGGCGGAAGTTCCGGCGCTGTTTGCCACCAACGCCCTGCTCGTCATCTCCGACGGGGTGGAGGCGCGGGTGGGCACGCTCACCGCCGGGCGCGAGTGGTTCAAGCCTTGGCGCACCATAACGGGGGCGGACTTCTACGCGCCCCCGTTACCCTCACCCCAACCCTCTCCCAGCGGGAGAGGGAGTCACAATTCCCCCCCCTCTACCCTTGGGAGAGGGGGAGGGGGTGACGGGCAGTACGACCTCAAGCCGGAGCTTGAGGTCGTACTGCTAGGCGTGTTCGACCCGCAGCGTCTGCTGGACTTGATCCGCGACTTCATCGTCTACGAGGACGACGGGGGCGGTCGTGTGGCGAAGAAGATGGCGGGCTACCACCAGTTCCACGCGGTGCAGGTGGCGGTGGGCGAGACGCTGCGCGCGGCCGAGCTGCACCGTGCCAGCAATCGGGCGGGCGATCGGGTCGCGGAGGCCGAAGGCCGCTACGAGGCCGGCAAACAACCCGGTGGCAAGGCCGGCGACCGGCGCGTGGGCGTGGTCTGGCACACGCAGGGTTCGGGCAAGAGCCTGACGATGGCCTTCTACGCCGGGCGAATCATCCGCGAGAGGGCGATGGAGAACCCGACCCTCGTCGTGCTCACCGACCGCAACGACCTCGACGACCAGCTCTTCGCCACCTTCTCCCGCTGCAAGGACCTGCTGCGCCAGCCGCCGGTGCAGGCGGAGAGTCGCGCGCACCTGCGCGAGTTGCTCACCGTTGCGTCCGGCGGCGTTGTCTTCACGACGATCCAGAAGTTCATGTCGCCTGCGGCCCCACCCTCACCCCAGCCCTCTCCCAGAGGGAGAGGGGGAGATCCGCCTGCGGCCCCACCCTCACCCCAGCCCTCTCCCAGAGGGAGAGGGGGTCAGTACCGTGGGGGCTACGAGTTTGCGGGTTTGGTGGAGAGAGCCCGCCAGCTTCGGAGACAGCCGACGACCGCGGAAGAGCTCATGTGGAGCATGCTCTGCGAGCGACAGTTCTTGAGTTTGAAGTTTCGCCGACAACACCAGATCGGTGACTACATCGTCGACTTCTGCTGTCACGACGCAATGCTTGTCGTCGAGCTGGACGGTGGCGTCCACGACTCCCAGGAGCGCTCCAGGGCCGACTCCCGACGAGACGCGTATCTCATGAGTCTGGGATTCACCGTCCATCGAGTCCCCAACGAGCGCCTGCTTGGTGACCCGGCGTCGGTGCTATCCGACCTCGCCAGGCATCTCCCCTCTCCCGCTGGGAGAGGGGTTGGGGGTGAGGGTCCGCTATCACTACGACGGAACGTCGTAGTGATAGCGGATGAGGCGCACCGCAGCCAGTACGACTTCATCGACGGCTACGCGCGCCACCTGCGCGACGCGCTGCCCAACGCCTCGTTCATCGGCTTCACCGGCACGCCGATCGAACTTCAGGACGCCAACACGCGCGCCGTGTTTGGCGACTACATCAGCGTGTACGACATCCAGCGTGCCGTCGCCGACGGCGCGACGGTGCCCATCTACTATGAGAGCCGGCTCGCCAAGCTGGCACTCGACGAGGCGGAGCGGCCGAAGATCGACCCGGAGTTCGAGGAGGCGACCGAGGGCGAGGAGGTCGAGCGCAAGGAGAAGCTCAAGACCCGGTGGGCGCAGCTCGAGGCCGTGGTCGGCGCCGAGAAGCGGCTCGCGATCGTGGCGCGCGACATCGTCGACCACTTCGAGACACGTTGCGAGGCGCTGGAAGGCAAGGCGATGGTCGTGTGCATGAGCCGGCGCATCTGCGTGGAGCTCTATCGCGAGATCGTGAAGCTCCGGCCGCAGTGGGCGAGCGACGACGACGCCTTGGGCGCGATCAAGGTGGTGATGACCGGGCAGGCTGCAGACCCCGCCGACTGGCAGCCTCACATCCGCAACAAGCCGCGGCGCGAGGCGCTGGCGAACCGCTTCCGCGACGCCGCCGACTCGCTGCGCATGGTGCTGGTGCGCGACATGTGGCTCACCGGCTTCGATGCGCCGAGCCTCTCCACGATGTACCTCGACAAGCCGATGCGCGGCCACGGCCTCATGCAGGCGATTGCGCGGGTGAACCGGGTGTTCAAGGACAAGCCCGGTGGGCTGGTGGTGGACTACCTCGGCCTCGCGCAGGAGTTGAAGGCGGCGCTGGCGACCTACACCGAGAGCGGTGGCATGGGGAGCACCGCGCTCGATCAGGACGAGGCGGTGGCCGTGATGCTGGAGAAGTACGAGGTCTGCTGCGATCTCTTCGGTTCCTTCACGACGCCCAAGGGCGTCGTGGGCGGCTTCGATTGGGCGAAGTGGACGACCGGAACGCCGCAGGAGCGGCTCGGCCTGCTGCCGCCCGCGCAGGAGCACATCCTGCGCCAGGACAACGGCAAGGAGCGCTGCGTGCGCGCCGTGCGGGAGTTGTCCCAGGCGTTCGCGCTGGCCGTGCCGCACGCCGAGGCGCTGCGAATCCGCGACGACGTGGCCTTCTTCCAGGCGGTGCAGGCCGTGCTGGCCAAGCGCGCCCCCGGCGACGCCCGGCCCGAGGAGGAGCTCGACCACGCGGTGCGAAGAATCATCTCGCGCGCGGTGGCCCCCGAGGGCGTGATGGACATCTTCGCCGCTGCCGGGCTCCAGAAGCCCGACCTCTCGATCCTCTCCGACGAGTTCCTCGCCGAAGTGCGCGGCATGCCCCAGCGCAACCTGGCCGTCGAGTTGCTCCAAAAACTGCTCAAGGGTGAGATCGCGACCCGCCGCCGCAAGAACGTCGTCCAGGCCCGCTCCTTCGCAAAGATGCTGGGGGAGACGATCCGCCGCTACCAGAACCGCGCGATCGAGGCGGCGCAGGTGATCGAGGAGCTGATCCAGCTCGCGAGGGAGATGCGCGAGGCCAGCGCTCGCGGCGAGCGGTTCAGGCTCTCGGAGGACGAGCTGGCCTTCTACGACGCGCTGGAGACCAACGACAGCGCGGTGAAGGTGCTGGGTGACGAGACGCTGCGCGCGATCGCCCGGGAGCTGGTGGAGACCGTGCGCAAGAACGTGACCATCGACTGGACCCTGCGCGAGAACGTGCGGGCGCAACTGCGGGTGCTCGTCAAGCGCATCCTGCGCAACCACGGCTACCCTCCGGACAAGCAGGAGAAGGCGACGCAGACGGTGCTGGAGCAGGCGGCGTTGCTGTCCGGTGAATGGGCGGGCGCTTGAGAGGGGTGCCCAACCACAGCATGCGCGGAGGGCACCGCGCGCCGCCGCTGAACCGAAGCGTGATGGCTCTGAGACAGCAGAAGCGGGGTGAGAAGGGCGGGGTCAGCTCTTGAACCGTCGGGCGGGGTTGACCGAGGGTGGCTTGCTGGCGCGCTGGTTGGGGATCGAGTTGTCGAATGCTCTCTACCGCGGCACGTGCCGGGGGTACGCGCTGCCCGATCGACGCGGGCGAGATGGATCGGCGGGGGGGTCCGGCGTTGCCACCGCCCCTCCCCCAACCTGAAAGGGGAGGGGCTCTGAATGTTTCCAGACCTGACCCCGAGGTGTGACCCCGAGGTGGATCCCGAGGGGTTCATGTCCGGTGGGGGAGCGGGGTGGGTTGCCCGCCGGCCGCCCGCCTTGGGCCCGTTGGGGTGTGGCCTCCCCGACCGGGCGCGCGGGGTCGGCGACCGGTCCCCGCTTTGGTATCGTTGCCACCCCCTTTGCCTTCCTAGCGCTTTGCGCTAAACCCCCGCGGATTGTCCCGCCACCGCTGTTTCCTCCCTCTCCCCCTGCCGCGTATGTCCACCTCTCTCTTTCAGACCGCCCACCACGTCCACTTCATGGGGATCGGCGGGGTCGGGATGAGCGGGATCGCCGAGATCCTGGTCACCCTGGGCCACCGCGTCTCCGGCTGCGACCTGAAGGAGAATGACGCGGTGGCCCGCCTGCGCGCCCATGGCGCGAGCGTGGCGATCGGCCACCACCCGGACCACGTGGCCGGCTGCGACGTGGTGGTCACCTCCTCGGCGGTGCGCCCGGACCATCCGGAGATCGTTGCCGCGCGCGCCGCGCGCATCCCGGTGATCCCGCGCGCCGAGATGCTCGCCGAGCTGATGCGCCTGAAGTACGGCGTGGCGGTGGCCGGTGCGCACGGCAAGACCACCACCACCTCGATGCTCGCCACCCTCCTCGAGGGGGCGGGGCTCGACCCGACGGTGGTGGTGGGGGGCAAGGTGAAGGGGGGCAGCGGCGCGCGCCTGGGCGCCGGCGAGGTGTTGGTGGCGGAGGCGGACGAGTCGGACGGCTCGTTTCTTACCCTGTCGCCGGTGGTGGCGGTGGTCACCAACCTCGACGATGAGCACCTCGACCACTACGGCACGCCGGCGGCGGTGGACGACGCCTTCGTCGCCTTCTGCAACCGGGTCCCCTTCTTTGGGGCGTGCGTGATCAACCTCGACGACCCGCGCCTGGCGCGCCTCCTCCCGCGCCTGAACAAGCGGACGATCACCTACGGCACCACGCCGGCGGCGGATCTGCGCCTCCTCCCCGCCGCGACCCCGAGCGGCGACGGGCCGCAGACCTTCCAGCTCGTCGAGCAGGGGCGGGATCTCGGCCCCTTCCACCTGTGGGTGGCCGGCCGCCACAACGCGAGCAACGCGGCGGCGGCAATCGCGGCGGCCCGCTTTCTGGGCGCGGAGGTGGAGGCCCTGCGCGTGGCCCTGGCCGACTTTGTCGGGGTCAGCAGGCGGTTCGAGTTGCTCTACGAGGGGGACGGCGTACGGGTCATCGACGACTACGGCCACCACCCCACGGAGATCAGTGCCACCCTCGCGGCGGCGCGCGCCTCCTGGCCGGGCCGCCTGGTGGCCTTGGTCCAGCCGCACCGCTACACCCGCCTTGCCACCCTGGCGGAGCGTTTCGCCACCGCCTTGCTCGCCACCGACGTTTGTCTGATCACCCAGGTCTACGCCGCGGGCGAGGCGCGCGGCAGCGGCCCGGACGGTCGCGACCTCACCGAGCTTCTGCGCCAGCGCGGCCATGGCCACGCCTCCTTCCACCCCGACCTCGACGCCATGGCGCAAGCGGCCCTGGCGGTGGTGCGGCCCGGTGATCTGCTCCTGACCCTCGGCGCCGGCGACATCACCCGCCTCGCCCACCGCCTCGCCGCGGAGTTGGGGGCGCGCCTTGGGACCACGCTCCTCCCCCGCTGACCGCCGTGGCTTGCCGCCTTCCTTTGTCTGTGGTCGCCCCTGCCGAACCGTGATGGTCGCTGCCACCGCCTCGCCGCCTGCCGCCCTCCTCGGCCTCCTCGACGCGGAGGTGCGGATGAACGAGCCGATGGCCGCCCACACCACCTTCGGGATCGGCGGCCCGGCGCAGGTGTGGGTGCGGCCGCGGACGGTGGCCGCCTTCTGTGGCCTGCTCGTCGGCTGGGAGGGGGAGCTGACGGTGGTGGGGCGCGGCTCGAACCTGTTGGTGCGCGACGGCGGGATTCGCGGCGTGGTGGTGGACCTCCACCACCTCGACTCCTACCGGCGCGACGGGGACACGGTGGTCGCCGGTGGCGGTCTCGCCCTCGGCCGGCTGGTGCGGCGGCTTGGCGAGGAGGGGCGCGGCGGCATGGAGGAGCTCGCCGGGATCCCGGGGAGCGTGGGGGCGGCGGTGCGGATGAACGCCGGGGCCCACGGCCGCGAGATCCGGGAGCTGTTGGTGGAAGCGCGGGTTGCCAACCGCGCCGGCGCGCTCGCCTGGCGGCCGGCGGCGGAGCTCGGTCTGGCCTACCGGAGTAGCCGCTTGGCGGCGGACGAGTGGGTGGTGGAGGCGCGCTTCGTGGCCCGTCCTGCCGCGCCCGGCGCTTGCGCGCGCCAGGGCGCGTTGTTGCAAGAGCGGCGGGCGGCGCAGCCGGTCTCGCTACCCTCCGCGGGCTCGATCTTCAAGAACCCGGTGGGTCGTTCGGCGTGGCGGTTGATCCGCGACGCGGGCCTTGCCGGCGAGCGGTGCGGCGGGGCGCAGATCTCGCCCCAGCACGCGAACTTCATCGTCAACACCGGCGGCGCCACCGCCGCCGAGGTGGAGACGCTCATTGCCCGCGCCCGGGAGCAGGTCCAGGCGCGGAGCGGGGTGGCGCTGGAGACCGAGGTGGTGATCCTTGGAGTCGGTCGGGCCTTGTCGAGCGGGGCGTGTCGAAGCAGGCTCGAGTCCGGGTCGGGCCCCGTGCGCGGAGGCTAGTGGGGCGATGAAACGGAGAAGGGGACGCGACTCCTGGCCCACGATCCGGCCATGGCCTGCCTCTTCGCGGTCGGTCGGGACAAAATCCGACGACTCCTCAGGGAGGCGTAGTCATGCGGGGTAGCTGGAAGGGCAGGCGTATTGGGGTGCTCATGGGGGGAAGCTCCCACGAGCGGGAGGTGTCGCTGGTCACCGGCGCGGCGGTCCTCGCGGCGCTTTTGCGGCAGGGGTATGACGCGCTGGCGGTGGACCCGGCGGAGGCGGCCGGCGGTGGGTTGCACCAGGGGCTGCGCGACGCGGGGATCGAGGTCGCCTTCCTCTGCCTGCACGGCCGCTTCGGCGAGGACGGCCGGGTGCAGGGTTGTCTGGAGATCATGGGGATTCCGTACACCGGCTCGGGGGTGCAGGCGTCTGCGGTGGCGATGGACAAGGTGCTCACCAAGCGCATCTGGCAGAGCCACCAAATCCCCACCCCCGACCACTGGCTGGCCTCCGGTCCGCGCGAGCTTGGCGCGTTGCTCTCCCGCCTCGGTGAGCCACTGGTGGTGAAGCCGGTCTACGAGGGATCGAGCCTGGGGGTGGTGATCGTGCGCGCGCCCGAGGAGGCGGAGGGGGCGCTGGAGCGTGCCCTCGCCTTCGGCTCGCGCTGCTTTGTCGAGCGGTTCATACGCGGTCGCGAGTTCACCTGCGGCGTGCTCAATGGCGACCCGTTGCCGCTGGTGGAGATCCGCGCCCCGGGCGGGGTCTACGACTACCAGGCGAAGTATCAGGGCGAGGAGACCCAGTACCTCTGCCCGGCGCCGCTGGATTCCGCCCTTAGCCGCGAGATCCAGCAGACCTGCACCCGTGCGGCTGCGGTCCTCGGTTGTCGCGGCGGGGTGCGGGTCGATGTCCTCCTCGACGCGGCGGAGAACTTCTACCTCTTGGAGGTGAACACCATCCCTGGGATGACTAGCCACTCCCTCCTGCCGAAGGCGGCGGCGGCGATGGGCATCAACTTTGACGATCTGGTGGAGATGCTCCTCGATGGCATTCCGACAACGCGCTAAGCCACCCCGCACGGGGCGCCGCTTCTTCGGCCTCTGGCCGGGCCGCGGCCCGCGGCGCGCCAAGGTCGCCGCCAAGCCACGGCTGGCGCGGGGGCCCGCGGCTTTGTCCGCAGCGCGGTCGCCCCGTCCCGCCGCGCCGCGCCCCCGGCGGGGCGGCTGGGGGCGTCGCCTCGGACGGCTCCTCGCCCTGGCGGTTGGCGGGGTGCTGGTGGTGGCGGCGGGCTGGGGGGTGCAGCGGCTCGCCACCTTGCCGTACTTCACCGTCCACACGGTGGAGGTGGAGGCCACCGGCCTCGGCGGGCCGGGGATGGACCGGGCCGAGGTAGAGCGGCGCTACGTCGCGCCCCACCTCGGCGAGTCGATCTTCGCCATCCACCTGGCCACCCTGCGCCAGGAGGTGGAGGCAGACCCGTGGGTGGAGGAGGCGACCGTCGCGCGCCGCCTGCCCAACACCTTGGTGGTGGCGGTGCTCCTGCGCGAGGCGGCGGCGATCGCCCTCTCCGGCAGCCGCGCCTGGCTGTTGGATTCCGACGGGCGGGTGATCGTGGAGACGCAGGGCGTGGCGAGCCCGGCCTTGCCGCAGATCCGCCTGCGTCCGTCGCAGACACAGTGGAGCGCGCGACCGGCGGCGATGGGTCGCTGCCTGCGCCTGGCCGAGACGATCCGCGCCCGCCGCTTCCCCGCCCCGGACGAGGTCCGCTGCCTGCAACTCGACGAGAGTGGCGATCCGGTGATCGTCGACGCGGCCAAGGGGATCGAGGTCCTCATGGGGCGCGGCGGCTACGGGGAGAAGCTCGACCACCTGGCGGCGATTCTCCCCGACCTCATCGACACCCGCCGTCAGGTGGCCCGCATCGACCTGCGCTTCAAAGACCAGGCGGTGGTTCAGGGGCCGGCTGAGGAGGGCCGCCGCGCGCAAGGACGCCCCGGCGCCTAGTGGGTGAGGCGCAGGGAGGCGAGTACCGAACCACCGTGTTGTCCGGGTTGAGGGGCAGCCGGTGCACCCCCTCCGCCGCCGCCCCCTTGCCATCCAGCGCGGCCCAACCCTGCACCGGCGCAGGGTGGCCGCCGTGGCGTGGTCCGTGGTCCCCGAGTCCGGGCCGCTCCCACGCCGACTACCGCCGCACCGACCACATCCAGCTTGCGCGTGGTCCGTGGTCCCCGAGTTCGGGCCGTTCACACGGTGGCGAAGGTCGGTTTAGACTCCCCGCCCTTCTCTCGTGAGGTCGATGCGCAAGATGGATATCCGCGGCTCCATGGTGGCCCTGATCACCCCCTTCACCCCCGACGGCGGGGTGGATGACGAGGCCCTGCGCCGGCTGGTGGAGTTTCATGTCGAGCACCACACCCACGCCCTGGTGCCGTGTGGGACCACCGGCGAATCGGCGACCCTCACCCACGCCGAGCACCGGCAGGTGATCGAGGTCGTGGTGGCGGCGGCGGCGGGGCGCATCCCGGTGATCGCCGGCACCGGCTCCAACTCCACCGCCGAGTCGATCGCTCTCACCCGCTTTGCCAAGGAGGCGGGGTGCGACGCGGCGTTGCTCATCTCGCCTTACTACAACAAGCCGTCGCAGGAGGGGGTCTACCTCCACTACAAGCGGATCGAGGAGGAGACAGACTTCCCGCTCATCATCTACAACGTCCCCGGGCGCACCGCGCTGAACATCCTGCCGGCCACGGTCGCCCGGCTCGCCAAGCTGCCCGGGATCGTCGGGATCAAGGAGGCGACCGCGAACCTCCAGCAGATCTCCGAGGTAATCGATTCCACCCCTGCCGACTTCGTCCTCATCTCCGGCGACGACGCCACGGTCTTTCCCACCCTCGCCCTGGGCGGCGTCGGCACGATCTCGGTGGTGGCGAACGTGGCGCCGGCGGACATGGCGGCTTTGTGCGACGCCTGGTTCGCCGGCGACCTGGCCGAGGCGCGGCGGCTGCACTACAAGACCCTGCCGCTGGCGAAGATCCTGTTCGTCGAGACCAATCCGGTGCCGGTGAAAGAGGCGTGCGCGATGATGGGCTTCTGCCGCCCGGACCTGCGCCTGCCGCTCACCGGCCTAGCCCCGGCGAACCGCGAGAGGCTGCGCGCCGCCCTGGTCGACTACGGACTCCTGTGAGCCGTTACCTCCGCAACGGAGAAGGATGATGGCTGAGCTAATCCGTACCCTCGACGCCCGCGACGCCGCCCAGGTGGCGGAGCTTGCCAAGGTCCTCGCCCGCTCCACCGCCCGGGCACCGGAGGTGGAGCGGGTGGTGGCGGAGATCCTCGCCGCGGTGGAGCGCGACGGCGATGCCGCCCTGCTCGCCTACACCGAGCGGTTCGACCACTTCACGGTCGGTTCCGCCGCGGCCCTGGAGATCACCCGCGCCGAGATGGCGGCGGCCGCCGCGGGGTTGGAGCCCGCCCTGCGCGCCGCCTTGGAGCTCGCCGCCGAGCGGATCCGTACCTTCCACGAGCACCAGCGAGAAGAGAGCTGGGAGATGGTGGATGGGTACGGCTCGCGCCTCGGCCAGCTCGTCCGGCCGCTCGCTCGGGTGGCGATCTACTGCCCGGGCGGCAAGGCGGCCTATCCGTCGTCGGTGCTGATGAACGCGGTGCCGGCGAAGGTGGCGGGGGTGGGTGAGGTGGTGATGCTGGTACCCACCCCGGGTGGGACGCGCAATCCGGTGGTCCTCGCCGCGGGCCACATCGCCGGCGTCGATCGCGCCTTTGCGATCGGCGGCGCCCAGGCGGTGGCCGCCGCTGCCTTCTCCACCGCGACCGTCCCGGCGGTGGACAAGGTGACCGGCCCCGGCAACATCTACGTGGCGACCGCCAAGAAGCAGCTCTTTGGCCGCATCGACATCGACATGGTGGCCGGCCCGTCGGAGGTCCTGATCGTCGCCGACGAGAGCGCCGACCCGGAGCAGGTGGCCATCGATCTCCTCTCCCAGGCGGAGCACGACGAGCTGGCCGCGTCGGTCTTGGTGACCCCGTCGGTGGCGTTGATCGATGCCACGCGCGCCGCCCTCTCCCGCTGGCTGGGGCGGCTGTCGCGGCGGGCGATCGCCGCAAGCTCGTTGCGCGACTACGGCGCTTTGGTGCGGGTGGCGGACATGGAACAGGCGTGTCGGTTGGCGAATCGCTTTGCCCCCGAACACCTGGAGGTCCTGGCGGAAGAGCCGCGCCGCTGGCTGCCGTGGCTCACCGATGCCGGCGCGATCTTCCTCGGGTCGCGCTCGCCCGAGCCTCTCGGTGACTACCTGGCCGGCCCGAACCACGTCCTGCCGACCGGCGGCTCGGCGCGCTTTTTCTCGCCGCTGGGGGTGGCGGACTTCATGAAGCGCACCTCGCTGTTGGAGATCTCCACCGCGGGGTTGGCGGCGCTGGGCCCGCCCACCATCCTGCTGGCCGAGGAGGAGGGGCTCACCGCCCACGCGCAGGCGGTGCGCCTGCGCTTGGAGAAGCGGCCGTGAGTACCCCGTTTGCCGAGCGCGGCTCGGTCCTCGCGGCGGTGCGCTTGGCGGTGCGCGAGCTGGCCGGCTACAAGGCGGACACCACCCCGGCGGAGGTGGTCCTCGACGCCAACGAGTGCGCCTTTCCCCTGCCGGACGACCTGCGCCAGGCGATCGACCGCAAGGTGGCGGCGATCGACCTGCGTCGCTACCCGGATGCGG